>Ga0114997_10001329_pt1 | contig 20568 bp, 17 predicted proteins | sample ArcticOcean_MG_C_2_FD_87045 | JGI IMG/M metagenome (GOLD analysis project Ga0114997, IMG submission 87045) | Marine microbial communities from western Arctic Ocean - ArcticOcean_MG_CB4_136 | ecosystem: Environmental > Aquatic > Marine > Oceanic | place: Arctic Ocean: Canada Basin | collected...
GGTTGAATAAATAACAGAGAGGAAAAGTCAGCAATGCATTATTCTTCAACAAAACCACCAAAAAACCGACGATGAGATGCTACACTTCTCCTCTGCTTCTCTTTCTTCTTCTTCTTCTTGGGCAACTCACTCTATCATCATCGCGGGGAAGATTAGAAGAAGAGAAAAAAGGATCGCCGGGAAAGACTTTTGAAAACAAAACGTATAAAGAAGAAGAAGAAGAAGAAGAAGAACGAGAGAGATTGAGCGCCCAAAAAGAAAAAGAAAAACAAAAACAATCGCGAGCAGAGGAGGATGATACAAACGCACTCCCAGAAATACCAGCTTGTACTTTGAAAGCGGCACAGAAGCGTGGGGTCTTTGTTGGTTTGATGATGCCATGATGTGGTACGAAAAGCTGCCCTGTTTTGAATAAAAAATGAGGAAAAAGCGGGACAAAAAACACCCAAAAAAACTCTCTCGTTGTTGTTGTTGTTTCTGTTGTTGTTTAGAGCACACGTAAAGAGTCTCTCTCGTTATTACTCGCGAGAGAGAGAAAAGAGAGCGCAGAGAGAGATCTTACCGCTGTTGTTGTTCTTTTTGTCCTCTACATCAGAGAGAGAGAGTGTGTGCAATAAGAGCGTGGAAAGAATTACTTACACAAAAGTCCCCCGGCGGCGGCTTAGGAGCGGCTTGGGAAAAGATTATGCCAAAAAGCGAGAAGAAGAAGAAGGATGATGACGACGTAATCGTGGAGAACAAAACCGGGAACCCGGTATCATCGAAAGAAGAGGCGATGCGCATCATCGGCGAAAAAGAAGAGGACAAGAACGCTATGATGTCGTTATTCTCGGACGTGAACCCGAACGACCCGTTGCGACCGATTTTTGCCCCACTGGGGAAGCAAAACGAAAAGAAAGGCGAGAAGGCGATGTACCGGAAAGTAAACGTTCCGTCGCACAGGCTTTCGCCGTTGAAAGAACACTGGATGGCGCTGTATACGCCGGTGACGAAACAGATGAAAATAGACATGCGCATGAATTTAAAGCTGAAGAAAGTGGAATTGAAAACAACCGACGCGACGGAGGACGAGTCGGCGTTGCAAAAATCGGCGGATTTTATACAGGCGTTTGTTTTGGGATTTGAAATCCAAGACGCGGTGGCGTTGTTACGATTGGACGATTTGTATTTAGAGTGTTTCGAAGTGAAAGACGTGAAGCAAACGCTGAGAGGAGAACACATGAGCCGAGGGATCGGGAGATTAGCCGGGAAGAGCGGCAAGACGAAATACACCATCGAAAACGCCACCCGAACTCGAATCGTCATCGCCGATCAACACATACGCATATTAGGGTCGTTTCAGAATATAAAAGTCGCCAGGAATGCCTTGTGCGCCTTAATCATGGGTTCGCCGCCAGGGAAGGTGTATTCCAGGTTAAGGACCGTCACCGCGCGCTTAGCCGAACGCTTTTAATACTACTACTTTAGCTAATACTTCATGAAGCCCTAAATTACAAACCGGTCAGATTTTGATGACTCGAAAAACCATCATCGTCACACTTTCTGCGTTCTCGCGCTCGATAAACGACGACGATTTCGTCGAGAAGAAGAAAAAGAAACAGAAACAGTGCTGCAGTCACACTTTTACCACGCTTTTCGACGACGACTTTATGATGTCTTTATCCTCTCTTTCCTTTGTTCATCCCAAAAACGGGTTTCATCCCATCCGGGAAAAGTCAAGAAGTAACGTCATGAAGAAACAAAGACGACGAAGAAGATTACAAGCGAATACTCCTCTTACTCGCGCGATGGCAGCCGTCCAAGACGAAGAAGCGACGAAACCGCAACCAGAACCCGCAAATTGGGAGTACAAGTACCTCTACGACGGCGCCTGTCCGGTGTGTCGATCGCTGAAAGCGGGATTAGAAGGTAAGAGATGTTTTTGGCACTTTATCTCTTCAGAGAGGAGTGTGTGTTGGGTTGGGTTTTTAAAATACGCGCGCGTAAACGAAAGAGCTTGGATTTCAAACGACTCTTAAAACAACAACCACTCTTTTCTTTCGCGTCTGTTTTTGACTCTCGACTCTTCTTTCTCTCTCTGTGTGTGTGCGCACCGTGTCTGTTCCTTGCGCTGACGTTATAGTATTATTTTTCTTCTTTTCCAAAAAGGCACGGGCAAAGGCAAAGGGAAAATCTATTACGTGAACATCGCGGACCCTCTTTACGACGCTTCTAAACACCAAGGCGTGACGTTCGAGGAAGCGATGGACACTTTGCACGTTTTGAAACGAGACGGCGGAGAGCCGTTGCAAGGTTTACCGGCGATTGAAACGCTCTTTGGCGTGGTTGGTTTCGGGTGGGCGGTGAAGTTAGCCACGTTACCGCCGGTTGGGTTTGTCGCGAGTTTGATGTATAAGCTTATTAGTAGCAACCGGTTAAAGTTGGGCGGCGATAGCGCCGTCGGGGCGGGGATTATGGCGTTAGGAAGAGTCGGTTTGGAATTGAGAGGCGAAAAAGCGAGTTGCGCGGAAGGCGACGAGTGCAGAGGTATGGCGGATTTGGAAGTGGAGGAAGGACAGAGAGGGGTGGAGGTTTCGCCTTCGACTTCTTCCGACGGAGACGGGTCAACGGTGGAGGGCGGTGCAGTCTCTTTGCCCGGGAACTCGGTGGATTTTTCGGACGTGTTTTCCTCTGGACCAGAGTTTGTGTTGGGCGCGTACGCGTCTGGTGGGTACATCACCGCCGCGATCGTGTCCGTGCGCTCGGGCGAGTTGGATTCAGAGCTCATCGAGGAGGAAGTGACGGATGTGTTGGACATTAACAACGTCGGAGTCGCGTTGAAGTCGTTGTGCAAACGATTGAAATGGCAAGGTGGCGTTGCGGTGGCGTTACCGGGCGTGTGGCACGCGGAGCAGCAAGATAACGCGACGGTGCAACAGTACGATATGATGGAATCCTTATCGCCGACAGAGTCAAGAGCGGAAAGAGAGGAAACGGAGGAATCGTTTCGTAACTTGGTCGGATTGGACGTGGCGGTGATTACCGGTGCGGAAGCGCACGGATACGGCCACGCCGATTTATGGGGCGACGTGAACAAAGTCAACGACTCGAGTAACGAAAAAGTGAACGAAATGGATGGTTTAGTCGGCGTGGTGACGGCTGGGCAAGAGGCAATGCACGTCGCGTTGTTTAAAGACGGCACATTGTTAACAAACGCCGATTTCCGCTCGGCGGATTTGGCGTCGACTTGGAACAACGAGGAATGGTCGGCGTGTCCACCACCGAGCAAAGATTGTGAGGACGAAGAGCAGTGGAGCAAATGGGCGACGAGAGTTGCGGTGCACTTGGCGAGAGTCGAAGCGTGCAGATGCGCAAGAGGTGGTTTGAAACGATGGGTCGTCGCCGGCAGCGCCGGTGAGAACTTCGATAAGTGGTCGCACTTGGTGCCTGAATTGTCCGTTACGTTGGCGCAGAAGCAAGCCGCGCCGTTGGTGAAAGGCGGGGCGAACAGAACAGAAGGCGTGCGAGGTGCGGCTGCAGGTGGCGGCTTTCGATTCCGATATGCCGCGGACGTGCTGAGAGTGCGCGCGGCGATTGGCAAAGAGTTGGGTAAATCCCCTCAGTTGGTCGATACCGAACAGCTGAGAACGTTGTTTGATCGATTCAGCGACCCGGCATCGTCTGAGACGGTCGACAGAGACTCGTTTATTCGCATGGTTTCCGCCTTGGGGATCCGCTTACCGCCGGATGAGATTCGCGAGTTGATCGTGGACGTAGACATTGACGATTCGAACCAAATCTCGTTCGAGGAGTTTGAAGGCTGGTATCGCCAAGTCGTCGGCACTGGTGCGGTTACGGTTTTACACACCGAACAAGCCGTGGACCAAGTGTTGAGCGAAGAAAAAGGGACCGGACGCTGCGTGGTTTTAAAAGTTGGCTTTACAAGTTGCGCACCGTGTAAGAAATTTCTCCCGCACTTTGAGCAACGCGCGTTGGATTTCAGAGAAAACGCGAGATTCGTTCGCATTTACGGGAACGAAAACGCGAGCACGATTCACTTGGCGAGAGATCGTTTGGCGGTGAAAACGACGCCGACGTTTTTCGTGTTCAAAGACGGCGAATTGACGCACTCGCACTCCGGGGCCAACGTGGAAAAATTCGACGACGCCGTGAAAGAACAAATGGGCGAGTTGGATGAAGGCACGTATAAACAAAATTGGGAAAAGCCAGCCGTGGATGAAGTCGTGCCGTCGATTTAAAAACCACATCACAATTAATAATACTAAAAAGCTGTATAACACATCAATACTACACACGACGATGCGATAAAAGCGCTCCGCGATACTAACTACTAAAGCTATATAAAAGCTAAACTCTTTACTGGCTCTTCTTCTTTGGAGGGGAGCGTTTTAAAACGTACGTTCTCACCGCGAATAATTCTTTGGGAAATACGTCGGATATCCTGGAATTCACGACTTCCATCCCAGCCTGTTCAAATATCCACCTGAAATAGTTATCCGATCGAGTTATGCTGCTATCTTGGTCGTCCCAGTGAAACCCTTTCGAGCAATTATTTTCTTTCACGACTATAAATCCATCGGTGTTCACCTTTGCTCTTTTCAACAAATCTATAAAGTCCGCGTCGGAAAGTTGTCCTATGCACCACTGAATCCAAATCACGTCGTACCCCGCGAGCGCCTTCCCATCTTCAAAGCTAAACTCCTCCAAGCTTTGCTCGAAATAGTTTTGCACCTTATCCTTCAACGTCGCCTTGGCTTTTTCTATGAAGTGATGCACCGGTTCCAGCAAATCTACCGAACGGAAGAACTTCGTCAAAAACGTGCTCTGTTCGTGTCAGTCGTAAACAACGAAAAGGTCAGTCGAGACGATGGTGTATACAAACGGAAGAACAACCTGAAGACGACCACGACGAAAAGAGAAAACGACGACACAAACAACAAAATCACGCACCGAAACTCTCCCGACCCCGGCCCCGACGTCCAGCGCTCTCTTCTCCAAAATCTCATTAAACTCTTCTTCTGGGTACATCACCGTTCTTAAAATCCTTTCGTTTTCTTTCGCGTCTGCTCCGGAAACCGATCCGAATCCGCCTAAAACGCCGTCTACGGTTGCATCGACATGATTCCAATATTCCACGCCTTGGTGATACCACAGGAGTTTTCCTTCTTTAGTATTAGTATTCTCATCATCATCGTCATCATCTTTTCGTATCTTCTTCGTTAACACGCGTTTCCAGAACGTATCGCACGGCCCGATTGGATTATTTTCGCCGTCGACGCCGTGGAACGGGTAGACATCGTCCGATGATTCACCACCTTCAACTTCGGGCATAGTATCGTTTTTCGGCTTTCGTCGTGCAAAAAGGAATGAATACTAATACTAATAACACCAACAACACAACAACGAGTTGTTTTGGAGAAAACTTTCGAATTTTTCTCTTCAGAACAAAAATGCGAGAAAAAGAACAAATCGTAAAAGTGGTCCAAGTAAAAGAAATCAAACGGCTACCGGAGTCCGTGGTGAACCGAGTCGCCGCTGGAGAGGTAATAATATACAGTTTTTTCTTCTTTGTTCTTCTTCTTTGTCTTCTTCCTTCTTCTGCGTCTCGTGTTTTTAGTGTACTACTTTTAGGGAAATGTGTCTACATTTTCAAAATCTCTCTTTCTTGTCTTTCTTGTCTTTCTCTCTCTCTTTCGATCGATGAGAGGTGATGAGATGAACTCTGAAATCGTTGGTGTGTGCTCGAGTGAGTATTAACTGACCGCAAACGCGTACTCAATCTCTCTCTCTCTCTCTCTCTCTTTCTTTCTCTCTCTGATGATGATAAAAATGAAAATATCCTGAACAATGAAAAGGTCATCCACGGACCACATTCCACTTTGAAAGAATTAATCGAAAACAGCTTGGATGCTTCCGCGACGCAAATATCCATCCTGTGCAAAGACGGGGGGAAGAAGTTACTCCAAATCACCGATAACGGCATCGGGATTCGCGAGGAGGATTTAGAAATCGTGTGCGAAAGGCACACGACGTCAAAACTGGAAAATTTTGAAGATTTAGAAGCGATGGAAACGTTTGGATTTCGAGGCGAAGCGTTGGCGTCGATGACGTACGTGGCGGACGTGGCGATAACGACGGCGAGAAGCGGGGAAAAGTGCGCGTGGAAAGCGTCGTATCGAGACGGGAAGATGAGAGAAGGGACGAAGGAAATGTGCGCTGGGGTGACTGGGACGACCATCGCGGTGGAAAATTTGTTTTATAACGTGAAAACGAGGAGGAACGCGTTGAAATCTGGGGCGGAGGAGTACGCGAAGATTTTAGACGTGGTGACGAGATACGCATCGAGTCGACCGGACGTGGCGTTTTCGTGTAGGAAAGTCGGGGAGACGCGGGCGACGGTGAACGCGCCCTTGGTGGTTTTAAGCAGCAGCGGCGGCGGTGGTAGCGAAGGAGATAGAGAAGACGGAGAAGAAAACGAACCATCTCCTTCTTCGTCGTCGTCGCCTTCTCGAAAAAACGATCGACTTCAAAAATGTCGACTCGAGCGCATCGGCCAAATCTACGGTCCAACCGTCTCCAAAGAACTCTTACCGTTGCGACTGAAAACGAACAACGACAAGCTGGAGAAGAAAATGGCGCAATTTCACTTGGAATGCGACATCTTATACTCAAACGCCAATTACAAAGCGAAGAAAACGACGTTCATCTTGTTCATCAACGGCCGATTGGTGGAATGTTCTGCGTTGAAAAGAGCCATCGAAACCGCGTATCAATCGGTTTTACCGTCCTCCTCGCGCGAAAAACCGTTCGTATTTTTTAGCATGAAACTTCCCTTTAAAGACGTGGACGTGAACGTGCATCCGACGAAAAGAGAGGTACACTTTATGCACCAAGAGGAAATCGTCGAACGCGTGCAAACGGCGTTGGAGAAGGCGCTGGTGAAAAGCAACGCCGCGCGAACGTTTACGGTGCAAACTTTGTTGCCGGGAGCGCAAGAGAAAATAAACAGCGCTAAGAAGAAAGCAGAAGAAGAAGGAGAAGATCAAGAAGAACGCGTGACGCAAACTCAGCGACAACAACAACAAATACTAACGATGAAAACGAAAACGACGCAAAGAGAAAAAGCCGGCGGCGACCACAAACTCGTGCGCACGAATCCAACGAAAGATATGGCGAGTTTAGACGCGTTTTATCGCAAAACATCGGTCGGTGGTGGTGGTAGCACCAGCGATGTTGCCGCTACGACGGGAGAAAACAGAGAAGACGTTGGAGAAGGGAATGATGCAACGAACAACAGACGCAAGAGCGGGTCGATAACTTTACTGGAAGAAGTGCGTCGAAACGTGCGAGCGAGACGAAATCGACCGAACAAGGACGGGAGCGAAGGCGCGATGAACGATATCGCGCCTCATTACACGGATTTGACCTCGATCACGGAAATATGCGAAACTATTCGAGAAGAAGCAGACGATCAAATCGCGGAAATGCTTCGCTCGCATACCATCGTCGGCCCGGCGGATATTTCCGCGGGAAAATGGTTGATTCAACATGGCACGAAACTGTTAATGATAAACGTCAACGCGGCTTCGCGAGTTTTGATGTATCAGCTCGCCATGGCAAAGTTTAACGGCTTTAAACCGATTTCGATGCGGCCTCCGGCACGCGTGTGCGATTTGCTCGAAGATGGAGAAAAAGAAGGAGTAGAGGAAGCAAAAGGAAAGGTCGAGGAACTGTTGCTTCGCCACGCGAAGATGCTCAAAGAATATTTCGGCATCGCGATTGAAAAGAAGAAGACAACATCAAAGGAAGAAAAAGCAAAAGAGGATCAAGACAAAGCAGATGTCGTCGTCATTTCCGCGTTACCGGAAATATTAGACGGCCACTCCCCAGATGTCTCTCGTCTCCCTGAGTTTTTAAAATCTTTACGCGAGAAAGTCGACTGGTCGAATGAAAAGCGATGCTTCGTGACCATCGCGGAATGTTTAGCCGAGTTTTACGGCGTTTTAGACGACGAAGACGACGAAGACGACGAGACAGGAAAAGAAGTTAAAGAAAACAATAAAAACGACGACGACAAAAACGACGAAAGCACGTGGGAAACGAAACATATCGTCTTCCCGGCGCTGAGCTCATCCGCCTTCGCGCCTCCCGCCCGGTTCGCGAAGGACGGCACCGTCGTCGAAGTCGCGTGCTTGGAGCAGCTGTATAAAGTCTTCGAAAGGTGTTAAGTACGACGAGTAGAAAGGAAACGAAGAACCGTTCAAGTAGAAAGTTTTAGGAGTAGTAATAGTAATACTAGCGAGCACATACACGCGAAAAAGCTTTCTTAGAAAGGGGCGGATTGAACCCGCGACTTTGACGAAAATCTCTCTCAGTAAAATCTGCTCTCCTCTGAAAAATGAAACGTCACAAAAATGCTCACGAGGTCGCTCTTTTTACACGCGAAAAGGACGAGCACACCCACCGTTACGTCCGCTTCTTCTTCTTCTTCTCGAACAGCCTTGTTGTTCTCGCGAAAGCAACGGTCTTCTATATCGTCGTCAAAGTCTCGGAGGAGATTACTCGTCGCGAAGTCGTCGTCCTCGTCAACCGTCCAAACGACGAGAGAATTGGAAAGCAACAACAACAACAACGAGAACAAGAAAATGAAGGACAACAAGAACAAACTCGCCGCACTCCGCCTGGAAATGAATAAACGAAACATTTCCGCCGTTCTGATTCCATCGCAAGACCCGCACTTCAGCGAGTACGTTTCCAAATGTTTCGAGAGGAGGAAGTTTATCTCCAACTTTACCGGTTCAGCTGGGACGTGTTTGGTGACGAAAACGAGCGCGATGTTATGGACGGACGGGAGGTATTTTTTACAAGCTGAGCAAGAGTTGGATTCTCCGGCGTGGCAGCTGATGAAACAAGGCGAGAAGGACGTGCCGTCCGTGCAGAAATGGTTGAGAGAGAATATGGAGAGTGGGGTGACGCTCGCCGTGGACGCGAACGTGTACTCGGTCGCCGAGGCGAGGCAGTTGGAGGAGTTGATGAGGAAGAAGAATGCCGGGGGAAGAGGAGGAGGAGGCGACGGTAAGCTGGTTAAAGTTGAGAAGAATTTAGTGGATTTGGTGTGGGAGAACGAAGAAGGCGAAGAGAAACGGCCTGGGATGCCAAAGGCGATGTTGAGGGTGCACGCGATGAAATACGCCGGAAAATCAGCCAAGGAAAAATTGACGGATATCAGGAAAGAGATGGCAAAGGAGAAGCAGGAATGTTTGGTAGTTTCCGCGTTGGACGATATCATGTGGTTGGTCAACGTGAGAGGTGGCGACGCGGAGTGTAATCCGGTGTGCTTGTCACACGTGTTGGTGACGGAGAAAGAGGCGTTTATGTTCGTGGACGGAGATAAGGTGAACGAGGAGGTTGCGCAACATTTGAAAGAGTCTGGGGTGGAAGTGAAGCCGTACGAAGACGTTGGGAAGTGTTTGCGAGAAATGGCGGAGAAAGGCACGAAGATTTGGATCGACGAGGATAAGATTTCCGTGAATACGTACGACGAGGCGATGAAAGGTATCAAAGCGGCTGAGAATAATATCGATGAGAGTCGTCCGGCGAAAGTGGCTAAAAGCGATAACAGCGGCGGCGGTAACGATAGCAACCAACAAATTAAGTTAGGCGTTAGTCCAATTCCAATGGCCAAAGCGATCAAGAACGAAGCAGAGTTGGAAGGCATGCGCGAGGCGCACTTGATGGATGGCGTGGCCATGAGCGAGTTGTGGTGGTGGCTCGAGAAACAGGCGCGAGAAGGTAACAAAGATTTGAACGAATTCAACGTCGGCGAGAAAGTATCCTCCTTACGCGCCGAGCAAAACGGGTACGTCGAAGAATCGTTCCCGAGCATCGTCGGTGAAGGTCCTCACGGTGCAGTCGTGCATTACCGAGCCACGGAGAAGTCGGCGAGAAAAATTACAAAAGATTCCATGGTCTTGTTAGATTCCGGAGGACAGTTTCTGTGCGGCACGACGGACGTGACGAGGACGCACCATCTCGGAACACCTTCTGCGTACGAAAAGATGTGTTACACGAGAGTATTGAAAGGCCACATCGCGTTAGATTCGGCGACGTTTCCGGTGGGTACTCCTGGCATGGCGCTCGATACGTTCGCGAGACAACACTTATGGTCCGCCGGATTAGATTACAGACACGGCACCGGGCATGGCGTCGGCGCCGCGTTGAACGTACACGAAGGCCCGCAAAGTATCTCTCCGCGGTGGGGGAACACGGCGCCTATTAAAGATGGGATGATTGTCTCCAACGAACCTGGGTACTACGAAGACGGTAAGTTTGGCATTCGAATTGAAAATCTTCTCATTTGCCGCCAGGCGAAAACTGAACACAACTTCCAAGGGAAAGGCTACTTGAGCTTTGAGTGCTTGACGTTTATTCCGATCCAAACCAAATTGATGGACTTGAAGATCATGTCTGATGATGAAATCGCGTGGGTGAACAGATATCACGAACAAGTCTGGGAGAAAATAAGCCCGAGAGTGCAGAAGGAGGAAGTCAAGGAGTGGCTTCAAAAGGCGACGGGGAAAATTTCTCGCGAATAATTAACGAACAAACAAATAATGCAGTTGTAAATAACACCACACGAAGAGAGAACAAACGAGGTCAAACGATTTCATACATACATTCATTCATTCATTCAAATTTCTTTTAATAGTATTATTATTAAAGTTATTTATATACTTATAGACTACCTTACACCACACTACACACGCTTAAAAATGGATTTTATGATACGATTGTTTTTTTGAAAGGAGAGACATGCGAAAATTTTCTTTCAAACTTTCTCGCACGTACAAACACTTCACACTCGCACATATTTATCCTTCCTTGTAAGTCACTTTCGTGATCTTACCGAGCATGACGGCGGTGTTACCGTCCAAAAATGCGATACGGGACAAACCCTCACACTTCTTGAAGGAATCGACAACCATCGGGTGGACCGGTTCAAAGACGACCTCGGCGACTTCGTTGGATTTCAAGGAGGCCGGACCTTCGAGCTTTTTGCCGCCAGTTTCCTTACCAACCTTGAAGTTCAACGCCGTCATCTTGCACGCGGAGCGGCCGCATCGGACGAAACCGATCGGGGAGTAGCCAGTCTTCAATTCACCCGGAATGTCCAAAGTTTGGACTTGCGCGGTGAATTCCTTGCACGGCGCCAAAGACTTGTCAGCCTTGTACACCATGACGTCGCCAGATCTCGGCATGTTCAATTTGTCGAGACCCTTAACGTTCATACCAACGTTGTCGCCCGGGTTGGCAGCTTCGACACGCTTGTGGTGCATTTCGACGGTGAAAACCTTACCACCACACGGGTTGGACGTGGTGTTGGTCGGCAAGAAGACAACTTCCTCCCCCGGCTTGACGACACCTTGTTCGACGCGGCCGGCGAGGACATCCCCGACACCCTTGATCTTGTAGACACCAGAGATCGGCAACCTCATCGGCAATTCCGGGTTACGTTCCGGTCTGTTGACCATGTTGTTCAACACGTCCAACAAGCACTCGATGTGGTGCTTTTCCTTGCCGTCGAAACTTTCGACGTCGACGCCGCTCCACCAGCCCATGTTGGTAGTCTTCTTGATCAAGTTGTCACCCATCCAGCCAGAGATCGGCAAGACCGGGACGGACTTGGTGACGAAGTCAGGCTTCCACCCGACCTTGGACAACATGTTGCGCATTTCGTCGCGAATTTCGTTGTACCTTTCCTCCTTGTAGCCGGCGGTGTCGCAATCCATCTTGTTGATACCAACAATCAATTGCTTGACGCCCAACAAGTTAAGCAAACGCGCGTGCTGACGCGTTTGGCCTTGGACTTCACCAGCCTTGTGGTTACCCTTTTGGATAGCCGTGGTAAAGTTACCATCGGCCGGGACCATCAACAAAGCAACATCGGCTTGCGCGGCGCCAGAGATCATGTTCTTGATAAAATCTCTGTGCCCCGGCGCGTCGATGATGGTGTAGTGCCACTTGTCGGTGAAAAACTCCTTGGTCGTGCACGAGATGGTCACACCACGCTCGCGCTCTTCCTTTTGGCGATCCATATAGAACGCAAACGCGAAAGAGGATTTACCCAAGGCATCGGCCTCGGCTTTTAACTTTTCGACTTCACGTTCCGGGATACCGCCGAGTTCGAATATCAAACGACCCGTGGTCGTGGACTTGCCGGAATCGACGTGACCGCAGATAACGATGGAGAGATGCTCTTTGCCTTCAGACATTGTTAATTTATGAGATTTTCTGTGTAATGTTTAAAAAAGGAGGGGATGGTTGAGAAAAGTGTTTCAAAGTCGTCAGTGTCAAAATCGTTGTATTTTTGGGGCTTTTTAGGCGAAAAATGAGCGGACAGCCGTCGCTTCCTGCTCTCATCTCTCTCTAATGAGATGATGATTTTTCGACTTCTGTTTCGCGATTCATCTCTCGCGCCGCCCGGCACCACGACGCGAGGGTGACGCGAGGAAAATCTCGCACAAATCGCGCGCGATGCGAACGCGTTAATGAGAAAATCTTCTCTGATCTGGACGTGTACGCTTTTGGCTCGAACCATCACGCGGTCATCGGATTCAAAATTGTACACTGCCGCCAAAATCGCTTTTTTTTTCTCCCTCTCATGATGTTTATGCGCCGTCCATCCAATGTGTTTGCAAAAGTCTCTCGAAATCGCGCCAGAGAGGACGCGACGCGAACAAAGGAATTCTTCGCACGAGCGCGAATAGATCGAACGAGAACGTTTCGACGAAGTTTGTTATTACAATCAACAGTTCTTCGTTCGAAGAATATGTTGGTAAAAATAAAAGAGCGCGATATGGATGCAGGAACGTACCGTGTAAATAAAAGGAGGAATGTTCAATGGTTTTCGGGAAAAAAACAGAAAAAAAACAGACCCCCTCGGAAAGTCTCAAAAAACCAACACCGAGAGGACGACCGGCGGTTCGCTTCCTTCTGTCTTCTCTCGCGTCTCTCTCGCAGTCTCTCTCACACAAAAGTCTCTCTCTGCCTCACTTTTTTCGGTTGTTGGTGTATCCATTTCATCCATTTCCCCAAACGTATAGAGAGACGCACTACTCTCTATATATATAGTATATGCGTATACGTGCTCGTTTTTCGAGACGATGAAGTAAAAAAGAACCATGCAAGAAGAATGAACAAAGAAGCCGTCTCGGGCGCGACGGCTGGGTTTGTGGCCACGATAACGTTACACCCGCTCGATGTCATCAAGACCAGATTGCAAGTGCAAGACTTACAAATCGCCACGAAATACAACGGCACCGTGCACGCGTTTAAAACGATTCTGAAAAACGAAGGCGCGAGAGGCTTATACGCGGGACTTTCGCCGGCAGTGGTCGGGAACACGGCATCGTGGGCGATGTATTTCGCGTTTTACGATCGAGCACGGAAACGGTACGAGAAAGCGTCGTCGTCGTCGTCGAACGACGACGGCGAGGTTGAGAAGAAGAAGAAGAAGGAGAAGAAGAGTATTAGTTCGGGGGAGACGTTATTGGCGGCGGCGGAGGCGGGCGTTTGCGTGAGTTTATTGACGAATCCGATATGGGTAGCGAAGACAAGGCTGGCGCTGCAAGAGAGAGGCGGAGGAGGAGGAATGGAGGCGAATAGTAGTAGCAGCCGCAGCAGCAGCAGCTGCGGCGCTGGGGGTGGAGGAGTTAAAGTTCAAAAACCTACTAAAGTGGTGGTGAGATACAAAGGGTTAATCGATTGTTTGTATTCAATCGCACGAACCGAAGGCGTTCCCGGATTGTATAAAGGATTGACGCCGAGTTTGTTGTTGGTGTCGCACGGCGCCATTCAGTTCACGTGTTACGAAAATCTGAAGAGTTTAGCCAGAGGAGAAGGAGGAGCGATTTTTGCACCCGAGAATGGTGGCAAAAAGAACAACGACGATGGCATCGCTCCAACGAGCGAAGAAAGAGAGCTCACCAGCGCCGAGTGCGGCGTCTACGGCATGCTTTCAAAAATAGTTGCCTCTCTGATCACGTACCCGCAACAAGTCGTTCGCGCTCGAATGCAAAAACTTCAAATCGAACGAAACCAGATTAAATATAAAAGCTTACTCCAATCTTTCGGAACGATATCGAGAAGAGAAGGCATATCTGGCATGTATAAAGGCATGGTGCCAAATCTCGCGCGGATGTTACCGTCTACCGGGGTGACTTTTTTCACCTACGAGTTTGTCAACCGAATGTTTGTTCGACCCGAAGGCCCGGACGAGAACAACGACGAGGACTAGACGCGTTTACGTAGCGCTCAAAAAATCGGAGGCTGGTGTCATCGACACTCAAGGCTGACAAAAACTTTTCGCGGTAGTCATTTTAGTCGTAGTCGTAGTCGCAGCATATAGAGAGTGGATTTCGTCGCAAAAAGATGTAAACATTATTTGTACACGTATTCGTCGTCGTCGTCGATGCGAAAATTTTCAAATCGCTTCTTTGTACGAAAAGTCAACATTTTGCTTTTCGGCGCCGTCGCCGCACAAAATTCAAAAGCACTCCACGACCGAAATAACAATACCAACAACAACAAGGACCGACCAAAACTCGTCCCAAAATGTCCTCCTCTCTCCGTTCGGTGAACCCAAACGCCGAAAGCATGGATAAAGCCGCGGCTTTGTTCATGAACATCAACGCCGCGAAAGGTTTGCAAGACGTCATGCGGACCAATCTCGGGCCGAGAGGAACGATTAAGATGCTCGTCGACGGTGCCGGAGGTAAACAGTCTTCTCTTTCTTTTCTATTCTGTTCTATTCATTTCTTTCGTTTTTTTGTCGTTTTGTGGGGATGATGATCTATCCTCTTGTTATTACGATGAAATTAGCGCAGAGTTTCCTCCCGCCGGGGAACCCGCGTCGGAAAAGGCGATCGATCTCGTGCGAGAGACTTGGCGCCGTTTTGTTTGACTTTTTGGAAATTTTTCATCAAAAAACATATTTCGAGGCTTATTATTATGTGCGTAATACTGACATCAACACAACATCGATTTCGCGGAAATGTAAACGATCCGTTCTCCATTTTACTACAAAACGCGTTTTTGTTTGAACAACGAACAGGCTTGAAGCTGACGAAAGATGGCAACGTTCTGTTGAAAGAGATGCAGATTCAAAACCCGACGGCGATTATGATTGCGCGGTCGGCGGTGGCGCAAGACGACATTTCCGGCGACGGGACCTCGTCGACGGTGTTAATCACCGGGGAGTTGATGAAGCAAGCGGAGCGGTATTTGAATGAAGGCGTGCACCCGAGAGTGATTGTAGAAGGTTTTGAGGCTGCGAAGAAGAGCGCGATTGAGTTTTTGAAACAGTTTCGCGTGGAAACGGGAGGCGTAGAGAATCCGGACCGAGAGATGTTGTTGTGCGTGGCGAGGACGGCGTTGAGGACAAAGTTGGAAGAGCATTTGGCGGATATGTTGACGACTATCGTCACGGACGCGGTGTTGTGCATTTCCAGACCGCAAATGCCGATTGATTTGCACATGGTGGAAATTATGACGATGAAGCACAAGGAAGATTCGGAGACGAAGTTGATTAAAGGGTTGGTTTTAGATCACGGGTCGAGACATCCGGATATGCCGAAACACGTGGCTGATGCGTATATTTTGACGTGTAACATAAGCATGGAGTACGAAAAGTCCGAGGTGAATTCGAGTTTTATGTACTCGGACGCGGAGCAAAGAGAGAAGATGGTCGAGGCGGAGAGGAAGTTTACCGACGACGTCGTGAGACAAGTCATCGCGTTGAAGAAGAAAGTCTGCGAAGGGAACGATAAAGGATTCGTGGTGATCACACAGAAAGGCATCGACCCGATTTCGTTGGATATGTTGGCGAAAGAGAATATTTTAGGATTACGACGAGCGAAGAGGAGAAATATGGAACGATTAGTTTTGGCGTGCGGTGGGGTGTGCGTGAATTCGCCGGAGGAGTTATCGCCGGAAGTTTTAGGCCACGCGGGTGAAGTGTACGAACACATATTAGGAGACGAAAAGTTTACGTTCATCGAGGACGTCTCGAACCCGACGTCGTGCACGATTTTATTAAAAGGTCCGAACCAACACACGATCATTCAGTTGAAAGACGCCGTGAGAGACGGTTTGCGCGCGGTGAAGAACACTTTAATCGACAAGGCGGTCATCCCTGGAGCCGGGGCGTTCGAGGCTGGTTTGTTCGTCCACTTGAACGAAGTGACGAAGAAAACGGTGGAAGGAAGAGCCAAGAGAGGCGTGGAGGCTTTCGCGGAAGCTATGCTCGTCATCCCGAAAACATTAGCGGAGAACTCGGGGTACGACGCTCAAGACGCGGTCATTTCGCTCACGGACGAACACGAAAACGGAAACATCGTCGGTATTGACGTGACGACCGGTGAGCCGTTCGACCCGACGACGAGTGGCGTGTACGATAACTATTTGGTGAAGATGCAAATTTTGCAAAGCGCGCCGGTTGTTGCGACGCAGTTGTTGTTGGTAGATCAAGTGTTAAGAGCCGGCGTGAACATGCGCGGTCGCGGACCGGCTGAATAAATTTTAGAATTAAGAAAGAATAGATATATATTTGCAATGCCAAACCGTAATACAATCTTTAGTTCACTAAACAACGCGCCGCTTCTAATACTATTACATTTGCGATTGATGATCTTTGGTGAAGATAAAAATCCCTTGGCTCCCAGTCGCTTTACCAATCAAGACGTCCTCGTCGCAATAACTAAACTCGTACCTCCCCACCGCGGCGCCAGAAACTCCGTTTTCATCACTACCACCCATCGCTCTCGCCGCTCTTCCGAACAACGGAAACCTCACCTCGAAATCCCTCAAAAATAACAACGCGCGTTGATTCAACTCGCTTCGCGGCAAAATCGCCGGCGCTAATAACGTCTCCGTAAACTCCGATATCCTCATGTCGCTCACCACCGCCTCTTGAAACACCAACTCTAACGCTTTCTTACTATTATTACTGCTATCACCACTCGAAGAAGAAACTTCTTTATACGTCGCGTTCACCCTCAAAATCACCCCGTCCTTCTCCTCTAACAACCACGGCACGGACGCGCGAATCTCGTTCACAATCTCCTTCGCGTCCGTCTTAAACTCTTGGTAGATGTCACCAACCACGATCGGCGGCGGTGGAAAAAACGGCAACGGTGGTGGTGGTACCGAAAAAACGAGTAAACCGGTCACGTCTAATGCGGTCGTGTAGATTAATTTCCATCGTCCGTTTAAGCGGTTTCGCATCCAGTCCTCCTCCTTTTCCTCCTCCTCCTTTGCACCAAACGTTTCCAAAGCTTCTTTCGCTTTGCGGATATCTTCTCTCTCTGTGTCGTTGGAGAACCCGATCGCGCCTCGGTAGGTTCCTCGACAGGATTCGATCAGTTTCTCTTTCAATAACGCTCGTTTCTTCTTCAGTTCGTCGTTTACGTCGGAAAACGTGTCGCTCGAATGCGTCGACGTACACGACGAGCGAATTGGAAAACCACTTCGACGCCTGAGAGGACGAGGAGAAATCATCAACGTCGGAGTCGTTTTCGGTCGACCACCACCAGCGGTGCAAAGAGCAGCGGTATTCTTTGCGGCTGAGGAGTACATATTCGCGGAAGAGAGTGAAAGCGACATCGTGTGATGTGTTATTAAGATGTTATTCACACGCAACTCTTTTCTGCGGGGAAAAATGTCCTCACTTCCCGACGAAACGATTTCTTTCTGATATGAACGTGCGAGCGATGATGACGACGCTCCTGATGCGAACGACGACGATTCAGACGACAAAAGCGGGGAAAGGAACGATGACCCCTTCTTCTTCTTCTTCTTTGAAACGAGGAGGCGTTTCTTTTGTTTCTTCTTTGTCTTCGTCTTCTTTCGCCAAAGTCGAGAGTTCCCGGGGAAACGGAAACCGTTGCAGAGGAGGAGGAGGAGGAGGAGGACGTAAACGACGAACATCATCGTCGTCCAGAAGAATACCGCGAGGAGGAAAAAGAGTGGTGTCGTTTTCGTCGACAGGTGGCGAGAATTCTATCGAAACGCTCACCATGACCAAACCGGACGATTGGCACTTACACGTGCGAGATGGTTCAAAAATCGCATCCGTGGTCCCACACACCGCGAAAACGTTCGATCGAGCGCTCATAATGCCAAACTTGCAACCTCCGGTGAGGACGGCGGAAGAGGCGGATGAGTACCGGAAGTTGATTTTAGACGCGGCGAAAACGACGAACGCGAAGTTTGAACCGCACATGACTTTATATTTAACGGACGAGACGAGCGAGAGGACGGTGGAAGACGCCTCGAAATCTGGATTCGTGAGAGGGTTTAAGTTGTATCCAGCCGGGGCGACGACGAACTCGAGTTTTGGGGTGACGGACGTGAAGAAAGTGATGCCGGCGTTGAGGAAAATGGCCGAATTAGGGTTGATTTTGCAAGTGCACGGGGAAGTGACGCACCAATCGGTGGACATTTTCGATCGCGAGGCGCGATACATCGAGGAAGTTTTGAAGCCGTTGTTAGAAGAGGTGAAAGATTTACGGGTAGTGATGGAACACATAACGACGAAGAACGCGGCGGATTTTGTGTCCAACTTTCCCGAGAGTGGTAGATTGGCGGCGACGATTACGCCGCAGCACGTTTTGTTGAATCGAAACGCGCTTTTTAAAGGAGGCATGCGACCGCACGTCTATTGTTTGCCGATTTTAAAGCGAGAGGAACATCGAGAAGCGGTATTGAACGCCGCGGTAGGACCGAAGAGCGAACGGTTTTTCTTGGGTACGGATTCTGCACCGCATCCAAAAGGTGCGAAAGAGAGCGCGTGTGGGTGCGCTGGGGTGTTTAGCGCGCACGCGGCGTTGAGTTTTTACGCCATGGCGTTTGATTCGGTCGGGAAGTTGGACAAGTTGGAAGCGTTCGCGAGTCACAACGGCGCGGATTTCTATCGAATGCCGAGGAATTCTGGGACAATCACGTTAAAACGAGAAGAGTGGGAGGTACCAGAAACGTACGAGTTTGGTGGAGACGTGGTGGTGCCGTTTTTTGCCGGCGAGAAGATTCCGTGGTCCACGCATTGAGCGAGCGAGCGCTTTTTTCTTCTTGAAAATATTCGATTAATAATATCACACACAATAAAACATCGATAAAAATTACTACTACGACGGTACCAAGCGTACGCGTCCACGAAGTAAAAATAAATTACAACGCGTTCAGTACTCCCATCGCGCTCGCAGACATCCCGTTCTCTTTGCAGAATTCCACGCTCAAATCCCACAACTTTTCGTTTGATTTCAAATCCTTCGCCTTTGGCGCGCAATCGTCCGCGCAAAAACCCGCAAACACCCTCTGCAACGCCATGCACTTATACCCCAACCCTTTATTCAATTTAAAAACCTTACTCAAACGAATCGAAAACGGCATGTACAACTGGCCTTTCTTGACCGATTTCAACGACGCCGCGTGCACGCTCGTCATCGCCCCTTCCTCCGGCGTCAACGCCAACAACCCGGCTACCATTCGCCAAACGACGTTGTAGTTCCTCCAAATATCCGACGCCACGAACCCGGGATCCGCCGCCACACACTCCACGTTGTTATCCGGATCCTGCCTATCCAACCTTCTTTGCAACTCCCTAGTCATCGCCAAACACGCCAACTTACTCGCCGAGTAATTCCCTTTCGTTTTCGACGGTCCTTTCACGAAATAATGGTACTTATTCGACCCAAACCACGAAGTCACGCTCGACAGCGCCACCACTCGCGACGTCCCTTTCCCTTTCTGCAACGCCGGTAATAACAAACTCGTCAGCATAAAATGCCCGAAATAGTTCGTCCCCATGCACATCTCGTACCCTTGCTTCGTGACTTTCGGCCCCGAGTACCCCGCGGACATGTTTAAGCCGGCGTTGTTCACCAAGATGTCCAACCGTTTGAATTTTTTGTGAAACTCTTTCGCGAATCGATTGATGGAATCCGTATCGCTCAAATCCAATTCCATCACCTCCACGACGCACTCGTTATCACCGCTTTTACAGAACTTCTCAGTCTCATCCTTGGCCGATTGCGCTCTCTCTTTCGACCGGCAGGCTAAAACGACCGTTTTTAAGTTTGCTTTTGCGAGAAGTTTCGCCGTGTGAAAACCAATGCCGGTATTCGCCCCGGTGACGACGGCGATTTTATCGCTCAAATCGCTCGCGCATCCGATTTTGATTCTTCCTCCCATTTTTTGTTGTCTTCAATTCGGACGATGCGATGTGGTAGTATTACTAAAGCAGTATTAAATTGTTGTGGTGGTGGTGGTCGTGCTCTCGCTCTCGCTCTCGCTCTCTGATTTGTGCGCGCGGAGTATTTTGTGCCGATTCTATAAATTCTCTCAAACTCAGGAGGAGGGAAAATTTTCGGTTGTTGGATTCGTTGTTCGGTATCTGCGATGATGAACTTGTTGCGATGTGTATACATCAGTGTATGTGATGATTTAGAACTACAAATAATGAGCTAATGTTGAGTACGCTTGTGCTTTTTCAAATCACCAGATCGACGAAAC
>Ga0114997_10001330_pt1 | contig 20563 bp, 20 predicted proteins | sample ArcticOcean_MG_C_2_FD_87045 | JGI IMG/M metagenome (GOLD analysis project Ga0114997, IMG submission 87045) | Marine microbial communities from western Arctic Ocean - ArcticOcean_MG_CB4_136 | ecosystem: Environmental > Aquatic > Marine > Oceanic | place: Arctic Ocean: Canada Basin | collected...
CCTATAGAGCCGTGGTAGACCACCACGTTGATAGGCTGGATGTGGAAGCGCAGTAATGCGTGTAGCTGACCAGTACTAATAGCTCAATTGGCTTGATTTATGCACTGAAAAAAATTTTATGATTTTAGATATTAATAACTTTTCACACTTAAAGAACGAAACACCTGATTTAAAAAATAAAAAATTTAAATGTAATGGATAGAGAATTAATTCCTAAAGGATATAATCAAATTTATAACGAAGTGGAAAAAAAATGTTATTAAATAAAAAAAAATGTCCTCTATGCAACAAAAGTAAAATAAAATTTTCTTATACCTCAATTAAAGATAAAATAGATTATTCAAACTGTAAAAATTGTGGTTTATATTTTCAAACCAAAATAAATTCTCTAACAGATAAAAATTTATCAGACTTATATACTAAAGAGTATTTCATAAAAAATTATACTAAAAAAGGTACAGGCGGTTATGCTAATAGATTAGTTCAATATTTAAAAGATAAAAAATACATCAATGATTTTTATAATAACAATAGAAAGAATAACATTTTAGACTATGGATGTAGTAACGGTAATTTTTTAAAATTATTTGGTGGAAATAAATTTGGTTTTGAATATAGTAAAAATACAATTGTTACTTCTGAAATAACTTTACTGTCATTAAATCAAATTAAGAAAAAAAAATTTGATTTAATTATTATGAGAGGAGTTATAGAACATATTAAAGATTTTAAAAAAATATTATTGATTTTAAAAAATTCTTTAAAAAAAGGTGGATTATTTGTAATATTAGCAACTCCTAATACACTATCATACACATTCATTAAAAACAAAAAAGCATTTAACCAAAATAATGAGAGACATCTTTATCATTTTAACCATATAAATTTGACAGACCTTTTTATTAAATTAGGTTTATATAATCTTGATACAAGCTTCCCTTACTTTAAAACTCCTTATCAAAACTTCAAAAAAGATATAAAAAGTTTGAAAAAAATTCAAAGTGTTAAAAATTCTCCACCTTTTGTTGGAAATATGCTAAGTATGGTTTTTAAAAAAATTTAAAATTCATGGTTATAATTATTTCACTTATTAATAAAACACTAAACAAATTTTTGTCATTATATTTAATACTTAGGTATTTATATTTTGTATATGTAAGAAGAAAATTAAAATTATTAGAAGAGTTTGACAAAAAAAAACTCTCTTTCAATAAAATATCTCAGCAGGATGCATTAGAAAAAAACCTTAATTTTAGATCTCAACTATTCAATTTGAAAAAATTTGGGACATCATTAAATAATTTTTCAGGCAATAGAATTTCTATTCTTTTAAATCAATTACCAAGTTTTGATTATATAAAAAGAGATGAAATCAAAACTTTAATAATTGGGCCAAGAACTGAAGGTGATATTTACCAAGCGTTATTAAGCGGAATAAAAAAAGAAAACTTATTTGCAATTGATTTATTTACATATAGTCCATTTATAACTTTAGGTGATATGCACAATATTCCATTTAAAGATAATACTTTTGATTTAATTCTCTCAGGCTGGACTTTGACATATTCAGAAGATAACAAAAAAGCCATTGATGAAATAATTAGAGTCTCCAAAAATAATTGCTTAGTTGGTATTGGTTATACATTTAAAGATCATCACTTTCATCAAGATCGAATTATAAATTCTGAAAAACTATTTTCTTTGTTTGGCGATTCTTCAAAAGATGTACATTTCAAATATCACCCAAATGATCAAGTAATCGATAACATTAAGAGCAAAAGATCAATTTATATGATAAAAGTAAAAAAATAATTTTTTATAAATTATTTACTATATGTTAAAAGAAAACCTCACCAAAGTGGCGTATATAATTGATAATGAATAAAAAAAAAAAATTTGGTTTATTTTACTTCTCTCATTATTTGTGACCTTACTAGAGTTAATTGGAGTTGGAATAGTAATTCCTATAGTTAACATAATTTTAGATAAAGATTTATTTATAGAAAATATAGAAAAGATTAAGTTTTTACATTTTTTAAATTTAAATAGTGAAAATATTTTGTCTTTTAGTCTTTGTGCTTTAATTATTTTATTTGTTATAAAAAATTCATTTTTGATTATTTTTGCTCACATTAAATCAAAATATATTGTAAATGTTCAAATAAAATTGTCAAAAAATTTACTGGGCTCTTATTATAAATTGGATTATTTAAATTTAGTTTCAAAAGACTCCTCAGTAATTATTAGGAATTGTTTAAAAGAGGTAGGAGTATTTTCAAGAACTTTTACAGAGTTTATGAATTTATTTATTGAGACATCCATTGTCATTTCAATTCTTATTTTAATGCAAACTCAAATTCCAATCTTGTCAATAATTATTTTTGTAGCTATGGCTTTGCTTTTGTCAATTTATTATTTTGCAATAAAAGATTATCTTTTTAAACTTGGTGAAAATAGACTTAATTTTTTGACAACTACAATAAAAAAATTAAATCAAATTGTTTTTAGTTTGAAAGAAATAAAAATTTTTAATAAAAGTGATAAGTTATTTTCAGATTTTAATTCATCTAATTCTGAAGCACAAAATTATTCAAGAATTAAAGGCTTTATAAGTGAAATAACTAAATATGTATTAGAAGTTATTGTAATCGTATTGATCATAGTAATAATTTATATTTACACTTTAGACCAAAAAACTACTCAAGATATTATAGTCGCGCTATCCTTTTTAGTAGTATCGGCCATTAAGATTTTTCCTTCAATGAACAAAATTAACTCTGCACTTCAATCTATTAGATACAATAGTCCTTCAACAGATGCTCTTTTTAAAGAGATATCTTATTTTAAAAATTTAAAAAAAACTCATAAAGAGAATTTTCCATTTGATGAAATTTTTGAATTAGAGGCAAAAAACTTGTTTTTTAATTACGATAAAAAAAGTATTTTTAAAAATATAAATTTTAAATTAATTAGAGGTCAAACAATAGGAATTATTGGCGAAAGTGGTTCAGGCAAAACTACTTTGTCAAATATTCTATCAGGTCTAATCAAACCAGTTGAAGGAGTAATTTCAATAAATCATAGTGAGATTGATTTAACTCAATATGAAATGAACAATGTGATAGGGTATGTTCCGCAAACTCCGTACCTGGTTGATGATACAATATTAAATAATATTGCGTTCGGAGAATTTGAAAAAAATATAGATATCAAAACAGTAAATTCAGTGATTAAAAAGACAAGACTGGAGGAATTAATTAATAATTCGAATAAGGGGATTTATTCTATGGTTGGAGAAAGTGGACTTAAATTGTCAGGCGGAGAAAGACAAAGAATTTGTATTGCTAGAGCATTATATAAAAAACCAAAGTTACTAATTTTTGATGAACCAACTAGTGCGTTGGATAATGACACATCTAAAGAAATAATGAAAAATATCACCAGTATGAAAGATGTAATTAAAATAATTGTTACCCACAAAGAAAAAGATAAGCATTATTTTGATCAAATAATTAAAATGTAAATTAATTTATGAAAATCAAAAAAATTTTAATTTTTATTTCTGATGAAGGTTTTGGACACACTGTAAGACAAAGATCATTAATCAAATCTATTTTAAAAAATATAAAATATTGTGAAGTAGAAGTTATTACCTCAAAAAAAATATTACTTCTTAAAGAAACATTTAAAAATAAAATTAAATATCATCACAAACATAATTTAATTGAAACAATTAAAAAAAAAGATGGTTCAATTGATAAGATTAAAACAAAAAAAATGTTTCATCATTGGCTTAAAAGTAAAAAGAAATGGATAACTGATATGTGTAAAAAATATCCAAACCCAGATTTGATTATATCGGATTCTGTCCCACAAGCATTTGAATTAGCTAAAAAAACTAATACTAAATCTATTAATATATCTCATTTCACTTGGAATTGGTTTTATAAGAAGCATTGTAAGAATACTAAATCTAAAGACAAGGTTCTTTATGAGTTAGATAAAAGTTATAACTTAGCAGATAATTTTCTAATTTTACCATTAACACCAGCTGAAATAATAAAAAAATATAAAAAAAAACATAAAAAAATAAATTTCGTGATTAGTGATTTTGATAAGGTTAAAAAAACTAAAAAAAAAATTAATTGTGTAATTATGGATAATGGGACCAAAACACTTTCAGTTTTTATTAAAAAAACAATTCCTTATTTAAAATATATTAAAAATGTTAATTTTTTTATAGGAATTAAGTCATACAACCAAAAAATAAAAAAAAATATAATTGACTCTAAAAATATTTTTCCTGTTAATGGATTAAAAAAAATACATCATACAATATCCCTAGCTGACTTTGTCATTGCTAGAGCTGGATTTAATACAATCACTGAAACACTGGTACTAAAAAAGCCAGCAATCTTTTTTAATGAAGTAAATAATGAAGAAACATCGTTTAATATTAAAATGTTGCGTAAGCTAAAAATAATAAGTATAATTAAAAGTAATGAATGGGGAGAAAATATTATTAAAAGAATTAACAAATTTTTAACTTTTGAATTAAATTCATTAACTAAAAAAATTAAAAATAAAAATTTTTTATCAAATGGTGCAAATCAAGTAACAGATTTTATTTTAAAGGATTTAAGATGGCAGAAATAATAGCTGAGATGTGTCAAAACCATCTTGGTGATAGAAATATTTTGGATGAGATGATTGCTGCAGCTTCTGAAGCAGGCGCTGATTATGCAAAGATTCAATCAATGACTTCATCGGAAATTACAAAAAGAGAAAGGTTTGAACATGGACTTATTGAAGGAAATAAGGTTAAAACCATAAAAAGACCATATAGTCTTGAATTCGATAGGCTTAAACCACTGGATTTAAGTGACGATGATCATTATTTTTTTATTGAAAAATGCAATAAATATAAGATTAAGCCTCTTACCACTATCTTTACCAGGCAAAGATTAAATTTTTTAAGACAACTTAAACTATCTTTAATTAAAGTTTCTAGTTTTGATTGTGCTTCATTTAAATTAATTGAGGAACTTTCAAATGGTGATTTTAAAAAAATTATTGTTTCGACGGGTGCTACGTTTGACCGTGAAATAGAAAAAACAGTTGCCATTTTAAAAAAAAATAATCAATTGTTTACATTATTACATTGTGTATCTATTTATCCAACTCCGTTAGAAGAAGCTCATTTAAATAGATTAAAATATTTAAAATCTTTAAATGACAGTATTGGAATCAGTGATCATTCAAATTATGATTTAGATGGACCAAAGCTGTCACTTACTTCTGTTTTTTGTGGAGCCACTATAGTTGAGAAACATTTTACAATATTAGATAAAAAAAAAACTAAAGACGGCATAGTTTCTGCTAATCCTACGGAATTAAAAGAATTAGTTAGGTTATGCAAATTACCGAAAACTCAACAAGAAAATTATATTTCTGAAAATATTCCTGAGTTTAGTAATATAATGTTGGGTAAATCAAATAGAGAACTTTCTGATACTGAACTGTTAAACAGAGATTATTATCAAGGACGATTCGCTAGTTTTAGTAAGAGAAAGCAACCAATTTACAATTGGGAAGATAAAGAAATTTAAAAAATTACCTTACTCACAAATGAACAAACAGTTTATTTATATAAGTATTGAGAATGCAAATAGAGAAATTTTACCTAAATTATTAGTTGTAAAAGAAGCTCTCAAAAACAATTTTAATATTGTTATTGGAAATAGGCATGTATTATTTTCATTAATTGATTATCTACCAAAAGGTGCATTACTGGAAAAAAGTTTACATTATAGAACTGAGCCATTTTTTAAAAAAATATCTAAAATTGGATTTAGTTTGTATGTGCTAGATGAGGAAGCCTTAACAATTGCATCAATTACACAGTATATGAAGTTAAACTATTACAAAGGTAATGAAAAATATTTAAATACATTTTTTTTAAGTAATTTAAAACAAAAGGAAATGTTAATGTCATCTAAAGTTGATAAGTCAAAACTGTATTTGACAGGCACACCGAAGTTTGAAATATATAAAAAAAAATATAGAAATATTTTTTTAGAAGAAACAAATAAAATAAAAATAAAATACAAAAAGTATATTCTTGTAACTTCACGTTTTGCACATATAAATCCAAATCTGTCCAAGTTAGATGATGTTGATAAACTTGATAAAAAGTATTTATTCACAAGTGAAAAAATCTTTAAAAAATTTATAAAACTTACTATTGATCTATCTAAAAGGTTTAAGAGCATGGATATTATTTATAGACCACATCCTAGTGAGAATATAAATAAAGCTAAATCTTTTTTTAAAAATTATAACAATGTAAAAGTAGTTTATGATGGAAATGTTGCACCATGGATACTGGGCTCAACTTTAATTATTCATAATAGATGTACAACTGGATTAGAAGGTTTGCTGTTAAAAAAACCTGTCATCTCTTTTGATCCAATAAACTACAAAAGTATTCATTCTAAATTTTTTGAGATTCTAGGTTTTAGATGTAATACATCTCAAAAGGTAATAAACATGGCAGAAAAAATTATTGAGAAAAAAAAGCCCTTTAATAAATACAATAATAAAATCTTAAAAAAATATATTTATAAATTTAATACTAATCAGCCTCACAAAAAAATCGTTAATTTTATCAAAAAAAACTCAAAAATTGAAAAATTATCTTTAAGTATTTTCACAAAATTATTATTATTAATTATTGGAATAAAAAAGAGTATAATTTTCAATATTAAGTTATTTTTTAATCAAAAAAGAGCATTTTATCAATATCAAAAATTTGGGAAAATAAATTTAACTTTATTAAAAAAAAATATGGCATTGATTAATGCATATAATGTTCGCAATAAAGAAGCTATTAAAATAAAAACATTGAGTTGGCAGCTTTTTTTAATTACCAGAAAATAGATTATGAGGAATAGTTTTAAAGATAAAAAAGGAAATAATTTTAGAGTTTTTTTTGATAAAATTAAAAGATGTTTTTAGTAGATTATAAAAATTGTATTTTTTGTGGAGGTAACAAATTTAAAAAAATTAATGATCAAGCGTCCAAAAATAATTTTTATATGGATGCAATTGTTGAAGACTTCAGTTTATCCAATAGATTTCTTAAAAAAATTAAGACTTATCAGTGTCAAAATTGCTACATCTTACAAAACAGCCCATGGTTTTCAGAGGATATTTCAAGAAAAATTTACTCTAATATTTATGGCCAACACAATAGAAGTTGGAGCAATTTAATAAACTTTTTAAAAAAAGGTAACACTCCTGAACACGGAGATTTATTTAAGAAATTAAATAAATTTATCAAAATTAAAAATTATGCAGAATTTAATAGTCCATTCATGGGTATTTTTTTAAATCATTTTTTAAAAGAATTTCCTTATAATAAAAAATTATATAATAGTCTTTATAAAAACATTATATGTTATCTAACTTCTAGACAAGTTGCAGGTCAAACAAAGATAGATCAGAGGAAAGGATTAATCAAAAGTAAAAAATCATTAGCAACTATTCGCAGTATAAAGAAAAAAATTGTAAAAAAAAAAATTAACAAATTTTTAGTCATTGATAACTCACATTTAATGTGGAGTCAAAATGACAACCATAAGTCAGTGAATAGCAGATCATTTGCAAGTGAATTATTGGACTTAAAGGTTTTACCTTTAAATAAAAAAATAAATATCAAATTTGATTTATTTGGTATATTTCATACTTTGGATCACACATTTAACCCAAGTAAAATTTTAAATTTTGGACTTAATAATAGTAAGTATGTAGTAGTGTATTGTCACATAAATGAACAAGTGGAAAAGCAACATTTATTTTCTATAACTGAGAAATTTTTGAAATACTTAAAAAAAAAAAAAATTTATTCTCTCAACCTTACTCAAATTATAAATAAAAAATTAAAATCACCAGAATTATATTTTTTATGTACAAAAAATAAAAAACTAGGATATAAGTTGCTAAATATTTAATATGGCCAATTTAATAAATAATATCGATAATTTTTTAGGAAAAATAATTTTCAATAGTTTTAGTTCTTTAAGATATTGTATTTTTAACTCAGTAATATATCACACAAATCTTAAAAAAGATCCAGAATCAATTTGGTCTCAAAAAAATATAATTACAAAATCTTTAGCTAAACCACATCGTTATAAAGATGTATTTTTATTAACAAATAAGTTTATTTAATGAGAATATATTTTCCAATAGAGGTAAAAAACAGAGAGCTAATTGCTAGGATATATTTTGCAGTCAAATGTTGTTTAAAGGGTGCATCGGTAGTTATAGGTGATAAAAATAATCTTTCAAAAAGATTGAATTTAATAAAAAAGGGAATAGTTTTTTTTAAAAGTATTCAACCTCACCAATATGAGGTGATAAAAAAATTTAAAGAAAACAAATTTAAAATTGCAAGTATGGATGAAGAAGGCTTAATGTTTTTTACAAATGAAAATTATATACGAAGGTTTAAAGAAGAAAATTTCAAAATGATTGATATATATTTTTCATGGGGCACAAGAGAAAATGATGCTTTGTTGTCTAAATTTAAAAATTATGAAAATATTATAAAAATAGTTGGAAATCTTAGATTAGATGTCCTTAAAAAACCAATTTCAGAAATTTTTCACAAAGAAGCAAAAATATTAAAAGAGAAATATGGTGATTTTATTCTTTTGACCACAAAATTTGCTAGACACAATCCAATAAGAAGAGGTTGGTCAACATTTTATATGGGACAAAAAAATGCAGGTTACGTTCATTCTAGACATGACAAAGAATGTTCAATTATGACAGAGCATCACGAAAAAAAAAACTTAAAAGAATTTATTAGTTTTATCAAAAAGTTTTCAACAGAGTTTCCAAATAAAAAACTAATAGTAAGAATTCATCCTGCTGAGGACAGATCTATATGGGTTAATAATTTATCAAATTTTAAAAATATTCACATGAGCTTTAGTTCCGACAGTATACCTACCAACTCATACATTTTAGCAAGTCAATTTGTCATTCAATCAAACTGCACAACCTCACTTGAAGCTTTTTTACTAGGTAAATTTTCAGTAAATTTTTTACCTTATAATGATGCAAGATATGAATACAAGCTGCCAAAATTAGTTTCAAAAAATATATTTAACCAAGCAGATCTTATAAATTTTATTAAAAACTATGATGGTAGTGAAACAAAACGTTTATCAGATGATGAAAATAAAATTATAAAAGAATTTGCCAATAATATATTTACAGATAGTTGTATGGACCAGATGTTTACTGAACTTAAAAAATTGCATGTTGCCAGTGAGGATGAAGACAAGTTTTCAAATATTTTTTTTTATTATATATTTTTATTGGAGAGTCGTTTAAGAAATATTTATTATTTTCTAACTCAGAGAAGTGACTATAATAAAGGTTTAAGAAAATTACAAAAACAAAAAATTCCTAGTATGAAACTACAAGAAATAATCTCTCTTAAAAATGAATTGTGTAAAATAATAGATATTAATCCTAATAATATAAATGTTTTAGAGAAATATCCAGGATTTTTTGAGTTTAACTTGCATAATTAAAACATGAATTTTAATCTAAAATTACCACCTGAAAGAAGTAAACAAGAAATTGAAGATTTCTTTAATAAAAAAAATTTTTCTGAATTTATAAAACATTCACAAGACAGAGATCAGAAAATTAATGAATTAGAAATGAAAAAACCTTTTAAACCTGAGTTAAAAGATTTATTCAGACTTTATCAATTTGTAAAATTGAACAATAGAACAACAATACTAGAATTTGGATCAGGTTGGTCATCGCTAATTTTTGCTCATGCTTTAAAAGAATTGAAGGAGACAAAATATAAGGATGCAAAATCTTTAAGAAGAAATAATTTATTTGAATTAATTGTATTAGAAAATGAAAAAAAATTTTTAAACATAACTAAAAAAAAATTTAAACAAAAGAAATACAAAAACTTAAAATCAATAGTTCGTTTTCATTTCTCAAATGTAAAAATGATAAATTATATTGGATTTATAGCTACAGAATATGATAAGCTTCCTTTGTGTAACCCTGATTTTATCTATCTAGACGCACCAGATCAGTTTACAGTGAAGGGTAATGTAAACGGTATTTCAACAAACCATTATGATATGATGCCAATGGCTTGTGACTTACTTAAAATTGAATATTTTTTAATTCCAGGTGTCATAATTGTAGTTGATGGAAGATCAGCAAATGCTGCTTTTTTAAGAGATAATTTTAAAAGAAAATGGGAATACATTCATGACAAAAAAAATGATCAACATATATTTTGTCTTAAAGAGAAGTCATTAGGCAGTGTTAACGATAAACTTATCAGATTTTACAATTCAAAGTAATTTAATGATAGATTATAAAAAAATTTCGATTATTGGGGGTGCTGGACATATAGGCCTACCCTTATCTGTATTATTGTTCAATTTAGGTTATAAAGTAAATCTAGTAGACACTAATAATCATAATCTTGATTTAATAAAAAAAGGTAAGGCCCCCTTTTATGAAAAAGATATTGAAAAATATTTAAAAAAAACAATTGGAAGCAAGAGATTTTTAACTACTAATTTATTAGGATCAATTAAAGATAGTAAATTCATTTTTATTTGCATTGGAACCCCTATAAGTAACAAATTAAAGCCAGATTTAAAAAATTTTTTTAACCTACTAAGCTTAATTAAAAAAATTGTTAACAAAAAAAGTCACATAATAATAAGAAGTTCAATTGCTCCAGGTACATTTAGTAAGATTTTTAAAATTTTTAACTCTAAATTTTTTTTTAAAAATATATCTTATTGTCCTGAAAGGGTGCTCCAGGGAAAATCTATGGTTGAACTTTCTAAGATACCTCAAATTATCTCAAGCTATAATTATAATTCATTAAGAACTGTTAAAAAACTATTCAATAGATTATGTAAAGACATTATAGTTTGCAAACCAGAAGAAGCAGAAATGGCAAAAATACTGTCAAACGCCTACAGGTATTTAAATTTTTCAATTGCAAATCAATTTTTTCAAATTTGCGACCAAAATCATCTAAATTTTGAAAAAATAAGACGTTTAATGAGATTCAATTATTCGCGTACGAATGGTTTAGCGGCTCCAGGATTAGTAGGTGGGCCATGTTTGATGAAAGACACTATGCAATTAAACTATTTAACTAAAGATAAAAATAATCTTTTAAAAAATGCTTATTTAGTTAATGAAGGTTTGCCAAAATATATTGTTAACAAAATTAACAAAATTAAAAGTTTAAGGTCAAAAAAAGTGTTAGTTTTAGGAAAAACATTTAAAGCTAATAATGATGATTTAAGAGGATCATTGGCCATCAAATTAATCGAGTTATTAAAGAAAAATAAAATTAAACATTTTGTTTATGAACCAAATTTACAAAAAATAGAAAAAAGTAAGTTAAATAAATTGATAAAATCATGCAATATCTTTGTACTGGCAACAGCACACGATGAATTTAAAAAAATTAAAATCCCTCCAACAAAACATTTAGTTGATGTTTCTGGTTTTTATCTAAAAACTTAAAATTATGTGTGGTTTCTTTGGATATTTTTCATTAAAAAAAAAAAACAATAAAGAAATATACAAAAACAGCACCTTAAAACATAGAGGACCAGATGAGCATAATGTTTTTACAGACAATAACATACATTGTGAATTTTTTAGATTAAATATCCTAGGAGGCAAATATGGAAAGCAACCCATGCTCTCTAAAAATAAGAGATATCTACTTTTGTTTAACGGAGAAATTTATAACTATAAAGAATTAGCTAAAAATTACTTAAGTATAGAACGAAAAGATTATAGTAGTGACACCAGAGTTATATTGGATCTATTTACCAAATATGGACCTAGTGCAGTAGAAAAATTTAATGGGATGTTTGCAATAGTTCTTTACGATTTAAGATTAAAAAAATTATTTTTGATAAGAGATAGATTTGGGACTAAACCACTTTATTATTTAATAGAAAATAATATAATTTACTTTTCATCCGAAATAAAAGGCATACCAGTAAAAAAAAATGTAAATAATAAAGTAGTTAGAGATTATTTAGATTTAGGATTATATCCAAATAATAAAACTTTTTTTTCAAAAATAAATAATTTAAAACCATCATCGTATTTAATTTACTGCAATAATGTTTTAAAAGTTTGTAAATATTTTGATTTAAAAAAAGAAGTAATTTTAGAAAAAAATAATAAAATCGACAGTTTGGAAAAATTTGAACATTTACTGAATGATTCAATATCAATCCGACAGAGGTCAAATAGAACTTTAAATTTTCACTTAAGTGGTGGAATAGATTCAACATCCCTATTAGTTTTAACTAACAATTTATGGAAAAAAAATTATAATTTATCTACAAATACATATGTTTATAAAGGATTTAGTAATAGTGAATATCAAAGTGCAAAAAAGATTTCTTCAAAATTAAATTTGAAAAATCAAAAAGTTGAAATCGAGTCAAAAGAAATTCCTGCACTCGCAGAAAAACTACAATATTATCAAGATGAACCCTTTGGTGGCATTGCAGCAATAGCTGAGTATAAACAAAATCTTGAACAAAAGAAAAAAGAAATTATTGTAAGTTTTGAAGGTATTGGTGGTGATGAAATTTTAAGTGGTTATAAATCTCATTTATATATTTTAATATGGGATCTTTATCATTCACAAGAGAATAATCATTTATTAAATAAATTAGTTAAATTTTCTGGCAGAAATATAAAAAATATTTTATTAATAGCTAAAAATTTTATTTTGTCAGATTTTAATGGAAACACTGATTTAAGTCAGATTAGAAACAAAGAAACTAACAAGAAAATTGATAAAAATAAAAACTATTATAAAGCGATAACATTTAATGAAATAGATAATGGCTCATTATTTAGAACATTGAGATTTAGGGACCGATCCAGTGCAGCCTGCGGAAGAGAATTAAGATTCCCATTTTTAGATCACAAACTGGTAACACACTGCTTGGCAATGCCAATAGAATTAAAATTTAAAGATGGAATGAGTAAAGCGCCATTGAGACATATTGTGAATACTGTGGATAAAAAATTATCCTTAGAAAAAAAAATAAGTGCTAATTCAGCTCAATCATTTTGGTTTCAAAATGATTTGAAAAATTGGGCAATGGACAATATAACAGCGCTTTCTAATAAGAATGTTATAAATAAAAGATACTTTGAAAATATAGATTACTATTTTAAGCCACCTATAAAAAATACTTTTTATATATGGCAATTAGTAAATTTAAATATATTTTATGATAAAATAAAAAAAAATATTTAAAATGATCAGAAAAAAAAAATTAGTTGCAATTATACCAGTACGAAAAAACTCAACAGGTATAAAAAATAAAAATTTAATTATAATAAAAGGTAAAAGTTTATTAGAAAGAACAATAATTTTATCAAAAAAAAATTATTTTATTGATAAAACGATCGTTAGCACTAATTGTAAAAAAATGTTTGCGATAGCAAAAAAACATGAATGCAATACTAAATTATTAAGGCCAAATGCACTTTCAACTAAATACGCACTATCAATAGATGTAATTAAACATGAGATAAAAAAGAATAAATTAAAAGATTGTTATATACTATTATTGCAAGTCACATCACCATTTAGATCACAATTATTAACAAATAAATTTTTGAATAAATTTCATAAAAATTTTTCATTCAAGTCGTCTGCTAGTGTTACAAAATTTGATCACCCACACCCATTCAAAGTACAAATAATCAAAAATGGAAAATTGCATTCTATGTTAAATAAAGAATCCATGGTACCACGCCAAAAATTACCAAAAATCTATATGTTGAATGGAATGTTCTATATTACTCATGTTTCAAATATTCTAAAAAAAAATTCTTTTTTTAATAAACGCACATTACCTTTTGTTGTAAAAGATCAGTTTAGTCTTAATTTAGATAATAAAATAGATCTAATGATATTAAATGATGCAAAAAAAAATTTTTTGATAAAAGATGATTACAAATAGATTTACTAAAAAAATACTTAAATATAAAATTTTTGATATTGACCCTTACAAATTGAGAGGATCAACATTTCATGAGGAGCTTATAAAAAAAAGAAATAAGATTTATAAAAATCTAAAAAAATATTTAACTTCAGTTAATTCCACAACCTGTCTTCTTTGTAATAAAAAACTTATGAATAAAAATTTATATTTTAGTTGGAAAAAATATAAGCTAATTAATTGTGATAATTGTGGGTCTACCAATACTAATATTAATTTTAAAATTTTTAAGCCACAATTCTTACATAATAACGTTGAAAAAATAAATTTTGTTGAAAAGTATATAAAAAAAAATTTTATATATAGGGCTGAAAAATTTGGCAAAGAAAGAATAGAATATATTTTAAGTAAGATAAAATTTAAAAATAAAAAAATTAAAGTTCTTGATTTTGCCTGTGGCTACGGTTCATTTCTTTATGCACTAAAAAATAAAAAAATTGACGGTAAAGGATTGGATTTTGATGATGTTAGTGTAAATTTTGCTAAAAAGATGAATTTACTTGTTTCAAAAAATGATTTGAGTGATGAGAATGATAATACTTATGATTTGATAACTTTTTTTGATGTTTTAGAGCATTTGCATGAACCAAATAAGATAATTAAAACGGCTATTAAAAAATTAAAAAAAGGAGGCCATTTATTATTTTTTACACCAAATTTAAATTCCCTATCAACAATTTTAATGGGATCAAATCACAATATGCTTTCACCTTTTGATCATGTCTGTTTTTATAATGAAAAATCATTTAATTTTATAAAAAAAAAACATAACCTTGACCTTATTACTTATGAATATTTTGGTCTAGATATAAAAGATTATTTACAAATGTTAGAGGCAAAAAATAAGAATATAAAGTTTAATAAAATTATGAGAAATTTTTCAAATATTACTCAGTCTTTTATAGATAATGCAAAAGCATCTAATTCAATACGTATAATTTTCAAAAAAAAATGAAAAAAATTGCAATCATAGCTAGCAATAATGGATTGGGTCATATTAACAGGTGCGTATTATTAGGCAATCAACTTTCAAAAAAATTTAACGTAACTATTTTCTGCTCAAAAGATAAAGCTAAAAAATTTGATATAAGTAAAAAAATTAAGATTAATAATTTTGAAATAAATTTGTATAAAGAAAAAATTTATGAAAAAAAAAATAATATTCATAAATTTTTTAATTTTAAAAAAAAATACGACTTATATTTAAGTGATAATTATCCTGAGCTAATCCATAAGAATAATAATAGCATAATATTATCTAACTTTTTTTGGCACGATGTATTAAAAATTAATACAAATTATTATAAAAGAATAGAAAAAAAAATTTTAAATAGACCAATAGTTCCCAACTACTTATTTTGCTCCAAATACATAAAAAAACGATTCAATATAAATCCGGTGGGTTTTTATGGAAATTTCAAAAAAAATAAATTTAACAACCAAAAGAATGGAATATTATTATCTTTTGGCACAGCAGAGTCTAAGAATAAAATGAATATTGATACAATAGAAAAATATATTAAAAATAGAACAAATATAAAATATCCAGTTTATTTAGAGCCTAAATTTTTTTCACATAAATTAAAAAAATACAATGTTATCAAAGCTACTTATGATAACAAAATGTATTCAAATATTGCTGTTGCCATTATAAGACCTGGCCTAGGAACTGTAACCAATTGCTTGGCGCATGGAATTACTATAATTACTCACATAAAAAATGAAAATAAAGAATTTATAGAAAATGCTAAGATTTTAGAGATAAATAATATAGGAGTTAATTTTTTTAATATAAAAGCAGCAATTAATTTTGCCATTTTAATAATAGATCAAAAAAAATTTTTGAGAAAAAAATTTGAAATTGCTAAAAACCTAAAATGGAATGGCGAATTAGAAGTTATTAAAATAATACAAAAAATATTTGAAAATAAAGTTTTGCTAACATAAGATGATTAAAAATTTTAAATGAAATTAATTTTAATAAAATATTGAAAGACCGTCAAATGCAAGGCATCAATTTTTTTAATATAAGATTAAATCCTTCTGATCAATTATTTTTATATAAACAAATAATAACTGGAAAATCATATATGAGAGCAACTCATAATCTTTTTTTGAAAAAAAAAATAACAATGAATAAATTAACTGGAGATCTAGGATCGGGTGGCAAAAATGATTATAATAAATTTATTTTTAAAGACGTAAACCTGATCAAAAGTTTTGACTTTTATAAAACTAATAATAAAACAATAAAATTAAATTTAGAAAAAGATTTTAATTTAAAGAAATATAAACTGAAAAATATTTTAATTTTTAATGTGTTTGAGCATATTTTTGAAAAAGAAATCCTACTAAATTCCATTTCTAAAAGTTTAAACAAGAATGGAAAATTAGAAATATTTGTTCCATTTATGTATAAATATCATGATGACCCTAATGATTATTATAGATTTACACACACATATTTAAAAAAATTTTTAGAGAAGAATGGATTTAAAGTAAAAATTACACTTATTGGAGCAGGACAGTTTAATGTAATTTTAGAAATACTTTTTAAATATTTTAAATTAGATATATTAAAGATAATCATTTCTCCAATATTCATTACTCTTAATAACATATTTCATTTTGCATCTAAGGATTTCAAAAATTATTATTGTGGAATTCATTGCAGCTGTATCAAGATTAAATGATAAAAGTTAACTATATTTCTGAGATTTCATTACCAAGCCATTCTGGTTACACGCAGCATGTTTTGAAAATTTGTGATGCTTTTTCAGAATCTTATAAAACAAATCTATTTTTGGTTAAAAATAATATTAAATATAAGATTTTACAAAAAAACTACTTATTAAAAAATAAATTTAATATCGTACCTTTTAAAAAAAAAAATTATAACATAAATTTTTTTTTAAGATTAAAATATGCATTTTGGGTAAAAAATAATATTGAAAAAGATTCATTAATTTTATCAAGAAGTATTTTAACTAGCTTGGTACTTTCTTTTTGGAAGATAAATAATATTTTAGAATTACACCACCCACCAACAGGGTTGACTAAATTTATATACAATGTGAGCAGGATTTTTAAATTAGATTCTTTTATTAAATATATTGTAATAAGTAAAAACTTAAAAAATTTTATGAAATTGAAAAAGTCTATAGTTTTAGATGATGCTGTTGATACATACGACTACAAGACAAAACAAATAAAAACAATCAACTATGAATTTACTTATATTGGCAGCCTTTTTAAAGGCAAGGGACTTGAAGTTATAATTTATTTATCTAAAAATTTTCCTAAAAATAATTTTTATGTATTTGGGGACTTAAAAACTTTAAATAAAAATATATTTAATATTAATGAATTAAAATTGATAAAAAATTTATTTTTTAAAGGTTACGTGGATTATAAGCATGTGCCGAATATTTTGATATCATCAAAGTTTTTATTGATGCCCTATCAAAAAAAGGTACACGTTAATTCAAAGAGACTAGAAGTATCGAATTTTATGTCTCCATTAAAATTGTTTGATTATTTGGCATCAGGAAAACCATTGATAGCATCAAAAATGAGTGTGTATTCGCATATTTTAAAAAATAATCAAAATTGTATATTAGTTGATAATGCAAATTTAGAAAATTGGAAAAAAAAAATTGATTATGTTTTAAAAAACTACAATGCCATTAAAAAATTAAGTAATAATTCGAAAAAAATATCAATTAAATATACCTGGTTAAATAGAACAAAAAAAATAATTGATTTGTATTTAAGATGATTTTTTTTAACAAAAAAAAATTAAATTTCATGTATGATGATATTGTGTGTAGTAATATGGACCAATTATTAAAAAAAATAGATTATCTACTTGCAAATGACAATAAATGCAGAGATTTCTCAAAAAAATCAAGGTCATTTTTATTAGGATGTGAAAATAAAATATCAAAGACGTTAGATATTCTATTTGGTAACTAACATTTATAAATGAAAAAAAAAATTAGTATATTTTATTGGTCTCCATATCTTGGAAAAGTTGCAACTATAAGAAGTGTTATTAACTCAGCTATATCTCTTCAAAATCATAAAAAAAATAACAAAATTATTTCAATAATAGATTGTTATGGTGAGTGGAATTATTTTAAAAAAAAATTTAAGAAAAATAAAATAAAAATTATAAAATTACAAAATTTAATTAAATTCAAAACGAATGCTTATGGGTTTTTTAAATCAAGATTCATATATATAGCAACATTTTTTTTTACATATTTTAAACTTAAAAAATTACTTGCTTTAAAAAATCCAAATTATTTAGTTGTACACTTATTAACTTTTGTCCCCTTTATATTATTTCTTTTTAATAATATTCAAACTAAATTAATATTAAGAATTTCAGGCAAACCAAAACTTTATTTTTTAAGATTAATTTTATGGAAAATGTTAGATAAAAAAATCAACAAGGTTTTTTGCCCAACAATAGAAACTAAAAAAATTATAGATAGTAAAAAAATTTTTCACAGTTCAAAAGTTTTTTTTTTACCAGACCCTGTAATTAATGATCAGGAAATGACAGAACTTCAAAAATATAAAATTAAAAATGTTTATAGTAAATATACATATTTTTTAACAATTGGAAGATTTACCAAACAAAAAAATCACGATTTAATAATAGATACAGTCAATAAATATAAACTTAAAGACAAATTTTTATTTATTGGAGAAGGTGAGTTAAAAGAAGTTATTCAAAATAAAATTAATAGATTAAAACTTAATTCTCAAATTAAAATTCTAAACTATCAAAAAAATATTTTTCAATTTATCAAAGAATCAAAAGCAGTATTGATCCCATCATTATGGGAGGACCCAGGATTTGTAATGATTGAAGCTGCCCATCTAAAAAAATCTATTATTTCATCAGATTGTCCTAGTGGACCCAAGGAATTCCTTGATGGGGAGCGGGGTGGCTATTTATTTAAATCTAATAGTTCTGAATCTTTATTTAACAGCATAGAAAAATTTAAAAAAACTAGTAAAAATAAATTGAATACCCAGATCATTTATGCAAAGTATAAATCAAAAACATATAAATCAAACTATCATAAGAATTTATTTAGCAAATATTTAGATCAATGAAAAAAGATATACTTATCACAGGCGTAGCAGGATTTATTGGATTTTCATTGTGCAAAGAATTACTTAAAGATAAAAACAATAGAATTATAGGCATAGATAATTTAAATTCTTATTATTCAATAAAACTAAAAAAAAGTAGGCTCAATGTGTTAAGAAAAAAAAATGATTTTAGCTTTTTTAAAGTTGATTTAATTAATCAAAAAAAACTAAAATCTCTTTTTGAGAGATATAAATTTGACAAAGTATATAATCTTGCCGCACAAGCAGGTGTGCGATATTCATATATTAATCCACAAAGTTATTGTAATTCTAATATTATTGGATTTAATAATCTTTTACACCTTATTAAAGAATATAATGTTCCTGAGTTTTTTTTTGCATCTTCATCATCCGTCTATGGAGATTCTAAACCATACCCAAAAAATGAGAAATCAAAACTATACCCGTCAAATATTTATTCTTTGTCAAAATTAACAAATGAAAAAATTGCGGAGACATTTAGTAGATCGATGAAGACTAAAATTATTGGACTTCGGTTTTTTTCAATATATGGCGAATGGGGCAGACCAGATATGATGATATTAAAATATTTGCTAGCATCTAAATTTAATAAGCCATTTGAACTTTATAATTATGGTAATCATTATAGAGATTTTACATACATAAATGATGCAGTAAATTTAGTTCTAAATATAAATTCAAAACTATTAAAATCAAACTTCGAAATTTTCAATATTTGTTCATCAAGACCTATCAAAATTACTAAAGTTTTAGATATAATAAATAGTTTTAATATTAAGACTAAGATAATTCAAAAACCTTTGCACAGTGCCGATGTTTTAAAAACCTATGGAAGTAATAATAAAATCTTAAAACACGTTAAGTATTATAAGTTCACACGATACAAGGATGCTGTAAAAAACACTGTTAAATGGTTTCTATCTAATTCAAAACTATTTTAATAGATGTGTTTTCCTATTATAGAATAATATTTTAAGAGATTTTTTTAATTGTCATTTGACTTAGTTTTATATCTTTTATATTTCATTTTATGATATTAAATATAATAATTTAATATACATCTGAAAGTACTCGAATGAATAAATTAAGAACAGCATCAATACTAGTAACCTTATTAATTATATTTTATTTTATCAAGATATGAATTTGCAAAAAAAAAACTGCGAAACGAATTAATTAAAAAATTTGACAAAATTCAAATAATTGAATTGCCCCCATTATTGGATAAAAATTTTGATGTCAGTATTTTTGGAAGTAAATTTACAAAGATAATTTTTAAGTTTTTA
>Ga0114997_10001333_pt1 | contig 20547 bp, 21 predicted proteins | sample ArcticOcean_MG_C_2_FD_87045 | JGI IMG/M metagenome (GOLD analysis project Ga0114997, IMG submission 87045) | Marine microbial communities from western Arctic Ocean - ArcticOcean_MG_CB4_136 | ecosystem: Environmental > Aquatic > Marine > Oceanic | place: Arctic Ocean: Canada Basin | collected...
AACTATTTTTTCCATGGGATTAATTAATTTTAAAAAGAATGATCTTTAATTATAATCTGCACTTCTAATATACCAATCATCTTGTTCCGCAATATAAGGTTTGTAAGTTTTAAATAAAGTTTCTGATGGTGTTAAAAGACTAATAACATTGTTCCATTTTACTAAATTAGTTTGAGGTATGAATACAATATCATTTGGTAGTATATGAAAATTATTTGCTGCTATAAAAGCCGCAGGATTATTCAAGTTGATTGTATATATATCAACATGTAAATATTTTGTTAGATCTTCTCTTAATATATAAATATTTTTTGTTTTAGCGGTAGCTTTATTTATTCCTTTTGTTGCTAATAATTCAGTTAAAGTTAAATCTTTGTAAACAGATATAGGTCCAGATGTTGTAAATTCCCCAAAAGCATACGCTTGGTCTGTATCAGACTCTGAGACATGTAGAACATCATCTTTTCTTAAGTAAATATCTAAATCAGTATTATTCTTATTTAACAGTTCATACAAATCTATTTCAAAAACTTCTTTTCCTCTTCTTAGTAATGCAGTTTTAGCATAACTTTTTTGATCTTTTATATACCCAGCTTTTATTAAAGCATCTAAAATTTTTAATGGTTGTTCTGAAAGTAAAATTGATAAAGGACGATTTATTGCTCCAGTAATATAAACATAAGCACTGTTATATTGTTCAATCTTAACAATAGTTTCTGGTTCTTGATAAAACCCTTTTAAAACATTGTTTATAAACTCTTGAGCTTCTTCTTTAGTTTTATCATTTACTACAACTTGACCAACATAGGGAATTGTTACATCACCTGTTGGACTAATAGTATAAGAGCCATCAATATCATCAATATCTGTAATTGATATATTTATGACATCACCTGCACCGATAGAGTAATAATATTTGTTTTCACCAATTAATTGAATTAACTTTTTATCTTGTTTTTTTTTTATATCTTCAAATTTTGGTAGAGACGCGGTGTTAATTTTATTTAAATCATAAAATTTTAAAGTAACACCTCTTTGTTTTATGCCTATTTTTTTTGGATCACTTCCCTTGGGCTCACCTTTAAAACCAGTTGAATTTGTACAACTTACAATAAACAAAAATAGTAAGATTAATTTAAGATTCATAGCAATTTCATGTATATATTAATATATATAGATTCATATAATTAATAATATGCCCACTTTTATAAACGAATTAAGTATCTTTTTTTACATATATTGTAACAAAAAAATCTAAGATGTTGAAATTAATAATAAGATTAAAATCTCATTTATCCTTTAATAGAAAAAAACAATTATTTTTTTTATTTTTATTAATGGTTTCCTTATCCTTCGCTGAGGCTTTCAGTTTAGCTACCATAGTGCCATTTATTGGTATTTTTTTAAATCCTGATATATTTTTTTCTCATCCTTGGTTAAATCCTTTCATTATTTTTTTTGAAATCAAAAATGAAGATCAGCTTTTTTTGTCTATAACTATTATTTTTATATTTTTTGTTATATTGAGTGGTTTAATCAAATTATTGTTTGTATATAAATCAAATAAAATCACACAATTTATAGAAGCAGATTTACGTTCAAAAATATTTAAAAATAATATTGAACAATCGTATAGCTATCATTTAGAACAAAATTCAAATGATGTAATGAGTAATATAGTGCAAAAAACTTCTTCTATGGCATCATTTGTAGATGATTTTATAGCAATCTTAAGTTCGCTAATGACAATTTTGTTAGTTCTGGGCTTTTTAATATTTCTCAAACCTTTTATTATTATTTCCATTACATCTGTTCTAGTTATTTTTTTTGTTATTATTTTTTTACTCAATAAAAAAAATATTCTTGAAAATAGTAAGAAAATATCTGAAAACCAAGATCAAATTGTTAATATTTTTCAAAATTCAATTGGCTATATTAGTGAAATAATAATCTACTCCCTACAAGATATTTTTGTTTCTAAATTTAACAAAGCATCAAATACAATAGCAGCAAAATTTACATATAATTATAATAAAACGCAATCTCCTCGTATATACTTGGAATATATAACACTATTATGTTTCGCTGCCTTAATATTTTTCTTTAATGAAAGTAGAGATCAAGTGGTTAGTGCTCTTACAGTTTTGGCAGCGTTAGGTTTGGGTGCTCAAAAAATGTTGCCTTTAATCAATCGTATTCACAGCGCTATAACTCGCATGAAAGGTGTACAGGGAGTTGTTATAGATAGTCTTAATATTTTGGACAAATCAAAAAAAAAAATTGATAAAGATTTATTTTCAGAAAAAATATTTCTTAAAAAATCAATTAAACTCAAAAATATTTGCTTCTCTTATGATAAAAAAAATAAATTTATATTAAAAAATATTAATTTAGAAATTAAAAAAGGGAGTAAAGTTGGAATAAAAGGTGCTACAGGAAGTGGGAAAAGTACCTTGGGTAATATAATAATTGGCTTACTAGATCCTACGGAAGGTCAATTATTTATTGATGATATTTTAATTAGCTCGCAAAACAAATTTGCCTGGCAGAAAAATGTTTCTCTTATACCTCAGAATGTTTTCATGGACGATAGCACTATTGCTGAAAATATTGCAATTGGGCTTGATCCAAAAGAAATAAATTTAGAGAAAGTTAAAAATGCAGCAAAACAAGCACACATACATGATTTTATAGTAAGTACTACTGATCAGTACAATGAAAAAGTTGGTGAAAGAGGAATAAGATTATCAGGAGGACAACGACAACGTATTGGTATTGCACGTGCATTATATAGGGAAGCTAAAATCATCTTATTTGATGAGGCAACAAATCAATTAGACACGGATACAGAATCTTTAATAATGAAGTCGATCAGTAATTTAGATAAAGAAGTTACTGTTCTATTTATAGCACATCGTTTATCAACTTTAGAAAATTGTGACCAAATTATTGATCTTACTTGAGTTTAAAAATATTATTAGAATTATATGAGTCTACAAAGTATTTTAATAAAGAAAATCAAGTACAAGCTTAAAGATATTATTATTTTTAGATTTTTATTTAATACTAGGTTTTATTTTTTTTTATATAAAGGTTATTGGCATTATTTGTTATTTCCAAAAAATAAATTAGAAAAAAAAAATAAAAACAATTACTTGTCAATAAATGTAAATTTTGGTGCACGCATAGGTCATCAGTTTGCAAATTATAATGCAGCAATATTCTACGCAAAAAAACTTGGCTTGACTCATATTCACACTCAATTTCCCGATAAAAGATGGGAAACAACATTAGATATTAACTTTAATTGTATTTCATCAGAATCATTACTAAAAAAAGGTTATAAAAAAATACAACTTCCTCGATTTAAAGAAAAAAACAAATCTGAAATATCAAAGATTAAAAAAATTATTCAATCTTATTGTAAAAAAAAAGTTATTTTTTTTTTAGAAATAGACCAACCTTATACCAACCAATACGAGGTGGCATCTGCCCTACAACAAAAATTTTTTTCTTCACCTCAAAGAAAAAAAGAGAAACTTATTTATAAAAAGAATAATTTTAACGTTGCTGTGCATATTAGAGCGGGTGATATTTTACAAAACACAAAAATTAGAAAACAAAGATTTTTAGACATTGATTATTTTATTGATGCTATTAACAAAAGTTTATCAATTATAAAAACAAACAAAAAAATAGTAATCCATATATTTGCTGAAAAAAATGATAAGTCTTTTTTAAAACTTAAGCAATTTCATAATATTAAATTATGCTATAATTTAAACCAGTACAAAACATTTTTACATTTTATTTATGCTGATTTATTAATAACAAGTAAAAGTTCATTTTCATACAAAGCAGCCCTAATAAACAGGGGAATAAAACTATGTCCTAAACAATTTTGGCATAAATATCCAAAAAATAATAAAAACTGGGTACTTATAGATGTTTAGCTTATTTATTTTGTGTTAATCTCTTTTAAAATTCAAAAAAAATTATTTTAAAATAAATGAGTAAAAAAATTTATATGGAAATTTATTATTTTATTCTAAAATTATTAAAAAAAATCTATTTGTTTTTTTTTCCAATAAAACAAACACCCCTAATTTTCAACGCAGAAGATGCTCAAGTAGTTTCAAATAAAATATATGATTCATTGTTATCAGATAAACCATGTATGATTGCAAGATTTGGTGCAACTGAAAGTAATGTTCTAAAAAACTATATTAGTATAAATTCTAAAGATCGATCAATTTTGGGTTTTATTAAAGGTAAATGTGGACCTTGGTGGTGGAACAAAAATATTTTAAGAAATTTTAAATTATGGTCTGGATTTTTTCCTTTAGACACAATGTCGGTTGAAAAATACTGCAAATTAGTTTTATCAGATATACCAGAGGTTAATATGCTTGGAACTTGGGTGGCTGATAAAAATTTGTGTGAAGATGAACTTGCAAAAGCTTCCAAAATAGATTTTGAATATCTTGAGCCTTTTTTTGCAAACAAACCATGGACTAAGGCTTTAGAAGGTAAAAAAGTTTTAGTTATACATCCATTTAAAGATTCAATAGAAAATCAATATAAAAAAAGAGAACTACTATTTAAAAATAATTTACTCCCTAAATTTGAACTTAAAACTATAAAAGCTGTCCAAACTGTTGCAAATGAAAAATCTGGTTTTAAAAACTGGTTTGAGGCTTTAGATTTTATGCAACAACAAATGAATGAAATAGATTATGATATAGCTTTAATAGGGTGTGGCGCATATGGTTTTAATTTAGCAGCCCATGCTAAACGTATGGGCAAAAAAGGTTTTCATTTAGGAGGTGTATTACAAATGTTATTTGGAATCACAGGAAAACGTTGGGAAAATCCAAATCAATTTAATGGGATGTATCTAAAATTATTTAATGAACATTGGGTAAGACCTTTAAATGAGGAGAGACCAAAGCAGGCACATTTAATTGAAAACAATGTCTCTTATTGGTAATCGATTACTCAAAGATTGATATATATTTCATATATAATAAAATCTTAAAAAGTCATATAACTAATGAAATGTTGAGTTTTAAAAATAAATTTAAATTTTTTTTACGAAATTTTGGAATAGATATTGGTAGATATAATTTATCAGAATGTGACGATTTTAGATTAAATCATTTCTTAAAAATTAACGATATCGATTGTGTATTAGATGTGGGAGCAAATGTAGGGCAATATGCATATAATTTAAGAAGAATTGGGTATAAGAAAAACATTATAAGCTTCGAACCAATGTTAAGTGCCTACAAAATTCTTCAAAATAAATCAGCTAAAGATAAACTTTGGACTTCTTATAACTTTGGAATTGGTGAAAAAGATAAAGAAGTTGATTTAAATATCTCAAAAAATTCTTACAGTAGTTCAATTTTAGATATTATGCCCCTACATACAGAAACTGAACCTGCGTCAAAATATTTTTCAAGCGAAACTATTGCTATTAAAAAACTTGAGAATGTAACTGAAATTAATAATGAAAAACTAAATAAAATATTTTTAAAAATTGATACACAGGGATATGAGGCACAAATATTACAAGGCATCGGTAAACTATTAGATAAAATTGAAGGTATTCAAATTGAACTTAGCCTTTATCCTTTATATAAAGGTCAAAGTTTGTTTTTTGAATTACATGAAAGAATAAAAGAATTAGGATTTGAGCTTTGGGACTTACAAAGAGGGTTTTCAAATACCAAAAGTGGTAAAATTTACCAGCTAGATGGAATTTTTTTTAAAATAAAAAAATAAATAAATTATATTTTATTATTTTGAATAGTAAGAAAATTAATTAGACTTAATACATGTTATTATAATGAAAGTTAAATATAAAAAAATAAAAGTTTGTATTATGGGGCCTGTTTTGCTTCAAGATCTTTTAAGTGATAGAAAACAAAATAACTTTAATAAAAGTTTAGGAGCTCCTGGAGCTCCATGGCTTGCAAATATTTCTAGATCAATATCAAAATCTAAAAATTTGGACGTATCAGTTGTTAGTTTGTCCAATAAAGCAATAAAATCTATTAAAGTTAAAAAAATTGATAAAATTAAAGCTTATTTTTGTCCACAGAGAGCTCATCATATAAGATTTAATGGTTGGGCAGTAGGAAAAATATTTGATTTCTTCAATAAGGAAATAAATTATATTTTAAAAGCAATAGATATAATTAAACCAGATATTATATTAGCTTTTTGGCCTTACGAGTATGCTTATGCTGCGCATAAATCTAAAATTAAATACATATTAGTGAGTCAAGATGTTCCACATAAAGTTTTTTATTACATACCTACTCTTTACAGATTTGTTAGATTTATCATGGCAAAATACATACTTAAAAAAGTAAGAAATATAATTACACCATCGATGTATTTAAAAAAAGAAACTCAAAAATATAGTAACAGAAATATAAAAGTTATTTATAACCCTACTGATGAATCTTTTTTTTTAAAAAAGAATACTATTAAAAAAAGTAATAAAATAAAAAAAATTTTGATGATTAATAATGGCTTTAATGAACGTAAAAATGTTAAAAAAGCAATAATTGCATTTACTTATCTAATTAAAAATAAACTTTCTCATAAATTATATTTATATGGAAATGAAATGGGAATAAATGAGGCTTGTTACAACTGGGCTATCAAAGAAAAAATAGATTTAAAAAATATTTACTTCATGGGATATATCGATAACAGCAAGTTAGCTAATATTTTTAAAAAATCTGACATTTTCCTATCAACTTCTCTAGAAGAAACATTTGGAGTGACTTACAGTGAGGCTATGGCAGCTGGATTACCCATTATTGCTGGAAACAAATCCGGAGCCTCAAAAGAAGTAATTAAAAATTGTGGAATTTTAACTGATGTATCGTCAGCAAAATCAATATGCAAGAGTATTATGAAATACAATAATGAAAAAATCTATAATAAAAAAAGAATAATGGGCATTAAAAGAGCAAATAGATACTTAAATCTAAATATTATAACAAAAAACTATATAGATCATATAAAGTATATTTATGATCATAAATAATTAAGAGTTATTAGCTTATGGATAAAGAAACAATTAAAGATTCACTTAAAAAGATTTTACCAACAGTATTATTAAAAACCTTAATAAAGTACAAGCATATGCGTGAATGGAAGGAAAGGCATTACCTTGAACAATCACCACAGTTTATTAAGGAGGAAATATTTCTTAATTATGGAATCCCAAACGCACAATGGATTGAAACTGGTACTTACAAAGGTGTTACAACAGCATTCTTGGCTAATCACTTTTCTCACGTTCATAGTGTCGAGCCAAGCAAAGATTTGTATGAGAGTGCTGTAAAATTGTTTAAAGACAAGAATGTCAACTTATACAACGATATAAGTGAAAATATTTTTCCGAGTTTGCTTCCTGGGCTGAACGGTGAAATTAATTTTTGGTTGGATGGACATAGCTCGGGTGGAATTACTTTTAAGGGGGAAAAAGATTGTCCAATAGAAGATGAGCTATCAACAATTAAAAACAACTTGTCTAATTTTACAAAAATGACAATTTTGATTGATGATGTGCGTGCTTTTACGTCAAAAGATAGAAATGGATATCCATCAATTGATTACTTGGTTGATTGGTCAAGAGAAAATAAATTCTTCTGGAAAATTGAGCACGATATATTTGTGATGGTTAATTATTAATATAAACAATTTAATTGCAATAACTTAAATAGATATCAAGAATTAAAAGTATATGTACAAATGAATTCAAGTATGTATGAAAAAGAAGACATAACTTTGATTTATTCAAAAACTGTTTTTTTATTATACTGCATAATTAGTTTTATCTCTTTAGCATTAGATATAAATCAACTCTTTGTTAGATATCCTTTAGTTTACTTATCTATATTAATTCTCATTTTTTTAGGAATTAAAGATAATGAATTTAAAAATATACACTCATATTTAAAAAGAATTTTTATTATATATTGGATTTATTCAATTTTTATTATTAGTTATGGTTTGATACTTTCTGAATCTTATTGGGATTATAAAAATGTATTTATGAGCTATGTCCCTTATGTATTTGTATCATTTGGTATTTTTGTAGGTTTAAATATTGAAAAATATTTAACATTATTAAAATTCATAATTAGAAGGATATTTCCAATCACTTTTATAATTGGAATTATTGCATATATTTTCTTTTATCAATCTTTTTATTATTCAGATTTTGATCATGTTCTGACTAGACTGACTGTTCCTATATTCTTTTTTATATTGGCCGTACCTTTTCTTAGATTAAATTATAAAATTTTTATTATTTTATTTTCAATTTTTCATATAATGATTGATTTAGAATGGAGAGCAAATATTTTAAGATTAAGTTTATGTTGGAGCTTCGTGCTTATTTATCTTATATGTTCATTTAAGAACCAAATACCAAAATTTATTGCTCTCCTGTTATTTATCTCACCTTTGTTTCTCTTATATTCAGGTATAAGTGGAAAATTTGATATTTTTCAATATATATCAGAAGGTCCAGAAGATAATAGATACAGTTTAAGGGGAAATACTAGATCATTTTTATATGAGGAAGTTTTTCAGTCGTTAAAGGAAAAAGATATCAATCTTCTAATTGGTGGTGGTGCAAGCAATGGTTACAATACAGTTTTTTTTTCTGATGCTAGAGTTAGCCAAAATACTGAACAAGAAAGGTATAAATCTGAAGTAAGTTTTTTAAATACTTTAAATCAATCTGGTTTAATTGGATTAATATTAGATATGCTGATCATGTTAATGCCAGCCTTACTGGCAATTAATCGATCAAATAATGATTTTTCTAAATTACTTGGTTTATACTTGTTCTCATCATGGGTATTATTTTTTTTAGAAATGCCTCAAGCTTTAAATCTTAATTATTTTTTCAATTATATTATAATCGGTATTTGCATTAATAATTCATTTAGAAAATTTAATAATGCACAAATTAAATTTTTATTTAAATCAATATGATAAATATTGCTTTTTTAATTACATGCTATAATCGAAAAAAAAAAACAATTAAATGTTTAGATAGTCTGTTTAATCAAAAATATAATAGAAATATTAAATTCAAAGTTTTTTTAGTTGATGATAAATCAAATGATGGCACAAACGAAGCTATCAAAACTTTATTTCCATTAGTTAAAATAATTAAAGGAAATGGAAATCTTTTTTGGGCAGGAGGTACAAATTTAGCTTGGAAAAAAGCATTAAAAGATAAAAAAAAATATGACTACTTTATTTTACTTAATGATGATGTATTTTTATTTAATAAAGCTTTAAATATGATATCTCAAGCTATCCAAAGCTCGAATATTAATAATAAATCAAAAAAATTTATAATTTCTTTTCCAACTTGCTCTAAAAATAAGAAAAGAACAACGGGTGGAATAAGTTTTATTGATAATTTATTTTCATGTAAATTTGTTCCTACTTTAGTTTCTAGAAAATCAGAGTTAATTAAATGTGATACTTTTAATGGTAATTGCTTATTAGTCCCATATGATGTTGTTAAAAAGATTGGAATACTTGATAAATACTACAGACATAGATTTGCTGATCTTGATTACGGTTTTAATGCACTGACTAAAGGAGTTCAAAATTTTTTTTATAATGATTATATAGGAATATGTGAATTAGGAATAACGAAAATAGATAAGAAATATAAATATAAAGAATATAAAGAATGGTTTTACTTTTTAAAAAAAAATACCTCATGCTGGATTACAAAATATATGAAGTTTACTTTATCAATTATAATAAAAAATATATTTAGAATAGATTAATGAAAACAGCAGTTGCAGTAATAATCTTTAATCGTCCAGAGAAAACAAAAATACTTTTTCAAAGTATTAAAAAATACAAACCTAATAAATTATTTATAATTTCAGATGGACCTAGAAAAAAAGATTTAAGTGATAAAGATCAAGTTAAGATATCAAGAGAAGTTTTTAAAAATATTACTTGGAAATGTAAAGTTTCAACAAATTACTCTAATAAAAACTTAGGAACTAAAAAAAGAATTATGTCAGGAATAAACTGGGTATTTCAAAATGTAGAAGAAGCAATTTTTTTAGAAGACGATTGTATTCCTACTAAAGAATTTTTTCTCTTTGTGGAGAAAATGTTAAATAAATATCGTACTAATTTAAAAATCGGATCAGTTTGTGGTACAAATTTGTTTAGCTTAAAGGGAAAAAAAAATGAACATTATTTCTTTTCTAAATATCAGGATTGTTGGGGGTGGGCCACATGGAAAAATCGATGGTTTACGATAGACAAAAATTTAAAGACCTTACAAAAAACAAAAAATAATAAGTTCTTAAAAGATTATTTAGGTTCTTATAGGGCACATCTGTATTGGCATTGGAAATTAAATAAAGTTAAACAAACTAAGCTTGATTCCTGGTCTATCATTTGGACCTATACCGGTTTCATAAAAAAATATTTACATATAATACCTAAAAAAAACCTTATTAAGAATATAGGTTTTGATAAGAGCGCAACTAATACCAAAAAAATTAAATATGATATTAAACTTAAAGATAAAAAAAGTTTTAAATTTCCCTTAATTCACCCACCAAAAATTATTACTAATAAGATATATGACAAACTTTGTGAGGATAAAATTTTTAGCAAGTCATTAAAAGATAGATTAGTATGGTTATTAAAATTTTTTAACTTTAATTAAATTTATACTAAACAATTAAAAATAATAATGAATATTTTACAAATTCATAATAAATATCTTTTTGAAGGTGGAGAAGATCAAGTTGTGGAGGAAGAAAAGAAGATGCTTTTAAAGAATGGTCATAATGTTTATCAAATTTTAAGACATAATAAAAAAGAAATAGTAACAATAAAAGATAGAATCTCTACTTTATTAAACTTATCTTATTCCAAAAAAACAAAAGATATTATTAACAATGAATTAAAAAAAATCCCGAAAATTGATGTTGCACATGTACACAACATTTTTCCTTTATGGTCTTATTCAGTTTTTGAGGTATTAAATGAAAATAAAATTCCAATCGTCATGACATTGCACAATTATAGACTAATGTGGCCAAAATTTAATTTATTGGATAAAAATCTTATAAAATATGGTTGTTTTAAAAACTCAATTTTTAAAACTTTTTTTATTTCTAGATTAATGAATAGGAAAAAAGTTCTTTTAAATATAGTAAAAAAATTTATTACCTTGTCAAAATTTGCAAAAGAAAAATTTATTCAAACTGACATTTCTGCAAAAAAAATAACTATCAAACAAAATTTTCTAAAAAAAAAATATTTTAATATTAAAAAAATCCAAGACAAAAATTTTGCTATGTACGCTTCTAGATTAGAAAAACTAAAAGGAATTAATTTTTTATTAAATACTTGGAGTAATTATGATACTCAACTAAAAATATTTGGTGATGGGCCTTTATTTTCTAAACTTAAAAAAAATAACCTCAATAAAAATATTTTTTTTTGTGGTCATCAACCAACTGAAATAATTGATAGTGAATTAAATAAATCAAAATTTTTAATTTTTCCTACTGAATACTATGAAAATATGCCTATGACAATTTTACAAGCTTTTAGATCTGGAACATTAGTTGTTGCATCAAATATTGGTAGTGTAAAAAATATTATTAAAGATGGCTATAATGGTATTTTGTTTAACCCTGAAGATTCGAAAAGTTTACAAAATAAACTTAATTGGATTTCAAAAAATAATGATGCGTGCAATAAGATTGTTTTAAATGCATTTAATGATTTTAAAAAAAATTATACAGATGATTTAAATTATGATTTGTTAATTAATATTTATAATGATGCTATAAAAAAATAAATATATTCCAAGCCCTGCCCTACGAATACATTTACATTATTTTAGATAACCATAAAAATTATAATCTAATACTGTAAAATTATTGGTGCTATTTATTGTGTGTGTACCTAATATATTTTTTTTAAAGTCAGGATTAATTGAATATTTATAAGACTCGATAAAATTAGTTTCAGAAATATCGTTGATTGAATTTAGATTTATTTTTCTTCCATATTGATTTTGACCATATTTATTATAATCACAAGTTTGTGTAGCTCTTACTAATTCATCATTTTCATCTATTATTAATCCTCCATTACGACCATTATTAATATCAAACCTTACAGGGTTTTTTTTATGAGCTGTCCACTTTTTGGATAATGGATTATCAGAGAAAAAAATGTTTAGTTGTGATGAGTAGTCATTATCTTTAGATGATGTTGTTAAAAGCCAATAAAGATTTGATTTTTTAAATAAAATTGTATCGGCAGCATCTATATTTGAAATAAGGTTGTAACAATAACTCCATTTATCTGGGAATTTTAAACATTTGTATAACCTAATATCTTTATTTTTAGAACTTTCCGGAATCATAAATAAATCATTTTCATATTCAAAAATAAAAGGGAAAGATAAATGAAAATCTTCTTCAATTACATTGGTGAAATATTTATGATTATCTTTATTGTCAATTTCAATTACTGAAATAACAGCTTTAGAATCTTTTTTAATATAATCCTCTACAAACACATAATGTTTTTCATTTTTTTTAATAACAAAAGGATCGGCAAAGAATCGACCTGGTAAATTTTTTATTTTTTTTAAATTTTTATAATCAATTTTATCGAAGTAATTTCTATCATAACCTACTTCCCAAATTTGTTCTTTTTTTAAAATAAATTTTTGTAAACTGATATTAAAAAAAAGCCTTAAAGTTAGAAAAATATATTTAAACGTATGGTAAAAATTTGGTACTTTCAAAATTAGGGCTTTATCTATATTTGGTAAACTTATTGAATTAATTGTTTGTTCCTCTAAAATCTTAATTATACTTTTTGCAATAAAACTATTACTTTCACAAAATAAATTAAATTGATTTAGTATAAAAGTTTTTTGTGTTGCACATTCACCTTTAAACAAAATTTTTGTATTGTCCAAATCTGGACTTAAGATTTGAATGATAAATCCAGTCGCTGGTTTTTTTAAAATAATCTCCCAAAACCCTGTTGGCCCAACTGCATTCCAAAAATTGTCCATATAGCTTAAAGAAATAATACCAAATTTTGACATTTTAGACATTTTGTCTCTAAAAATATCTTTCACATTTCCTTTCAATATAATATCTAATTTTTCATTCTTTATTAATTCAACATCATTTTTGGAATATTCGATCGATAATCTATCTTTTGAAAATATTGGTTTTATATTTATTATTTTAGTAAATATATCTTTTTTTATTAAATATTTTTTTTCTATATTTGTTATTTTTGGAAAAAAATAATTTAATATATTTTTTTCTACATTTGTTAGTATCTTAAAAAAAAAGAGATAAAATAAATTAAGAAAACCAAAATGTTTATATCTTCTAATAAATAACTGTATTAAGTTTTCTTTTTTATAGTCCTGAAAAATAGCAAATATTTCAATATTTAATCCTGAATTATTTAATAATTCTAAATTTTCTTTTTCTAATTTTGATAAAGAATAATCTTCAATTAAAACACCTATCTTGTGGATTTTACCTTGATTTTTAATTCCATGATTCATAATCTAAATATATTTATAACAATTAATTATAACGAAATAAATTAATTTTGATTTTCAAATTTTTTGGGCCTTAACAGAAATAAGTATAGGATATATTGGGTCATAATAATTTATTTCATCCTTAGTAAGTTCCTCTGAGGAAATTCCCTGTAACATAGACGTAGCAGCTAATACATTTCCATAAGACTTAACTTCAACATTATTTTGACCAAAAGTTTTTTCAAATGTTTTAAGAACTGATTGTTCAGTAAATCTCCAGTAATCTCCCCATCTTGACATGTCATATTCACTTATATGTGTTGATGGCCCCGATACAGTTAGCAACAAAACCCCCTTTGGTTTTAACATCTTATGAAGGTTATCAATTGCGATAGAATAATTGTAAATAAAATTTAAAACTTGTGTGCTGATAAAACAATCAAAAATTTTTTCAGGTATATTATTAATATCTTCAAGATCTCCATGAATATCTGCAGATTTATTAGCTAAATCAATATCAAATATTTTAGTAGTTTTTATTAAATCATTATAAAACATATCAAGGTATCTTGTTTCACTTATTTCTCCACAATCACCTTTTATTAATTTTTTATTTTTGGTTAAAAATTCTTCAATATAAAATCTGTCAATTGGTTTTCCACGAGACCAACCAAAGTCATTCGATATGGGTTTAATGTTGTGAGTATTATTTAGATTAATTTTTTTAGATTTACGTTTAAAAAATTTTATCAAATTAGAGAATTTTTTAACTAGACTTATATTCATGAAATTAGTATATAAAAATTTAAGTCAAGATCATATAATAAAATTAATACTAAAATAACTTTATGTCTAAAAAAATTTTAAAATATAGCTTAATTCTTTTATTTATACTCTTTATCTGCTCTTTAATTTTTAAAAAAGAAAAAACATTTAGGGTTCTAAATCAAATATTACCATTAAGCCTAACTGGTGCAATTAAATTTTTTACTGAAATTAACATTAATACAAAAAAAATTAATAATGACTATAATGTAAAATTTCTACCCAACACACAAAATGCTGTCCTTGATTTTCAAAAAAATAAGTTATCCTTTGTTACAGGTAATACTGTGAGATATTTTAATTCTTTAAAAGCAAAACCATTTGTTTTTGATGTTTATAATAAATATTTGATTATAGCGCCAAAGAGTGGCTCTTTTCATTATCAGCTCATTGATGATATAATCTTAAATAAAAAAAAATTTAAAGTAATTAACTCTAATCTAAACACAAATAATGTCAAAGATATTTTTATAGATAACCAAGACTTGTATGTTTCTTATGTTAAAGAAATAGATGATTGTAAATTTTTATTTTTAGCTAAATCAAAAATAAATTTAGTAAAATTAAATTTTACAAATATTTTTGAATCGAATGAATGTATGCGGTCAATTGAATCTGGAAGAATACAAAAAACAAAACTTAATAATGATTCTCTTATTTTATTAGCTACAGCTGCTGATGTATTTATGTCTGGACCCAAAGCTAATAATCCTATGCCTCAAGATAATAAATCTATTTATGGAAAAATTATTTCAATTAATGAAAGCAATTATGATTATTCAATTTACTCCAAGGGTCATAGAAACATATTGGGACTATCCTCAATAGATAATGTTATTTTAAGTACTGAAAATGGACCTAGGGGTGGTGATGAAATTAATAGAATCTATAAAAATAAAAACTATGGTTGGCCAATTGCATCAAATGGAAATATGTATGTAATTGATTTTGAAGGTAAGAAATATGGAAGATCCCTTACAAAAGACTATGCCGAACACCTAGATATGAATTTTGAGCCACCTATTTTTAGCTTCATACCTTCTATAGGAATAAGTGAAATCATTAAAATTGATAATAATTTTGATGTAAATTGGCAAGATAACTATCTAATAGGATCTTTATTTGGAAATCATTTATATAGAGTTAGATTTAATAAAATGTTTAATAAAATAGACTATTTTGAAAAAATATTTATTGGAGAGCGAATAAGGGATTTAAAATATATTCCTAGCCATTCTGCTATCTTCATGGCACTCGAGAGCACTGGTTCGATAGGAATTCTTAAAAACTTACACATGCCTCAAAATAAACTTGACATGCAATAGGTCACCCTCTGAATAACAAACTCCTATCTTACCTCAACATTACCTGACATTACTTATTCCTATCTAACTTAACACTTCGTTTATACTTTAGGTTGGATTAACACAACCATAACAAGAAAAATGGATACATCAGAATTTGAATAAATTAGATACAAAATTTGTTGGAGCAATTGGGGCTGTATTTGACTTTTATTCAGATCAAATAAAAAGAGCGCCAAAAATTATTCAAGATTTAGGATTCGAATGGCTTTATAGAGTTTTTCAAGATCCAATAAGATTATGGAAAAGGTATATGTTATGCAATTTAAATTTCTTTTTTATAATAATACCATATTTACTTTATGTTAGACTGAAATATTTCCTAAAGTTAAAATAATATCAACTATATTAACATCGCTAAATTAGTATGGAGAATTTAAATTTATCCCTGATAAAGAAAATAAACTTAATTGATTTAGTTAAACTGAAAGCAAGACAGAAACGTAAATAAAGAGTATTATAAATTGATATATTAAAAGAACTTTTAGTTCATAATTAAGATTTTGTAGACTAAGAACATGAATTTAATAATTAAAAATTTTGTTAAAAAAATTGTTGGCTTGGAGCTCTACCAGCATCTTAGACTATGGCGAGATTATAGACGTCATTACAAAACAGGATTCTTTGGTAGGTATGGCATTGATAAAGTTTTAGAAGAAAAACTTCCTCATAGTAATGGATTTTATGTAGAGCTTGGCGCTAACGATGGTGCCAAGGAATCTAATTCTTACTATTTTGAACTAAATAAAGGCTGGAAAGGTGTCTTGATTGAACCTGCTCCAAACCTTTACTTAAGTTGTGTTAAAAGAAGGAGTTCGAACAACAAAGTGTTTTGTAATGCATGTGTGTCTTTTGATTATAAAGAAGAGTTTGTGCAAATGAGGTATTCAGATTCTATGACTATTTCTAATAATTTAAATTTAGATATAGGAGACCATAACAAGCATATCGAAATTGGAGATCAATTTCTTAATGAAGGGGAAACTACATTTTCATTCGGAGCAAAGAGTACAACATTAAACTCTCTATTGGTAAAAGCCAACGCTCCTTCTTTAATTGATTTTTTGTCTTTAGATGTAGAGGGTGCGGAGTTAGATGTTTTAAAAGGTATAGATTTCACTAAATATAATTTTAAATACATGGTTATTGAATGTAGAGATATTAATAAAATGGACACATTTCTTACAAAATTGGATTATACGCTTGAAAAAAAAATTACACATCACGATTATCTATTTAAGTACAAAATAGAAAAAATCGACACATAGAAATTTATGTTTTCTATAGTAATCCCTTTATTTAATAATGCACAAACCATAGAGAGAGCCTTAAAATCTGTTTTTAATCAAACCTTTAAAAAATTTGAAATTATTATTGTTGATGATGGATCTACAGATAGTGGAATTGAAATTATTAATAAATTTATAAACTACGACCAACTCAAAATTATCAAACAAAAAAAACAAGGTGCAAGTATTGCAAGAAATAATGGAATAAAAATTTCAAAATATGAATATATTGCTTTTTTAGATGCAGATGATGAATGGGAATCAAAATATCTTGAAAATGTACATCAGGCTATAAAATTGAACCCTAATTGTGGTATGGTTTGTTGTGCTCGCTATTATAAAGATAATATAACCAAAAGCACTGAGTTATTGATAGCTGAAAAATACAAAGGTAAAATTTTAGAAATTAATTATTTTGAAAATCCACACATATTCTCGCATACCAGCTCTACCGTTGTTGAAAAAAATGTTTTTAATAAAGTAGGTGGTTTTAATAAGGAGCAGGTAACACAAGAAGATCTAACATTATTTGCTTTAGTTGCATTGACCAAAGCAACTATCTATTGCGGTTTACCTTTATCATATTATTATGGCAATGTTGAAGGACAAGCAACCTCAAGAGTTAAAGGCAATTACGGTAGATATATTGATGCCTGTACACGTTTTAATTTAACATACAAACTCTGGAATTTGAGAGGAAGAGACAATAAAATATTTAAAATATTTTTAAAATATGAATTAAGGCATTATATAATTCATGCTTTAAGGCTAAATGATTTTAACTTAATTAAAGTAATTTTAGAAAATATTGATGGTGATATTTTGAATTTATTCCCATTTTTTGAAATTAAGTTTTATAGAATGCCTTCATTAAAAATATGGAATAAATTCTATATATTGACCACCAAATTTTTCTGGAGGATGCGTGGCTTTCCTAGGGTAAAAAAATAAAATTATTAATTTAATCAAATTTATGAAACAATACTTAAAACCGTAAACTTATGAATAAAATTTTAGTTACCGGAGGAGCTGGTTATATCGGTAGTCATGTTTGTCATTTATTGATCGACCAAGGTCATGAGGTTACTTGTATTGATAGTTTAATAACCGGAAATAAAGAGTTATTGCCTAATAGTGTAAAACTTGAAGTATTCGATATAGCTGAAAAAGAAAAAGTAAAAAACTTAATACAAGAAAATAATTTTGATTTAGTAATGCATTTTGCTGGCTTAATTAGAGTTGATGAGTCAGTGGAACAGCCTGAAAGATACAGGGAATTTAATTACTCAAAAGCTAAAATATTTTTAGAAACTTGCTTTGAAAATGGATTAAAAAAAGTAATTTTTTCTTCAACAGCTGCTGTATATGGAAATCCACCTAGTCACAAAGTTAAAGAAACTGATCTAACAAACCCACTTAACCCATACGCATCATCAAAACTTGAACTAGAAAATTTTATTAAAAAAACATCTAATCAATATAATTCAAATTATGTAATATTAAGATACTTTAACGTAGCTGGAGCTGATGAAAAAATGCGAACTGGATTAATCTCAAAAGTTTCCTCACATTTAATCAAAGTTGCTTGTGAAGTCGTTGTGGGCAAAAGAGATAAATTAATTATTAATGGAGACGACTATGCTACTCCAGATGGAACTGCTATTAGAGATTACATTCATGTTTCTGATTTATCAGAAATCCATTTAATATCGGCAAATCATTTGATAAATGGTGGTGAATCAGATTTATTCAACTGTGGCTATGGGAATGGTTTTAGTATTAAAGAAGTAGTTAATGAATTAAACAAAATCATAAATAGCAATCTAAAAACCTCAATTGGACCAAGAAGACCTGGAGATAGCCAATTGATAGTGTCTAATGTAGAAAAATTTATGAAATATTTCTCATGGAAACCAAAGCATAATAGTTTAAATTATATTTTAAAAACAGCCATTAGTTGGGAAAAAAAATTGAATGGTAAATAATTAAAATAATAAAAATTAGTTTATGAGATATTTGTTAAAATTAGAATATTTATTACATAAAACTTTTAAAAGAACTTCTAATGAATGTAGCAATCAAATCATCAAACATATTAAAAATAAAAATAAAAAAATTAAATTTTTATCTACTATAAACACAAATAGCTTATTAGTTATTCAAAATGACAATAAATTCAAAAAAGCACTAATGCACTCTAATTGGCTTATCCCAGATGGATATGGAGCTGTTATAGCATGTAAACTTCTAGGATTAAAAATTCGTGAAAGGATAACCGGATCAGATATATTTAATGAAATAAACTATAAACTTAATAAACATATAAATTATAATTGTGTATTTTTAGGTTCAACAAGAAAAACACTTAAATTAATTGTTAAAAAAATGAAATTAAATTATCCAAATATTAAAATTAAAGGATGCTTATCACCACCTTTCAAGAATATTTATAGTACTGCAGAAACAAATAAAATGATTAATTTTATTAATAAAAAAAAACCAGATGTTCTTTGGGTTGGATTAACTCAACCAAAACAAGAAAAATGGATTTATGAAAATTTTAATAAATTAGATACAAAATTTGTTGGAGCGGTTGGTGCTGTATTTGACTTTTACCCAGATCTAATAAAAAGAGCGCCCATAATTATTCAGGATTTTGGCCTTGAGTGGCTTTACAGAATAATTCAAGATCCAAAAAGATTGTGGAAAAGATACTTGTTTTGTAATTTAAATTTTATTTTTATAATACTTCCCTACTTACTTTATGTAAGAGCCAAATATATTATAAATTTTTAAATAGTTTTATAATCGGATGAATTTATTAATTTTAATTAAAGGTAATTAAAGTACCTACAAGAATTAGACCCCAATAAGCAGACAATCCTAAAAAAATACCGGTCTTGAGCTTATTCTTTTTAATTTCTGTAGGTAAATTTTTTAATATATCTGGCATTTATTCTTCTCACTAACACCATGCGATTATTTGTCAAATAATATCTTAAAGAATAGTAAAATAGTTTAAAGCTAAAATTTGCTCTAGATTTAATAGATCGTAGCTCCAAAGACTTTGACATCTTCACCTTCAACGCCAAGAACTAATCTTCCAAGGAACTCTCCTTCGATCTCTTTGCTTCTTTGCTTGAACAGTACGGTTATGTTTTGGCCTCGTCTCAAACAGCCAAATGCTTTATAATCTTCAGATAAACTAGTTAATAATTTGTTGTTAGCCCATTGCTTACCTAATTCCACTTCATTTGCCCCAAAGAGCATTTGAGTACCAAAATCCTTAGTAAACCCACCATAATCTTTCATATTTGAGGTTTTAACAAGATTATCCCAAATAGGATTAGCAATTGCTATAATCTCATCATCAGATTTCTCTAAAAGATTCATAATTTAAGTTTTTGGTTTAAGAAGCTTTTCTCTTCTCGTTCTCATCAACTATGTG
>Ga0114997_10001336_pt1 | contig 20536 bp, 15 predicted proteins | sample ArcticOcean_MG_C_2_FD_87045 | JGI IMG/M metagenome (GOLD analysis project Ga0114997, IMG submission 87045) | Marine microbial communities from western Arctic Ocean - ArcticOcean_MG_CB4_136 | ecosystem: Environmental > Aquatic > Marine > Oceanic | place: Arctic Ocean: Canada Basin | collected...
GGTTGTAATAACTGTCCCGGTTGAAGAAGGGAGAGTTACGGTAACATCCGCTGTGGAAGCAGGACCAATCAACGTGAGTTTATTCGTACCGTTATCAGAGTCTTCGTAAAATTCAATGAAACCGGCACTTGTCGCACCATTCTTCACGGAAATCCCGGCATTAAAAACATCTAATCCAGCATGCGTACCTATCCCAGAAAGACTCATTGTCCCCGTAACGTCTACCCCTGTATTCGTAACACTTACTCTTTCGGTATTATTTACGAATATATTGACTTCGTTGGATGTTCCAAATGTAATATATTCCTGATCCGAAGCAGTTCCTATTTTTAAGGCCGAATTATAAACTGTTGTAATACCCGTTTGTGTGGCATCAACATTTACCGTTACATCACCCGATACATCTCCCCCCGCAGCGCTTAATCCTGTACCAGAGGTTAAACTTGTTAACCCTCCAACCGAAAATTGTGAAAATTCTATATTATTTGTTCCGACCGTAACCGATGCAGATAATAATATAAAACTTTTATTATTATTCTCTGTACCACCCTCTATATATACGTATTTCCCCTGTACTACATTTGATGCGCTATTAAAATCAGTTACTCGTGTAAGTAACAGTGTGGCTGAACCAGTTCCAACCCGCGTAACCAGATAAATACCATTTTGTTTTTTATCGGCTTGATCTTTAACTAGAATACGATCATTTGCGGTTAATGATTGACCATCTACCGTAACCGCCGCATTTGCTGTGCGGGTCAGTGTAGCCCCTACCCCCGAAGAACCATTATCATAAGTATATGCGGTACCATCTGCCGCAAGATTTGCGTCCGTCGCAAACTTACAAGATTGTAATGGTGAGGTAGCCCCCGATATAGAATTCCATTGTAATGTCCCCGTATTATCTGATAACATAAGGAATTGACCGGATTTCCCACTTACACCCGAAGGCAATGTTAATGTGTAACCATTTGAAGTGGTTTCTGAACTTGATTTGAGACCAGAATAAGCGGTGGCTGTACCAGTGGTTCCATCGTAGTTATAAAATCGTAGTTCTTTGCCATCATAAATACTAAAATGTAGTGCTGCATCGTATGTTGCTATCCCACCCCGCGTTTCGGTCCCTGAAGGTGCCACAGATGAATATATTTTATCATTCATTATAATTGTTCCGGTATGTTGTGACCCGGTACCTATTGACAAATCATTTGTAATTTTTAGATTTTCATCAACTGTATGGGTTACTCCTGGTAACCCTGAAAGAAAGTTGTTCGACTGTAGTGACCCATTATCAATAACTTTTCCTTGGGGGAGGCCTGCCGACATTGTTATATTTAATTATTATTATATTTAATTATTTAAAAAAAAAATGAGTTAATTACATATTAAATGAACTTCATACAGAACCTACTACAATTATTATCCTTATTCCAACTTACATTGGGGTGCGTGATTGACCCAATACCTTGTACAAATCTTTATGTTTGCCCCAAGATAAAAGAGGTGACTACATGTGGCGTAGGTGGGATAATGGGTCATTCAACATATCAATTATCCGTCGTCGTTCAACCAAATATGAATATTCAAAATGTATATGCTATTTACGGTGACTCAAATGATAATGTAATGTATTGGCCACCCGTATATCAGATGGATGGACCATTTAATTCGGATATTGGAGGGGTTTCACCTAGTATTATCACGATATATCCCGAAGGGGAATTTGATTCGTGGATTACGGTTGGTGTCACGGATGGAGACCCGCATAATAAATTATCAACGATAGGTATTGATTTCAATGCATGGAATCGTGGAGAGTCAATAACAACCAGCAATGGCGCTGTATTTTTAATGGATCCGACCGAAATTATATCAAAAAAAGAATATGTAATTGCACAGGTAACACTACCCAGCGATGAACTTCATCGTATGGATGTAAATGTCCAGGGGAAAAAATTTGGGAGTCCCGATGCATGGACCGAACTTGGTTTAGTTTTTATGATTCATCCAATGATAAACCAAAATAACTTCCCGAATGGATGTAGTGTCTGGTATGACGGTTGTAATTTATGCCCTATTATTAATGGCGAATTAGGACCTTGTACTGAAAAATTATGTGTAAGTAATGGCCGTCCATCATGTATGATCTATGGTTATGGGGATCTTTCAGGACATTAACGATTTAAATTCATTTGACTCTTTTTGAGAATAATATACAGAAGCAAGATAAAATCCAACCCCTATCATCAAATGAATTTTGTGCTCGGGGCATTTTATTTTTGTTTTAAACATTTGATTGATATTATCAATCAATAAACAATGTGCATTGTGCGGGAAAAGTCCCCAAAATAAAGCATTTGCTATTAATAATGTTAATAGTAGGGTTTTCATTGATATAGGAATCATCTTTATAGTAACATTTATTTTATTTTACATGTTTTTTTTAATAATATATACTATTAGTAAATAATGCATGATATATTATTATTAGGAGTCGCCCTTCTACCGTTACTTAGTAAAAAACATGTAGAACGGTTCACAAATGAAAAATGTGATATCACCGACCGTAAAATTGAACTTATAGAAGAGAAAATTCAATTAGATACAATACAAAGGAATAAGTTCCCGGATAAAGAAATTAATGACAGGATTAATCTCATAGATGAAAAAATTTTAGAATTAAATAATAAAATAATGAAACAAGGGAAAGATGTAGATAAAGCGGTAGAGAAGGCCGTCGTAGATGTAGGGGCCGCCGTAGATGTAGGGGAAGCCGTAGATGAAGATGAAGAAATATATTCGGGTATCACGAATTGGAATACGGTTGTTAATGACAATCCTGTATTTAATGGATTACTTATCTTTTTCATGATATTTTTAGTATTAGTTGGGGTGTACCTTGTTTATACATCAATCACACCATACCGTAATATGAAAATAGATAAAATGAATACCACATATGATTCTATTTTAGATAATATCAAAGAAAGCAAAGTTAAAAAAACGTTAAAGCTTAAAAAAGGATCGTTTTTAAAAAAATAATACTATTTAAAAAAAAAATAAATATTAGTAGTAATAAAATGGAAGGGATAGATTACAAAAACTTTGATATTGCAGTCAACAAACTTCGTGCGTTTTTTAGAGATGTGAAAGGTTTTAAAGAAGTTCACACACAGAATAAATTAAGCATCCTGGCTGCGTGCGAAGACCCTACAACGATCGCGACCTATAATTATGATGGTCGTAAATGGCCGATGCCCCAGACTGGTCAGATGTGGTTAGAACATTATCTTTTGGAACACCCCGAAGAAAATGGATTCTTCTGTGTATCAACCTCTTATCGCAATGAACCTAACCCTGTCCCTGGGAGACACGATAAAATTTTCCCTATGTTCGAATTTGAATTAAAAGGTGGAATGGATGAACTTCGCGCTCTAGAAAAAGAATTATTAGAATACCTCGGTTTTAGAAAGAATGAAAAAGGCGAATATCCTGGGGATGATTATGATAAGGTTGCCGAAAAGTATGGTGTGAAAGAATTAGAACATGAACACGAAACAAAGTTAGATGAGGATTATGGTTCTGTTTTCTTTCTAGAGAATTTCCCCGAACATACTTCTCCTTTCTGGAATATGCGACTTCAGGAGAATGGTACCCATTCAAACAAGATTGATGTAATTATTCATGGTATGGAAACCATTGGTTCGGCAGAAAGAAGTACTTCACCTAAAGAAATGAAAGAAAAGTTTGAGACTATCTCTGAAGGTGGATATGCCGGTATTCTTTATGATCAATTCGGAAAAGAAAGAGTTCAGAATGAATTAGACGAATTCCTAAAGTATGATTTCTTTCAAAGAAGTGGTGGTGGAATTGGTATGACTCGTATGATTCGTGCGATGAAGCTATCTAATATTCTCGTTTAGATTGTGTCCCTTATTTTCATTCATATTTTACCAGGTTATTTCCTCCTTATTCTTAATACCGTAATTATCAATAAACCCTGTAGAAGTAGTTTTTGAATCTATCCTTCCATATCTTCATCTATTTCAACATCTTCCTCTTCCTCTTCCTCTTCCTCTTCCTCTTCCTCTTTCCCTTCAATCATTAATTTTTTGAACATTCTTATTCGTTCTTTACCATTTGCATCTTCAACGAGTGCTCCTTGACCTTTAATTTCTTTAATTGTACCGTACTTTTTAGTATCGTTGTATATCCACGAAACCCTCATACTGACTTCAAACTTCTTTGAAATATCGGATGATCCTACTCTCTTATTCCCTTTTTTCTTCTTTTTTGTTTCTTTCCGATATTCATAGTTTTCGTGTTTAATGATAACTTCGGGTTCTTCTTCTGTTAAAAATGGATTAATATCTTTCATTAATTCTTTAATCTCTCCATATTCTGTGTTCATTTCTTGTACATTACGAATATATTCTTGTGTAAATTCTTTTTTTTGTTGTTTGGGTAATTCAGGTTTTTGTAGTTCTTTTTCAATCTCTTTGCATTTTCTGGTTTTTCTTATTCTTTGATCGTAAAAGCTCTGTAGTTCTTTTTGTTTCATTTCCATATTTTTCTTAAAAAACATACTTTCAATACGAGTAATTTCTTCATTGATTATTTTTGTGTGTCGTTTTGATTCGGCTAGGTTCTCACCAACATTGAGGTAGTTTTGTAGTTTTTCCCAATTATATTCATTCTCTATCTCTGCTTTTAATTCGTCCATTTTTGTTTCGTAATGGATATATTTCGGTAGTTTAATGATTATTTGAGGACCACATTCTCCCTTGTCCGATCCACAAGATAAGATTAGTTTATCTTTTCCTTCTTCAAATTCTTTTTTATCATCGCAATTGTTACACATTACATACTTTTCTTTATTTGATAAGTATTTCATTTTTTGATCATAAAATATTTCGAGATTTTGTAAGTATTCATCCATTATTAAATATGATTGATATAAAAAAATATTGATTCAAATTTATTCAATTTTATTTGTATCATGATATAACTGAATGATCCGTTGTGTCTGAAGCCGTTTGTTTTTTTCTTTATTCCTTTTACGGTTGTATAATAGTAAGATACCACTGATAACAATAATAATACTGAATACATTGAAAAAAAAATGATAATTATCAATCTGAACCGGGATGCTCTTTGGGTTTATTTGAACCTCAATGGGGGCTGCCTTTTTTTTGAATATCTTTTCATATTCAACCAGACTGGGTTTCATACTAGTGTTATTATTTTAAAGAATTCTTTTAAACAAAATCATCATTTTTCACGGTTGACTGCACATAGAACAATAAACTGATGGTTAATGCAATAAGCCATACGGGTGCAATTGTTTTATCTCTACCGGAACCAAATTCTTTTGGTTTTCCGTTCGTTTTAAATATCATCGCGGGTTTTTGCCTATACAAGATAAAAATTGTGGCAAAGAATACCAATATTACAAATTGTAGATTACGATCAATTTCTAACATTTATATATATATATTTCAATATATTATTTTAATTATTTTTTATTCATCTGCGACAAATATCCAATCTGTCATTTCGCTTTCGGTTAATTTGAGGAAAGTACATTCATTCTTCTTTTGAAGTGATAAATTATCATAATCCTTAATAAAATTAATTAAACCACCAAATACCGTTTTAATGTAATTTGTTAAGTTTTTAGTTTTATTATTATTAGTGATTGTTACTGTTTTGGTCCTGTTATTAAGTAGAAATGTAAGTTCTTCTATATCAATTATATAATTATTTTTCTCTTTAATTACGTCTAGGATAAGGTCATACGCCATTTTTCTCCCACGTTCTTCTGAAATATTCCATTTGTAGTTTTTATGGACCATTTATATTTTATACTTAAAAAATATAATTGATTTATCGCATTATTTTATACAAAAAAATAAACTTTTGATTATAATAATATAATAATATATATTATAATATAATATTTATATGAAACCTATACAAAAAATAAACCCCATACCTGTTCAAAGTGTTCCTTCGGTAATCCCGGGTCAAAGTGGAACTGTAGTTATTATCGTGATTGCCGTATTGGTGGTGGTAGCAATTGTCGTGGTTGGTATTTATTTAAGTAAGGAAGACGACCCTTCGTGTGATCCAGGGTCAGCCAAATGTTCATATGAATCTGAATTAAATTGTGAAGCATCTGATATTTGCATGTGGGATACGCAATGCGCATTTTGTACAGATGTAGTTAGTATTGATGTCATTGATGTATCTTATATGGATACGGTAGAGAATACATTTCAAACAGATAGATGTGATGTAAATGAGTATGTTTCTTCTGATCATCAATGCGAACCATGTGCTGGAACATCAACCAATTCATCTGGTGATGATCCAACTGGTGATCCCACCAGCTGTAGAAAAATACCATGTATGGAAAATCATCATGTTTTTGGGGGTGAATGCACGCCTTGTCCCGAAGGTTCAATTAGGGATGCAGGTGATGACCCACATATAACGGAAACATCTTGTTTGAGGTCTGTTTGTAAGGATTATGAGAAGTTAGTTTGTGACGAGCCGGGGGTATTCTCTCTGGCGAGGACGATGGCCTTGTCGGGGGGAGCCGGGGAAGAAAAATGCGGGGATCCGGGTGGGAACGAAGAAACAGGATTCAGGTTAGATACGGATATAACAGCGTGGGTAAGAGATTGTAATATGAATGGTGGTACGCCGGGCGAACTTGGTGGATGTGAGGGAATGGGTAGTTTATGTACTGGAAATGTTGTTTATGGGGACGACGGCACTCCGGGATTTGACGGATGCATACCAAATTATCTCGGTTTTGACCCGTGTACTGGTTATACAGAGGGGAGTAAATCTTCTTGTGATGAAAGGCCACTATCACCCTATTGTACATTCACTCCCGCCACACCACTTCCAACGCAATGTAGGTGCGAGGCTTGCGGTGTAGGTATGGAGCACACCGTTCGCCATACCGTTACACCAGATGATGAAAACGCATTCTCTGTGTCCCAAAGAAGTGCATGCGTCCCTGAGGGCACGGGCGTGTCCGCGTACAGCAAATGTCAAAACACCGAAAGGGTGGTGCAAATAAACGGCCAGAGCAAGTGCGAGGCGTGTGCTGATTTTCAACAATATGAGGAGGATGGGAGTTACATTGCTGTTCCAACGTATGGGTGTCCCATTACGGAAGGGAATCCAAATAATCAACCTGGGGAAACGTGTGAACATACTCTGAGTCCAAAAGAAGTGGATGCGTTGGGGAGACAATCTTATAACGGCGACGAATGTAGGAGACCCATATGTAAGGAAACAGAAAAACTGGTAAAGAATGAAATCACCCCCAGCGGTCAGTTTCTGCGAAATGATGGGAACCCTAGCCAACATCTATTTGAATGTGTGTCTTGTGGTACGGATGTCACGGTATCAACCCAAGACGTGAAGGTGTCTACCAAGGACCACACTATAAGCCCTGATCTAATGCTTCAAATCAATAATACGCATGTTACAACATGTACATTTCCGGCCGGATCGGGTTTCATTGATGCGCTGGAAGGCATTTGCCTCGCTAATGAGGCAACTAAGAATGATAATTGGAAATATGACGATTGGAATGAATGGCAGGGTACGGTATACAGTGACCCTGACAATGATTATTCATGGCTCCCGAACAAGGTGGATCTGTTGGTCAACAATCCAAATGCTACGAATCATGAAGTATATTATCCGGAGTCCGGGGTGCGGGACAGCGAGGAAGGCCGAAAATATACATATTCATACATTAGTAAAGTAACTGGAGATTGGATTCATTTATGTGATTGTAGTGAAAACAATGTAGATAACGCACATCACCATAATGGTTTTACAAATTGCAAGTGTGGACAGAATCAAACTATCGATACGGGTTCCGGAAGATGTACAAACATTACTTATAGTTGTTACGCTAATAAAAACAAATATATCGCCGGCCCCATTCCGGAGTGGACAGACGGTGAATTTTGGAATATTATGGACCCGTGGTGTACATTCAAAGGCCACGAAGCTCTGTCATCTACAGAAGTGGCGAATAGATGTTGTACAAAATGTCAACATAAAGTATACGTCAGCTCGCTGTCTGGTCAGTCGTCGGAGCGAAACGCGGACGGGCGGGCGGCGAATGTGCAACATAGCCCGATTAAACCACCACCATATGCGAAAAATTGGAACACACCCGAGCCATACGGTGAACACTTGACGGAGCTCTCGGTCAACCGATCGGATGATCCGATATTTAAGGAAGTTACTGCCTCTATAACTTTACCTGACCCCGCTACCTGGAAATCCCCCACCGGCACTGCCTACGAACGTACGGATTATCGTTCACCACCTGCGTCGCCCGCCTCCCCCGAGTCCAAGGGCAACGGTCTTTCGTTTGGGTTTAACTCTCGCCCACCTTGGTTTTACCCCGTCTTTACCGACGATAGTGGTATGGACAGCAACGGCTTCCCCCGATTACCAGGCACCCGTCCAAACTGGGGGGGCAACAACTTTGATCGCGCCGTGAATAATAAGGCAACCGGCACGCGAATTGATTTTTCTAAATCCAAAACTGCCCTCAAGGATGGGGTCCCACCAGGATCGCTACCAGAAAACGCGGGATCCACCACCACCGGCGTGGGGAAGTTACTAACTTACGATGCTACTTGCACTGGCCCTGCGGGTGTATGTGATTATAAGGGGATCCATAGAATCGCGACCACGAATCTATTCACATGTAAGAGGACCAATGTAAAAGAGACTACCTATGCTGACACATCATTGGAAATACCCGAATATGGGGTTGTTGGAGATGAAAAATTTTACGGGTTACGGGGTACAAGCGAGAGTGCGGAAGCGCCTCTTTACAACAGGCAACCTACACATCTGGATGAGGACATGGTTGTTGAGTTGAGCGGACAACCTGCGCGAGATGGGCGTGGCGTAGACTTGGACATAAGCAGTCAAGACTCCATGCATTTTCTCGGAAGAGGTTGGATCAATAAAGAGACATCTGATCTCGTATATGACCGCAACGGCTTCTACAGCGACGTCATTAACCCCAATAACGCCTACCGTGGGCAATTCTGCAGCAAGGAGGTGAACAATGGCGGCTCTCATATTACAGGCTTGTGTGATGCTTCATCGTTATACTTCAAGGGTGTAAGGTACCCGTGTAAGGGTACTATCAACAGCCGCAGCAACGCGGTGTGTTCACCCCACTCCCGGCTGTGGAAACATCGCGACGCGTTCTACAATCAACAGCCATCTAATCTCAACGAGATTTGGCGTTGATAAAAAATAATAAACATTAAAACATTAAAACAATATAAATAATGATTTCCTCACATATACATATGTTCGGGTGGCTTACCCGTGTTTGATCCATTAGGGAGTAGTTCATTGACAATTCCTTCATCAATATTCAGTGGAAGTTGAAAATCTTTAATCTTAAAGGTCATCGGGATTTTATCTTCATTTTCTTCATTTTCATTTTTCTTATCCGATAAATAGTATATATTTATCTTTGAAATAATTGTTTCTAAACATCTCTTGAGATTACGGACACCTTCTTCTTTATCAGTGTATTTCTCTATGATATACATAATTGCTTCTTCTGAAAAGGTAATATCTTCCGAGGAGAATAAGAATGTATCCAGTAGTTCCGGTAGGATATAATCACGCGTGATTTTCACCTTTTCTTTTGGATTGAAACCTTTTGTATTAATGACATACATTCTATCTTTAAGGATTCTATCAACTTTTGATTCATCATTAAATGAAAAGATAAAAAGCGCCTTTGATAAATCTAATTGGATTCCTGGGAAGTAGTTGTCCTGGAAAAGAGAGTTTTGCGAAGGATCAGTTAGATGTGTTAGAAGGTGTATGATTTCCTCTCCTTTATGGGTATCACTGATCTTATCTAACTCATCAAAGTAAATGATGGGATTCATACATTTAGATTCAATCAAAATATCAACAATACGACCCCAATGGGAACCTTCATATGTATACGAATGACCATCGAAGAATGCCGAATCGGACGCTCCACCGAGAGCAATAAACGCAAACGGACGATTGATGGCTTTCGCAATTCCTTCTTTGACAAGTGTAGTTTTACCGTTTCCCATTGGTCCTTGTATCGCAAGAACATTTCCGTGAGATTGTGGGTTCTTAATCCATTTCCCAATCACTTGGAGAATATGCATCTTGGCTTCTTGGTGACCGAAAATGGCTTTATCCAAATGTTTGTGAGTATTCAGTAGATAATTCCGTTTTTCTTCAATTGTATTCTCATTATTGATTGGTAGATGGTTGTTCTTTCCAAATGGAATATTAATTAATCCATTAATCCATTTATCCATCTTTCCATATTCACCGGTTGAAATATCCATGTCGTTCAATTTTTCAATGTTTCCAATCGCAATTGATTTTGTCGTTACATCCATTTCACTATTAAGGATCTTAAACTTCAAAGGTACATTGGTATTTCTAATATTCTTAATTTCTTTAAGGTCTTTCAAATGTTTTTCTTTCTCCGTCTGATTCAAGTTTTGAAAATAATTTAATTCAACATCTTCTTCTTCAAGATCATCACCTTCTTCAATTTCGCAAAATTCAATGTCGTATTCGTCCAATTCTATACCGTCATCATCTTCTTCCTCTTCATCATCCTCTTCCTCCTCATCCTCTTCATCCTCTTCATCCTCTTCATCCTCTTCATCCTCTTCCTCTTCATCCTCTTCCTCTTCATCATCCTCTCCATCCTCTTCATCCCCTTCATCCTCTTCATCCCCTTCATCCTCATCCTCTGAACTTAATTCAATATCACTCATTTCATCTTCGCCTTCACTATCAATTTCTTCAATAATATCTATCGTAATGTTGTCAATTGATTTATTTTTCTTTTTCTTTTTCTTTTTAGACTTATGTTTCGCAGTACGTTTCTCGGGATTTAAAAGGTTCATCAACATATAAGAGAGTAGCATTTCTTGAAGATCATTTTTTTGTTTCTTTTTAATTTTCTTCTTTGGACTGGAATGCGCCGGTGCCTTTGTACCTCCTCTTAATCTCTTTAACTCTTTTTGAAACATTTCGGGATCGAAATCTTCATCACATTCATAATCAATCAATCCTGAAACGTTTCCATTTTCATCAATATCGTCTTCTGGTATTTGAGGTGGTTTCACTGGATCAGTTGACTTTTTTGAACGTGTAATCATTGAATGATTTGATTCTTGCATTTTAATAAACTTGTTATATTTTTTTAAATATAATTATTTTCAAATTTAAATATAATTAAAAAAAACAAATTTGATAAGATTATTTAAAAAAAAATTAATAAGTATATATAATATGAATAAAGATTACATTGAACCAGAAACAAGCAATGTTATTGGTGTTCAATTTAGTATTATGTCCCCCAAAGAAATAAGAGAACGTTCCGTAGTAGAGATTACAAAACACGAAACATATGATAAAGATACTCCAATTATCAAAGGACTATTTGATATTCGGATGGGTACGACCGATATTGATAAAATATGTGGTACGTGTGGTCAAGGTAATATTAATTGCCCGGGTCACTTTGGACATATAGAGTTGGCTCGTCCCGTATATCATTATCAATTTTTGACAAACCTACACAAAGTACTAAAATGCACATGTATTCAATGCTCTAAATTATTGATTAATAAAGAATCTCCGAAGGTTTCGTATTTGATGAAAAAATCAAATAAAGTGAGGTGGGCCGGTATCTACGAATTATCTCAAAAAATTACACGGTGTGGTCAGGAAACCGAAGATGGTTGTGGCGCAAAGCAACCCGATAAAATAAAGGCCGAGGGTATGGACGGTATTTATGCGATTTGGAATAAACTGGATGTAGATGATGCAAGTATGAAAACACAACATTTGTCTGTTGAACAAGTCAAAAGTATTCTTGAAAAAATTTCAGATGAAGATATTAACATTCTTGGATTTTCTGATCTTTGGTGTCGCCCAGAATGGATGGTTTGTTCCGTATTCCCCATCCCCCCTCCATCGGTACGTCCTTCGGTGAAACAGGATGACTCTCAAAGAATGGACGACGATTTAACTCATAAGTTATGCGACATCATTAAATGTAATAATGTTCTAAAACAAAAAATAGATAATAATAGTCGCATAGAAGTAATTAATGATTGGACAAAGGTCCTTCAATATCATATTGCTACGTTGGTTGATAACGAATTACCAGGTGTCGCTCAATCGGTTCATCGTTCTGGACGTGCTTTAAAATCTATTCGCCAAAGGCTCAAGGGTAAAGAGGGACGCATTCGTAATAATCTGATGGGTAAAAGGGTTGACTTTTCCGCGAGAAGTGTTATTACTCCCGATCCAAATATAGAATTAGATGAACTGGGTGTTCCCTTTTCTATTGCTATAAACTTGACCTATCCTGAAATAGTCAATAATTATAATAAAGAAAAACTGGTTCAAATGCTTAGCAATGGACCAGATAAATACCCCGGAATCAAAACAGTTGTTCAGGATAATGTCACAAAAACGATTAGTCACCGAAATATTTTAGATATAGAACTAAAAAACGGGGATATTGTCCATAGACATTTGATTGATGGGGACCATGTATTATTTAACCGTCAGCCATCTCTACACAAAATGAGTATGATGGGTCATCGTGTTAAAGTTATGAAAGGCCATACGTTCCGATTAAATGTTAGTGTGACTCCTCCATATAATGCTGATTTTGATGGAGACGAAATGAATCTACACGCACCTCAATCAATTGCGACAGTTGCCGAGTTAATGAACATTGCGTCCGTTAAATATCAAATCATTTCACCTAGGGAGAATAAACCAATCATCACGATTGTTCAAGATACACTTCTCGGTATTAATAAATTGACGAAAGGAGAAATCATCCATTATCCATCTATTGGTTCTGATTCATATTACTTTTCAAATAATACCAATATTTACCCAATCAAGAAAACAAGTGACGAAGACATTTCTAAATCAGTGGTTGAAACATCTTATTTCAACCGATGCCAAGTAATGAACATTATCAGTACATTAAGCACATTTGATGGTATTATGCCAGAACCATCTATGAGCGTTGACGTAAATGGAAATAAAGTTGAATATTGGTCGGGTAAAAGTATTATTTCGTATATTATTCCAAACCATATTAATTTAACAATGACAAATGATGCATATGATAATCTAAAAGAAGACGAGACTATCAAAGACAAAATGAATAAAGTTATTATTAAAAATGGAGAGTTAATATCGGGGGGACTTGATAAAGGTGCGTTTACCAAAACATCGCAAGGACTAATCCACACGATTTATAATGATTTAGGACCCGAAAGATGTAAAGATTTTATTGATGATCTTCAGAAAATCGTTTCCTATTTCCTATTGATTGAAGGGTTTAGTGTTGGTATTGGTGATATGGTAGCTGATAATAAAACATATCAGAAGATCGCGAATGTGATTAAGGAAAATAAAGTAAAGATTGATAAAATTTCACAAGAACTTCACCTTAATATTTTTGAAAACTTTTCAGGACAAACAAATAATGATTATTTTGAAGGGAAGGTCAATGCCCTCCTTAATAATACACTCAAACAAACGGGTAATATCGGTCTTGAAAATCTGGATCAAAAAAACAGAGTTACGAATATGGTGAATAGTGGTTCTAAAGGTAAATCCACAAATATTGCACAAATTGTAGCTTGTCTGGGTCAACAAAATGTGGACGGTAAGCGGATTCCATATGGATATATTGACAGAACTCTCCCCCATTATAGTAAGTATGATGATTCTTCGGAAGCGAGGGGGTTTGTTGAAAACTCATTCATTTCGGGTCAAACACCCCAGGAATACTTCTTTCATGCGATGGGTGGGCGTGAAGGTCTTATTGATACGGCCGTCAAAACATCGGAGACAGGGTATATTCAACGGAAATTAATGAAATCAATGGAAGACCTACGGGTTGAATATGATTATTCGGTTCGTAATAATTCGGGGTGTATTATTCAATTTGTGTATGGTGATGATGGAATGGATCCATGTTTCGTTGAATCTCAACCGCTCCTCATTATGAACATTGATACTGATTCTATTGCAAAAAAATTTCTCTTCACCGAATCAACGAATTGGAATAAAAGCATTACCGATGATGCCCTTCGGTTAATGAAGAAAAACAAAAATTACCAAGAAATTCTGAATACCGCTTTCTATGATATTCTTGACCATAAAAATTATCTCTTCAATGTAGTTTTTAAGGGGAAAGGTGTTGAAAATTCCATTAATTATCCGATACATTTTAGGAGAATCACAGATAATCTATGTGATAAAACAAATGAAACATCTGATATTTCACCACTTGAAATTATCCAGGGAAATGAGTCACTCAAAAAATCACTCTTTGTAAATGATCGTTTTAAAAATAATAAGATTCTTCAAATCTTAATTGATATCCACCTTAACCCGAAAACACTGATCAATACATTTAAAATCCAAGCCGAAGAATATAAATCACTCATCAAGAATATTAAATATCTATTTGAAAAATCTCGTATTTGTGCGGGAGAGATGGTCGGTGCTATCGCGGCTCAAAGTATAGGTGAGCCGGCAACACAAATGACACTTAATACATTCCATTATGCCGGTGTAAGTGCGAAATCAAATACGAGAGGTATTCCTCGTTTGAGGGAACTACTCGGCGTAACCAAAAATATGAAATCACCTTCGTCTACGATTTATCTCAAGAGTAATTTTAAAGACAATCAAGGAAAATCCCATTACGCGAAGAATAAAATTGAGTATACGGTTATCAAAGATATTGTTACCAAAACTCAAATATTTTACGATCCCAAAAATACAGTATATGATACGGGTGTAGAAGAAGATAAAGGTATTTTGGATATTTATAAAGAATTTCTAACGATGGAAAAAGGAGAGGATTTTGAGTTTGAAGAAACGGCTCCATGGATTATTCGGTTTACGTTTAATAAAGAACTAATGATGGAAAACGGTATTGTAATGGAGGATGTATACCTTGCTATCTCATTTTATGATACCGAAAAAATCCAATTCATATATTCAGATGATAATTCAAAAGAATTAATTGGCCGTCTTTCTATTAAAGCCGATCTCAAAGGTCGCGACGACGAACTTTTGAATGGGCTTTCAGATCAAACCGACGTACTTTCTATCTTTAAAAAGGTTCAAGAAGACATACTTAATAATGTAGTTATCAAAGGTATCAAAGGCATTACAAACATCGTTATGGGTGAGAAGAGCACTTACGTGAAAGAAAACGATGAAATTGTTCAGAAAAAATCATGGATTTTGGAAACTGATGGAGTAAACTTATTGGAAATATTTAATTCTCCCTTTGTAGATTTCGTAAATACTTATTCTAATGATATCATAGAAGTATACAATGTTCTGGGGGTTGAAGCCGCGAGAGGTCTCTTGATAGAGGAAATCACTAGTGTGATGAGTGATGCATCTTATATTAATAATAGGCATATTGATCTCCTCTGCGATATTATGACAAATAAAGGTTATCTAACCGCTATTAACAGACAGGGTATCAATCGTGGAGATACAGGACCTCTTGCAAAATGTTCATTTGAAGATACAACTGATCAATTAATTAAAGCCGGTATTTTTGGAGAAAAAGATAAATTAAATGGTGTTTCAAGTAATATTATGATGGGACAAACCATTAAAGCGGGTACGTCCATGTGTAATATTTTACTTGATGAAAGAAAACTAATAGAACAGATGAATGATATTAATTTAACAACCGATGATTTTATAGAGGTTTCGGATAATAACATTAATTCCCTGCTCAACGAAGAGGGTGAAGAAGAATCTGATGAAAATTGTCTAGATGAAGAATTTGAAATGACTGGATTTTAGAAGCAATTTGTAAGCATATCTAACTGTTCTTTATAAATATTTTTATCATTCTTTATTTTATTACATACGGCAGTCTGACTTTCTTTGGTTGATTCATATTGAATCATATCGCCTCCTTTCATACCTCCTTTCATTTTTTTTACCGCTTTTTGATATGCAGCTCTTTCGTTTGGAGTGAGGGCTAACTCAAATACGGGGCTACTTTTATTCTCTTCAAAAAGATTAACAATACGACTGATTATTCCGGGTCCCTCTTTTTTATCTTCCATTTTAGAATCTCTTTCATTAATAAGCTTTTCAACTTTATTTTTCTGAATAATTATATTATTTTCATTTACAAGACCCTTCACTCTTGTTCGTTCTTTGGCTTCTTCTAATTTTTGTCTCTTATATTGTTCGTATTTCAGCTTTGTCTGTTCTTCAATTTCCTTATCATTGTGTTTGATAAGGAGTTGATCTGATTTCATTATTTTATCAAGGATAGAGTTTATATTATCCGTTCTTTTTTTGTCGTTTTCTTTTCGGATGATTTCCAATGATATATATTTTGATAAGATATGCTGTCGTGTTTCCACATAAACCAATATGATAACTCTTTCTAATTTTGAAAGTGGGATATCCTTTTCTAAAAAGGTAGTATAATCATCATATAAATATAATAATGAACTTGGTGATCTTTCATCGCATGGTTTGAAGGTCCCGAATGAATCTGAAAATAGCTTTTCAAAAAAAGAGGGAGGCTCTACTTCAGAACAAGATAATAAACGATTCTTTATCATTTTTTTAAACATGTTTAGTTCTCGTTTGTCTTCAAATAATTGGAGTAGGTTTTCTTTGATATCATCCTCATTTATGATTAAACCCATTTCAGTAATTTGTTTATTTATTTCTTCTTCAAATGTATCGTCTAATTTTTCAAATCCACAACATACATTAAACCAATTTACATTGTACAATGCAAATGAATTTCTCGCTACATTTGTTACTTTCTTATTTTCCAAAAATTCTTCAAACCCTTGGAGTTTAATCGCTATCTTTTTCTCCATTTCAGATCGTTCTTTTATCGCGTTTTCAATCATATTTCGTTTCTCTTCTTTGAGTCTCTGTTCAAACTCTTCTTTGCTTTTGATGATGTTGTCTATATTACGTTCTTCTTCTGACATAATCTTTTCTTCGTTTTCATCTAACTCTTGTTTTTCATCTTGAATGTCTTCTAGAGTTTCGCGTTCATACTCAAGCTTATCATTTAGTTCCGCATCTACATCTTCTCCATCCATACCGTAATCTTTACCCGGTCCACCTATATCGGATACTCTATCAAGGACCTTATCGGTCTGTTCTTTTAAACCTTGGTCATACTCTTTTGCATTGTCTCTTTCTTTTTTCTCATATTCTTCATCCTTCAACATACGTTCTTCGTCTTCTAATCGTTGCCTTTCTTTGAAACGTTCTCTTTCTACTTCGCGAACCTTTTCAATTTCTCTTTCTTTTTCTGTTTCTCTACCACGATCTATTTCTTTCTTCTCATAATTCTCAAAAGAATTTTTCACAACATTCATATCGTAATCTATCATTTTTTCTAAATCATACTCTCCGTCTCCACCCAATTGAATTATTTCTTTGAGCCTTTCAGTTACGTTGCATTCTAAAAGATATAAAAATAAAAGCTTGACATTGTAGTTTTTTTGTTCTTTGATCACAAGGTTATCGCATTTAATGTTATTGTAATTAAATACAATTTCTTCAGGGCGTTCCAAATTATATGATTGGTAATTAAATATTTTTTGGATTGTTGGAGATTTTTTATACTTGATAGTTTTATTAATTATTTCACCTAATTCTTGATAATCAATCATCTGAATATAATGTCCTGTATTATTCTTTGTAAATATGTTTGTAGAAGGTAAGAATTCAATTGAGGGAAATGCCAATAAAATATGAATATCTGATAAGATCTTATTGATTTTTTCAGGTTTTATTTGTTGTTGACGCTTTTTAGATTTTGTTTTTTTACTTTTCTTTACTCTTCTATCCTTACCTTTCTTTTTATTGGTAAGCTGTTTTTTATCGGGCATAATATATTATATTGTAATATATTATTCTTAAAAGTATTAGTAATGGTTTATTAATGATATTATTTAACGACCACATGTGGATATGATCTCGGCGCCCCCTCTCATACGGCGTCCCGAACGGCGTCCGGAACGACGGGCTCCGGAACGACGGGCCCCGGAACGACGGGCCCCGGAACGACGGGCTCCGGAACGACGGGCTCCGGAACGGCGGGCTCCGGAACGAGATTTAGATCTGGATTTAGATCTGGATTTAGATCTGGATTTAGATCTGGATTTTTTTATTTTTCCTTTTCTTCTTTTAACTTTCTTGGTTGATTTTGAACGTGATTTTCTTTTTCCCCCACCGGGCATATTCATCTCCGGGTATCCCGGAGCAACTACGGCGTTTGCTGAATTAATCGGATCTCCTCCCAAAACATGGTGGTATGCGGCGGTTGTTACTTGCATTATTTATAATATAACCTATATTTTATTTATTTCGTAAGTAAATTCTTCAATGTTTTCATCATTCAAAAAAGATATTTTTAATTTACTCTTGAATGCACGAATAAACGCATACCCTAGATTATTTGAATAAAATTCTAATTCGCATTTATCGTCCAAATAATTAAAATCAATAGAATCTTCATAGACTTTCCCACCCGTACCACATACAATTAACGGAAGTGTTTTGTCATTCATTTTCATATTTATGAATTGTTTATTATGATCGTGTCCACACGCGTACAAATCAAATGGGGACATACAATATAATCTACTCAAGAACACCTCCAATTTTTCATCGGCGTTCCCGTGTCCAGCGATGCTTCGCCATGTATGGTGTCCAATTACGATTTTCCAATCTGCATTTGATGCATTTATCTTTTTACTCATTTCTTCACTCTGTTTTTTGATTTCTTTTTCTTTCAAATTATAAAGGTTTGTATCTACTACGAAAAAATCAACTGTTACATTCTTATCCTTTTTACGGAAAGAATAATAATTACGTGGCATAATCCATTTCTTCCCTTTTTTTTCAGATTGTTTACCATATTTGATCTGAATTAATGAATTACCTTTCCCACTTTCAGCACCGTAGTCATGATTACCAAGACACATATAGAATTTTATTTTATCGGAAATGTTTTCATATGGTTTTTCAAACTTCGTTATAAATTGTGTATCATTAATACCGGTACAGCCTTCTTCATAGATATTATCACCCAAACCACACACAAATGTTTTTTTGTTTCCGATATGCTTCTTTAATGCGCGTGAAACAAGGTACTGTGAAACTTCGCCGCTACCCATATCCCCTAAAAGGTAAAATTGTATCATCTATAAAGAATATTAATATTAAAAATGGGAAAGTGATTGATGTCTATCATTAAAATATAGTCTATATTAAAATGGATCATTCTTTTATTTATATCATACACATTTTATTCGCTGGACCGCTCTTACTCTACGGGGGATACGCTGGAAAAACATTATCAGAAAAATATAAAGATGATCAATATCTAAATGTTTTTATGATGCTAATGTTTGTAGGAGTAGTAGTGGTCCTTTATCATGCGCACAAATATGGAAAAATCAAAGGGTATATTGATTAATGATTCAACTAATAATATTTAAAATATTTTTATAAATACTATTAATATAATGTTCTCTAATTATGATTATGATATTGTAATTATTGGTGGTGGTATTTCGGGTATCTTCCTAGCCTATAAATTATTAAATACAAATCTAAAAGTTATCCTTTTTGAAGGGGACAAAAGTCTCGGAGGTCGTATTGAAACATATGAGAAAAACGGATCCGTTTTTGAAGCGGGTGCCGCAAGAATTCATAGTTCTCATGGTAAAGTTGTTTCCTTGATCCATGATTTGAATTTGATAGATGATTTAGTGAGGTTACCAACAGAGATTGATTCTATTTTAAGAAATCATAAGAATGATTACCCCTATCAAACGAAATGGAAGGATCTCACACCGGATGTGTTATTAAAAAAATCAGTTGAATCAAAAGATAGCTTTGAAGAAAAAGAACTTCAAAGGATCACGTTTTTTCAATATTTAACACTTCTCTATGATCACGAAACAGCCACGTATATTAAAGATTCATTCGGATACGATTCAGAATTTGTTGATTTAAATGCATCTTCAGCAATAGATATGTTTGAAGGTGATTTATTCGGGGATAATCATTATTATCTTTTAAAAAACGGATTATCGCAACTTATCAATAAAATGAAAAAAGAAATTTTAAAAACAGGGACAATTATTAAAACAGGTACTACTATTAAAGAAATAACAGACACACATGTCGTAACACATAAAGGTGTTAAATTCTTCTTTGATCATCTTATCTGCGCAATCCCTCACCTTTCATTGAAACAGTTTGATTACTTTAAAGATGTAGAATTGATTGATTCCGTGAAACCAATCCCCTTACTTCGGATTTATGCCAAATACCCTACAAAAGATTTATGGTTCAAAAATATAAAACGTACAACAACTGATAATTA
>Ga0114997_10001337_pt1 | contig 20523 bp, 17 predicted proteins | sample ArcticOcean_MG_C_2_FD_87045 | JGI IMG/M metagenome (GOLD analysis project Ga0114997, IMG submission 87045) | Marine microbial communities from western Arctic Ocean - ArcticOcean_MG_CB4_136 | ecosystem: Environmental > Aquatic > Marine > Oceanic | place: Arctic Ocean: Canada Basin | collected...
AATAAAGTCCAAACGGTTGGAGTATGTTTTGGGGTGGTTGGACGACAAGCAGAAAGAAATATGCAGCAAATACGACGAAGAAATTAGAATACACGCAATATTTGCCCGTGGAGAGGGACGATAGTTCAAGCACGGACATCATGTCCATGGATTCGAGCAAGTTTAACATATTTTACACATAATCTACTTTGTTTTTGAATTGTCTAAGGTCAGTTCAACCCAACATTTTACGATGTCGGTGTTGTGTAAAAGACAATTGTCAATACGAGAATTTACATATAAAAAGCCACGGACTGAATCGGAAAAGGAAAGGCACAACGGTGAGAATGTCATGGAGCGAGAGCTTGCCATCGCCAACCCCCCTAGCTCAATTTACATGATCACTGGTGTCACTCAGGGCAATAAAACGGAGTCAACACTGCGCAATTTGGAAAAACGTTTCCGAAAGGCAGCGTTAATGAATAAGAGCAAAACAGACAACGAACATCGCATTGCTCTTGTTTTCACGGACTGTAGCATTCAACAGACGGAACAATTCAAAGTTCGTGCTGGAAACAAATTTAACGATAAAGTACAACAGGATGTGTTTGCAGACAGTGAAAACACGAGCTTTAAATCTTGGGTGTTTTCCTCCTCCAAAGATTCCGACAAATGTCGTATTGACGGTCTTATCGTAGCTCTGCTCGATGCTGAGCCACACAATTTGCCAGACATGCTTATTATGTGTTGCCACCCGACTCGTGTAGCGAACATTCAGCAATTAATTACGTATTTTGACGGTGGCCAGTGCAATTTGAAAGAGGGAAAGCTCAAATTCGACATTTACATGGACGAGGTCGACAAGCATTGTGGTCATTTAAGAACCGTTCTGCAATCCGTCCTCTGTTTCCCTATTGTGGATCAGTTGTATTTAATCACGGCGACACCTTACCAAAATATCTGGACCATTCTTGAGGAAGAAGGCATTTCCAGTTGCCAGTGCATACAACTGGGTAAGGACGACCCTGTGTATCAGTGTGTCGTGGAGAACGACAATTACCGAAAACTTTCGGACCACACCGCCTGTTATTTAGAAGAAAATTTGCCCCCAGTCGAGTACGCCCATGCAGTCTTGTGCACATTGCCCAAATTACCTGAGACTAACCAGAGTGGTCGTATTATATTCGCACCTGCGCAGACACAAATTATGTCGCACAACGAAATGGAATTATTGTTTTTGCACATCGGGTTTACGGTATATAAAAGCAACGGTAAATTCAAAGGGTTTTCTCGTTTGGTGGACACTGGCAATGTGACAAAACAAATTGAACGCACTTCTATCGATAAATATCGTAACCAATTCGGTCTTCGAGGTGAGCTTCGAGAAGTCTTCGCACATTGGAAAATGAACAACATGAAAGAAAATTTGGCTATCACCGGTCTTAAGACCATTTCGCGTGGAGTTACTTTCAACACCACTGGTTTTCAATTTACTGATATGATAATCTCTCCGTACCATGCCAGAAATTTGGCTGAACTGCTTCAGCTGTTGGGTCGCGGCACCGGTTCCAAAACTTACGTTGGGACCATGACTATCCATTGTCCCAAGAAAATTTTAAATAAAGCCATCGAAATGCAGCAAATATCGTTGGGGCTCATAAAATCGCGTCCGGAATCCATGAGCTTTGAAACCTTCCGACAGGCGTCTGACCGCGAGCATCGAACACAACGACTGGTTGCTGCTATTGACGAGAAAATATTTGACTCCACCACTGCGGCCCAAGCTTTCTTGGACCGATTGATCTCGCAAAAGCCCAGAAAAAGGAAAATAAATCTGTCCAAACTCCCACAAAACAACGGTTTTTTTGTGACGAAGAACAAAGATTATTACCCGGACAATCCGCCGCTCCCACTTCAAGCACAAATGACACCACAAGCAGGGTCTTTTATGGGTATGAAAATGGGGTACACCCATGGGTTAGCAGAAACTGACCGCAATCGTATTCGGGTTTTCCCAGTCTACATGGACACCTCTGATGTGGACAGCCTTCTTTGGAATGTACGATATTTTACAAAAAACTACGAAGTATAATTATATTTTTTTTTGTGTGATATCGGTCGGCGTACAATTTTTCCGCAGGCTTCAAACAAATCACAGTATATAATACACATATGTATTTTATTGTATGGTGGACATCCACAAACCAAGAATGTCACCCCAGTCATCTGTTGCGACCAACACGAGTGCAACCAAATTAGTACAGCGTTTCGAAGAGATGAAAAGGAAATCAAACAGCATTGACGACGACGAATTTCGGGATTTGCCCGAACTGGAATGTGGAGAATGTGGAAGGTTAGTCTCTTTTGGTGGTTGCGACAATTTGGCAGAACAGCAATTTACAGTGGACAATGTGTGTAGATGTAATCTATAATTATATAACAACAAATTATTTTAAAATTTTAAATATTCAACCTCTTTTACGTCCATTTTTTTATACCTTCTTCGGTGTTCTCATATCGATACTATATAAACACGACATCGTTAGTAAAATGTCCATTTTAAAACCCTCACAAAAAACACATCGACGATGTTCAAAAAAACTCCTTTTTTTACCGGCAGAAATACAAAAGGCCGCGGGCATGTCTTATAATCAACTTGTTTCTGCTCTTCAACAGCCTGATTATGGCAAGGGGAAAGAAAAAAGCATGCCAAGATTTTGGGCTTATCATGTCTACAGTAGTCACGACCCTATCAAATTAATAGTATGTCATAAAAGTGGAATATACGAATTCGGAAAAGAACAGCTATTAGACAGAGATAAAGCAAGCGATATGCATGATAATTCAGATAAACACCCGACCAATAACAGAAAACTTACAAAAATATGGAGCTTGTACGGACTTAGACCTACCTCGGAACCATTAGAATCCATTCAAAATTTTGTCGATTCACTCCATCTGTAAAGAAAATAGACATTTTCTTATTTTTTAGAAAAATAATAGGTCCGACGACAAAATCCGCATTGAACTGTTATGGGTACAGAGAGGCAGGAGGGTATCATAGAGTAGGACATAATTTGGATATACTGAGAGACAACAATTGAATGCCAAATATGCCCTCCTTGCTGTCAAAATGAACGGGTCTGCCTTGAAACACGTCGCCAACAAAACCAACCGCATCACAATGGAGGCAATCATGCAAAACGGCAACGCTTTCCAATACGCCACTGAAGAACAGAAAAATACCAGGTTAATTCTCATTGCCTGTCAAGAATGCAGCAGCGGCAAGTACAACGACCAACCCGGGCAACATTGCCAAGATTGCACGTTTGGCAAGTACAACGAACAAGATGGGCAATCTTCCGAATCCGTTGCGTGTAAAAATTGTCCTGTCGGCAAATACAGTACTTATGGTGCAGACAGTTGCAAAAATGGAAACGGTGAGTGCGCTGCTGGTTCGTATACACTACCGGACTTTAGTGCCTGTGTAAATTGTCCAGTGGGCACGTACCAAAACCAAGACGACCAATCGATTTGCACTGTATGTATGAATGGTACATACAGTGCATTATGGCGCGCTAGTCAACAGCATCTTCAGAGTGCCCACAAACCATATAGAATTACAACCCCAGTACCGTAGTAAAAAAAACGTAAAAACAATATAATACGAACTATAATACTTTATATATATGCTTGTACACAGGCATACGTGCCAGATATATCTGCTTTGATATATCTGCTTTTTTACAGATGTAGTTGTATTTCCAGACGCAAACACGTTAAACTTAAAAATATAAGTATAGTTTAAAATATATTATTTACAGTATATAAGGACCTACACCTGTTCATTAAAACGATGATTTTATACATTTTTCTTTTAATTGTAACCAGTGTATATTCTCAACAAGTGGCTATATACAAGGAACGGACGAGTGGCCGGTGTGGCGACAGTGGTGGTGGTTGGGGTTACATTACCTCTGCCGCCGCGTGTGGAGCGGGGGGGGCGGCGTTGGTGCCCAGTGCTCGTTTCGTGACGAGTGAAAACGAGAACTTTGCAAACTCCATCTATCCTTCCGGGTGTTTTATACTTGGGTCCCTGTACTTCAACACCGACAACACAAACGTCGCCTGCAAGAGTTACACAAAATGTGTCTGCACACTGACTTGTCCACCGGGCACGTACCAAGATCAAAGTGGTCAGTCCTCTTGCGAAATATGTGCCAGTGGTACTTATAGTACTGTTGGTGCCTCAAGTTGTTCGTATTCATCTAATACTTGTCCTGCTGGAACCTATGCCAGTGGTATAGCAGCGTGTACGAACTGCGCCAGTGGTACTTACAGCACTGGTGGTGCAGCAGCGTGTGTATCATGTGCCAGTGATACTTACAGCACTGTTGGTGCCTCAAGTTGTTCGTATTCAGCTAATACTTGTCCTGCTGGAACCTATGCCAGTGGTACAGCAGCGTGTGATTCATGTGCCATTGGTACTTACAGCACTGTTGGTGCCTCAAGTTGTTCGTATTCAGATAATACTTGTCCTGCTGGAACCTATGCCAGTGGTACAGCAGCGTGTGATTCATGTGCCAGTGATACTTACAGCACTGTTGGTGCCTCAAGTTGTTCGTATTCAGCTAATACTTGTCCTGCTGGAACCTATGCCAGTGGTACAGCAGCGTGTGATTCATGCGCCAGTGGTACTTACAGCACTGGTGGTGAAGCAGTGTGTGATTCTTGTCCACCGGGCAAGTACAACGATCAAACGCAACGCACAGCAGAAGCTGATTGCAAAACATGTGCCAGTGGTACTGTCAGCATGGGTGGTGCATCCCGTTGCTTGGTCGAGGGTTGCAATTATAAGGCCGCCAACAACTACAACTCTTCTGCCGATATAGACGACGGCTCATGTACTTTCGGGTGCAGACTCTCGAGAGTGGCAGGGCGCCCAACCTCATTGGAGAATTGTAGTGCAGTCGATTTACTAAAAATAAAGGATTTGTACCAGAATAACCATACCCTAGACGCCGTGAAGAATTCTCTTGAAGGCAATATTACAGTTCTTAAAGCGGAAAAAGTGGCTCTTGAAGCTGAAAAAGTGGCTATTGAAGTGGAAAAAGTGGCTCTTGTAGCGGAAAAACTGGCTCTTGAAGAAGTTCATACAACATTCAAAAATAGCCCAGATGATTTGCGTCAGGCATACATTGATTTAAACCAATGTTTATAATTCATGAGATACAACTTAATTACCTAATTACATTACCCTATAATTATATACAATTATCTTTTCATTAAATATGTTTTTCTAGATGCTTTGTTCGCTCGTATGCACTCTTTCACTGAATTTCCTACTTCGTACACTATGCACTTGTCCTGGGCGCGGGTGATTGCGGTGTAAAAACGCTCTCTCTTGTCCCCCCAAGCACTCGCCGATTTGACAATGACGACCGGATATTCCGAGCCCTGCGCTTTGTTCACGGTCAAAGCATAGGCGGGTCGCAGAGAATTGTCCTGCGAGATGTCAAAGTTGATGTTCTTGTCGAAACGGACAGTGACATCAGTACCCACCGCTCGGACAACTGTACCAATTTCGCCATTGGCCACCTGTAAATAAGTTTGACCAGCAGCGTCCGTGTCGTACTTGTTGACAATGTTGATGACCGAATCACCGACGCCAAAACGCCAATCTTGATAACGCCAAGCACTGCCGCTGTACTCCATACATACGGGCGACGAGTAGGGTTTGGCACCAATCGGATTGCATATCTGTCTTAATTTTTGATTCAAAGTTGCAATTTCGGCGTTGGTATTGCAGAGTACCATGGGCATCAGACCTTTCTCGGCGTAAATGGACCGAGCATTTTTAACAATATCTTCTTCGTTGTTGTACGTGTGGATTTGAAAAGATTCCGGAGAAATGTCCAAGGCAGTGTTGCCATCTCGTACTTTTTGTCCATTGGACGCAATGTACGAATTCGGCCCTGAACGGTAAATAGTCTGGAGCTCGGCTTGTGCCATGTCCGAATTGCAAATGTCTCGAAAAAATTGACCGGGGCCCACCGAAGTCAATTGGCCACAGTCGCCGACAAACACGATTTTATTAAACCGATGTTTTTTCAACAACAGTGCCAGTATTTCGGGCTCCTGCATCGACTGTTCGTCCAACAATAAAGTACCCGACAACTCGTCCGAGGCGTACACCAGTCGATGCACGGTCGAGGCTGTACAACCAGTCACTTCCGTCAGACGCTGTGCGGCCTTGCCAGTGGGGGCGGCACACACAATCTCGCCGGACAAACACTGGACAATATGTTTGCACACTGATGTTTTTCCCACACCCGCCCCTCCGTGAAGAATAAACAAAGGTTCGGTACAGGCTCTTTCGACCGCTTCTCGTTGGGCAGTATCGAGTTGGAGACGAGGACCGGGTGGAGTCCATTGTGGTTGAACATATTTTTTGTCAATGTCGGCAAATGTCTGCGTCAAAAATGTTTCAATGCCGGCATATTTGGACAGTGCTACATGACCATCGTGAACAACGCAAGGCCATGAAGGTTGGATTTCTCCTTGGGATTGCACAAACATGTACAACGGCATCCAATAATTGCCAGTTCTTTTCATGTACTCGCGGACAAAATGGATGGCACTGCAACGCTTTGCACGTCCATCTGGCACAATCTTCAAATCTTGGCAAGCCAATTGCACCATTTTCTGACGGCTTTTGAGCGTGGTCGACGACAAAAATTCGGCTCGACGTGGTTCTTGTGAACCAAAAGAATCGTATTCGGTATCGTAAATGATGCGCCAAGGGTCCGCGACCACAAACTGCACGAAACGTTCCGACGAATCCTGCATCCATTTTATGGCGGCCGCTGTTTGGTTGGCATTCATATACGAGTGCAGTAGTGGAAATGTCGTCGACATTTGTAAGGAAACACCCAATTCGGCAGAAATGGACTCGTACGCCAAATACATTCTTTTCAATTTTTTTCGACCTATCTTGGCCACATTCATCAACTGTTCGTGTTTTTTATTCTTGAGGGCCGCTAACAATTTGTCCAATGGTTTGATGCTGGAAAAAATAGCAGCTCGGTCATTGTAGGAAATTCCATTTCGATGAAAAGAACCTTTTAATGCATGAGCAGTGCGGGATGACGGGAGACCCACAAACGAACACTTGTTTGGGCCATTACGCATGCGTTTTGTAGACAGTTTGCCACTGTACACTTGGCCAGGTACAATGGCGGACGCACGACATCCAAACTTGCCACCACAAGTCCCACTGCTGTCGGCGGTACGATATTTGACCAAGGCCCACTCTTCGGACCGAGTCAAAATTACTTTGGTCACTTCAAGTTTGACCATTTTTGATGATATGCAACCCGACGCAAACAATATATAGCATATGCGCTACTTGTGTTCGGCCTGCGGTCAATCATACCACCAGTGATTTGACAGTATAAAGCGTGTCGTTTTTGTTTGTAAATATGTACCACAATTTTGTCTCCGGTCACCACGATTTTTTGCAGACAGAACCGAAAAAGAAAATGTCATCGGACAACAAAGTGTCGAAATATTTGAAAGGTTGGTCCACAAAAAGGCTTGAAAAGTTGGATGTTGGTGAATTGAGAAGAGAATGCCAAAAACGTCACATTGACATTGCTGTTCAAGCTCACAAGAAGACATGTATAACCAAACTTCTTGAATGGAAACACAATCGGGGAGAATCAAAAGCTAGTGTGGAAATACTCACCCAAAATATGAAAAAAATGGATGTTCACGACCCCAAAGCACATCTCGAAAAATGGACTCCCAAAACTGAGACATTGTTACAGTTTTTCAACAATACATTCAATAGCGGTAAATACACTGTTGGTATTCCAAATTACACATTTCGTGGCGATGTGGCAACGTCAGATTCTGTTGTTCAGTACAAATTACACTCTGCAATCGTGCGCAAAAATAAAACTATTTTTTTCAAAGTTAAAGAGGGCACATTCAACAAAGAAGACTGGAATGGATTGATTGCACCGTCTCAGTTACTGTACCCGCAATCGACCATTTCTGGCCCTATCATTAAACTCCCTCCGATTGCACCGGATGAGTGGGCAGACGAGCGCTCCGAAATGTTTGCAGATCTTGTGAAGCCATTCTATGGTGCTCAGAAGAAAGCTACTAAGAAAGCTACTGTCGTTGTACTAGATGGACGTGGACGGAACACAGTCTGCTTGCGTAAAAACAAAATCAAACCCAAAGATATATATAATGTTGAAATGGACCCAACTTTGTGTGTATGGCAACAGTTGCATGGACTCAATGCAATTTACTCGAATGCCATATTAATGCGCCGAAAAGACAAAGGCTTTATTGAAAATAGTATTTTGCATCAAACCAAAGACCTCACAGGGACACTCACAAATATTTACCAGAACACTTGTGGGATATATTTTGATTTCTACGGTTGTAAACAAGAGTTGTTGGAGCAAGTATTGGAAAATGTGGATATTCTACTGCCCAAAGTGCGTGTCATTGGCATTGCACAATTTACAAGACGTGCCTGTGAGGAGATTGTGACGGATATTGTGCTTGACGAAAGTCCTGCATGGTTCAAAATATTTGACAAAACAAAACGTACAATGCGATGTCGATTTTATGTTAAAAATCAGTATCGGACATCCGAATCAGAGTCCAAATTGGAAAACAATTCCGAAGACGATTCCGAAAAAACAACAAAGGAAGGGAAAAGGCCATCGCGAAAAAGGACACAAAATGTTCCACTAAACATCGGTGGAACAAAAGGGAAAACATATTGAAAGCAATAATTAAGACCGGTAATAAACAATAATAATTAACACAGATATGATTTTAGAATTATGTTATTCAATAGAGATACCTCGATGAAATGTACATCAGAACTACTTAATAAATAAACCTCACAATACAATCGGCACAGTCCAAAGGTAGTTGTTTGATGTTGCAAATGGTTGTCCAATATCGCATCCTTACAGCCCGCCAAAAATTGGTCGGACGAAGAATCTCTGCATTCACTTGGTCCAATAGTCGTTGACGTCGGTGAGAAAAGATAGGTCTAAATACAGATGGATTTGACAGTAGTCGATATCCTACACATAATTCTCGGTCATTGACCCAATAAGCATGGCCAGAGAGTACGGATGGATGATTGTAGTCCACCCGGCGCTGGTTGTTCCTCCGTTTTTTAAAACCAACCAGCGAAGTTATCTTGGTAAATCGGTTGGAACCCCAATTTTCAGACAAATACCATTTGCGATACCTAGTGACATTCATGCTACCACAATAGCATAGTATTTATATTCTTTTTCACATATATTCTGGAAACGTTCGTTTCTAATTCAAGTTGAAAAAGTCGCACCACATCCACACATCGAATGGGCGTTCGGATTCTCAAACACAAAACGCGAACCCATAATATCTTCCGACCAATCAATCGTCGTGCCAAGCAAATGTAACATCGACATGTTGCACGTGTACACGTTCACACCATTGGATTCAGTTTGCTTTTCCACTTTGGATACATCTGGCGCACAAGGTTCTAAGACATATTCAAAACCGTTACAGCCTCCGCCCTTGCACGAAAATAATATATGCTGGCTTCGTTTAATCAGTTCTTCGGCAGCGCGCTTTGTTACTTGTATGGCCATTTTTTTAAAAAAAATACACATATATATATTCTTAAATTCTCCAGCTACAAACATACTTACAAACACAGGGATTGTGTCAATATTTTGTGTATATAAGACCCAAATTGCCGAACCGACGTCGCATACATTTTGGACTGTCGATTTTTACAAAGGAGTGGACAATGTTGGAGAGATACATGCTTTACTGAAAGAGTACGAGATGGGAAAAATTGTACAAGATGTAGAACACTTCACTGCAATGCGTCACGATATGGTCGACGAACACCCCAATGTCCAAAACTTGGAGAAGGTCCTGGACAGAATATTGGAATATATTCTCAAAACTTAAAACATTTTGACATCCACATTCCGACAATTTTCAAACAATTTTTTCAAACAATTTTTTCAAACAATTTTTTCAAACAATTTTTTCAAACAATTTTTTCAAACAATTTTTAAATTTTCAAACTACAAATAATTACAAATAATTTTACTTAAAATATTTTTACTTTACAATGTTTGCATTTGTTGGATTGGACAGTGTTCCAATGTCCCTCCGAGCACAGTTTAGCTCGTGCACATTTATGTTGCACCCCGCGCGACGAATGCATTAAGAGTGTCCCGCACCGAGTTGCGATTGCCATGTCGTAGGTACACCCGTTGAGTTTCCATTCCTGTTTCAAGATGTCCCAGTTCCAGACATCAGTACCCTGAAATGCTATCCCGTTTGTCCAATTGTATTCAAACAGTTGCCGAACCATGTCGTCCAGTGGCGGAACAGCGATGAGTCCGGATTCGTTCGAAATGCAAAAAGACAAGTTGTGAGTGCTTGGCATTGTCGAAAAATCATTTTCAGCAATGGGCACCAAATCATGATTGGAATTCAATGCAGCCCACATATTCTTGCCAATCCTGTGGATTAAAATGTGCTCTTCCGTGTCCAAAATCACATGCGAGAAGGCCTGGGCACGTTTAAACGGCTCGGGATGTCCTGGTTGTTGAGTAATGATAGGTCTTGACATTTTCGAAAACAAATATTTGAGAGTATAAAGCGGGTGATGTTTTGGACAACCATGTCCCATTTTGCCAAAAACGATATTCAAGAAAACTGTAGGTCCAGCCGTGTTTCAAAAAATGATTGGCAATCTGGACAGCCATTTCCAACACAGTCGGCTTTGTGGGGGCGACAGTTTTTGGTGGAGCCAATCGCATGTGACCCCCAAGCGATTATGGTCTCAGTTCCGACAGAGACCGAAGCTTTCCGTAAACGCGTCATTAACGACGACGGTGTCCAGTATCATGTTTTTACCAAATGGATAACTAAAAATCGGGTCGACGAATGGAAGAAAAAACGAGATTGGGGTGAGATGGTAGCGAGTGGTAACTACGCCATGGAGGGCATTGACCCTCTCAGTGTCCGTATGGCCGGTAGTCGTGATGTTGGGTTCAAGTACCGAGTCAATTGCGATGAACAAGGTGTGTGGACATGCACATGCAAACATTTCGAACACAACAATACCGAATGTTGCAAACATATCAATGCCTGTGTGGATGCGGTGGTGTGGGAGGAAAGTCTGCTCGTTGACGACAGGGGCCTCGGTTGGCGTCCGTACACCACGATTTTTAATTTTGGTGGATTGGAACGTACTTTTTTGGGCTATACCGACATAGTGGAGGAGGTCGAAAGGGTTGCTGAATCTCAGTTCCATCAATTTGTGTCGGGCCAATTATACAATCCGGTGCATCATTTTTTGCAGGCGGAACCAAAAAAGAAAAAAAAGTCAGTTCATATTCATTTTGTCTCGTCTGATGAAGAATCATCGTCGGACGAAGACGATGGTGAAACCAAATCACATGGTGGTAAGCTTTTTCATTATTCGGGCCCAGTGACTTTTCCAGTTTCGGAGTCACACCTTTTTGAGGAGTGGGACATTGAAGTAGATTACCCAATTTCGTCAGGCTATGTGAAACTGGGCGATAAGACATTTTATTACAAATTCGGCGGCGAATACGGCGACTTCACCCCAGACGACGCTTTACACTATATTGACACTAAAGAACAAGCTGAAGACTGGAACATGGGAAACAACTGGTACCCCCCTGATATAACAAAAATAAAAATTGATTTTGGTGATTATGACGTAAAGGTGAAAGAGGGAAAATATACAAAAAGAAATATTCGTTTGAGTGAGCCCCACTCAGGGACGGAGGATGTGACGTTAAACATTGAAGTGACAGAGAAACCTGAGAAAGTTTCAAAAAAGAAGAAGCAAAAGAAAGTTTCAAAAAAGAAGAAGAAAGTAGAGTCTCAAATCGACAATGTGCTTGAACTCAGAAATAGAGTCAGTGAAATCAGAACGGGATGGTTTGGAAATGAGAACAAAAGGACAGGTGAGGGATACACACCTTCAGAACACGACAAAATTAAATTTAACATCAATCTATATCTAGGTCAGATGGCACAATACCTTTTCCCATCCATGGCAAGCGCAGTTGGACTCGTCTTAGATTCGGACGATTTGGGCACATCAGCAACCCTAAAAGCTTTCAATTTTGAAACTAAAAACATATATGTGCCCAACTATTTTAAAGGTAGAACCGAATATACAACAATGAAAGAACGAGTGCCCAATTTGTCGGCATTTCCAATTGGCATAGAACCGTTCATTAAAGCATGGGGTACCTCTGATGATAATAAGTCATTCCAAGACAAACTAATACAAAAAATTAAAAAAACGAGGTTCAAGAAAGACATTGGAAGGCCAACCATTGTTGAACCGTTACCAACAAGATTTGACAAGCTGGACTTTGCATATTTAGATTATTGCAACATGTTTGAAACAAAAAATAAAAAAGGAAAAAGCAACAAAAACACAGTCAAATACATGTTTAAACAACAAGTATTCCCAAAAAATTCTCCATACATATTGGCGATTACAGGTTCATTGATGTTTGTTTCCATTGAAGAACTGGATAAACTACTCTCGAAATATAAAAAATCAGTCATAAGGGGTGCACAGGAAAATGGGTACAGCAATATAAGAGAAGATCAATTCTTTGTTTACAACAGACGCCATCAACAAGGTGAAGTGGAAGAAGTATTGGCACACAGAGACCCACGTCAAATACCTAGCGGAATTAAACACAAAGAACAAACACACTCAAGCAAAATGTTCTTCATGTCCTTCATTGGTGGCGCAAAAAAACAACAGCTAACTAATTGGGATGCTCTATTCAAAACATGCAATGGAGGTCAGTGCAAACTCAAATTTGGACACAGAGAATGTCTATACCAGAGAGGAAAAGACAGGCTCCATCTCAGTAAACCATTTTGCAATTACCGTATTACTGATTTCTATTTTGTAGACCCCCAAATGACCACCGGTGACAAGTTTCTTGAAAAATTTAGAGGTGTTCCATTTCTTGATGATGATGATGATGATAATCCTTTGGATGACCTGGAAAAATGGAATAAGAGACAACAATTTCCAGCAGGAGTGCAAAGAACTTTCAACAATGGCAGTCGAGGAGGAGACATTCTAGATATCACAAGTATTATTGAAACTGTCAACGAAGCAAGAAACAATGGAGGACCCGGTTCCAAAATTATTGTGGGCAATACTGCTATTGTTTTAGACCAAACTTTATATGTGAAAAATCTTGCAAGCACCGGCACTGTTTCGGTAGAATGTATACTTGGCGATATTATCGGAATACATTTTGCTGAATCCATACATCACGAAGTGACAGGCATTAATAATCTTTCTGTTTCGTGTTTCCTTGTTCACATATCTGACCTCATCAATGCTATCACGACGACAGAAGAAGACTCGTCCGAAGAAGAAGACTCGTCCGAAGAAGAAGACTCGTCCGAAGAAGAAGACTCGTCCGAAGAAGAAGACTCGTCCGAAGAAGAAGACTCGTCCGAAGAAGAAGACTTGTCCGAAGAAGAAGACTCGTCCGAAGAAGAAGAAAGTAAAATACCGTACAATCTAAGGTCCTGGGCCGAAACAAAATTAAAAAAGTTAACCCCAGAACAATTAAGAGAAGAATGCCGACTCAGGAGTATAGACATTAACCCAAGATCTCATTCCAAAACGTGCATCAAAAAACTATTGGAGTGGAAGAAGCAAAATAATAAAATGTAGGAACTCATAAACAATAATAATTAACACATATATGATTTTAATTTATGTTATTCAATAGAGTCTCCACCCAATATGCAAGTACCCACGACCATGCAGCAGGATGTCGTGAACGCTCTCTTTCGAGACGTGTCCCTGACCCGACAAGCCCTCTATTCGTACGACGACTTTGTGTCGCGCATCATCCCCGAAACCATTCGCGACCATCGCCCCGTCGTCGTCAAAGCTTCCCTCGAGTGTTTTGACAGCAGCGTCGAGGCCCACGTCATCAAAATCGAGTCGCCTCGTTTCGGAGTGCCCTCCTGCATTGAAAAGAACGGGGACATTCGCCGCTGCACCCCGATGGAAGCGCGAAATCGAGACTTGATGTACTCGGCCCCCATGTACGTGAATGTCCGCCACACCTTTCCGGGCGGTACCAAAAAGGTAGAGATGTTGCACATTTAGCAAAACCATTTTGTAATTATCGAATCACAGATTGGTATTGTCTATCATCATATGACTGTGGAAATAACGAGATGTGCTTCGCAAAAGCTCTCTACAAATTTAAAAGTGTGCCGACACATTTGAACAATAAAGCTTCTTTAGAAAAATTTACTAAGTGGAACAAAGTGCGAACGAACAAAAATTTATTTCGACTTTTTGCCAAGAGCGCCAACGACGGTATTACGGATATGATTTGGGTTACCAAAGTTATACAAGCAACACAAAAGAAAAGAGAAAAGGAAGCGAAAGTCGCCGATGTAGGTAGGTATGCGTTTGAACTTGACGGGACATATTATTTCAAAACACCCATTAAAAATGGAACTTGCAGCATCGAACTTATATTTGGAGATGTAATCGGAATTCATTTTACAGACACGACTCTTACAAAATCTCAATCCAAAAAATTTCATTATTCCAAATTAAAACACTCTGTAATATTGATAAACGTCAATGATTTAGAGAAAAAAAATAACGAGTACATATTCTCAAAGAAAAATACTTCAGACTCGTCGATTGATGATATACAAATGTATTTTGGAATCGGAAATGGCAGTGATGCGAGTGAAGAGGAAAGCGACGAAGAGAGCGCAGAGGATGAAAGTGAGGAGGAAAGTCAAGAAGAGGAAAGCGACGAAGAGAGCGCAGAGGATGAAAGTGAGGAGGAAAGTCAAGAAGAGGAAAGCGACGAAGACTCCAACGGCAGTTACCACAGCAGTGACGACGACGAACCCATCCGATATCCTTTTAAGGAATGCAAACAAGGGTATGTATACAGTGACCAAGACGGTGACCGTATTTATTACTTGTCAGATGGAAATGTAGACGTTTACAGTAGGTACAATATACCAGTTGACAACGAGTATATGACCCCTTCAGAATTTGGAAAATTGAACAAAGATGCGACACTAACTGAAATTGGCAAATATTCTGCAAATGATGTCTATCACAAACCTGTCAAAAACGACAATATCCGTTATTTATTCGAGGACGACAACGGAGATACGAACTGGCATAATGGGGTTATCAAGAGCGTTGTTAGAGGAGTGTACAAAGTGAAATATGAAAATGATAAAACAACACATAAACAGGACGCAGAGGCCTTTTCCAAAGACAAATTTAATGAACATTGGATGAACTCCAACAACGACGATGCCAACTCCAAACAAGCAGAAGGTGGTCCGCAGGAGCCTGCATCGACGCGCAAAAAATCTACTAAAAACTCCAACAAAAAAAACAAAAATACGCCTGCAGGCACCGCATCGACGCGCAAAAAATCTACTAAAAACTCGAACAAAAAATCAAACAAAACCAGTCCAAAGATAGCAACGCCCGAGCAAATTGACATCACCGCCAACTCTGACTCCAGCGACTCTGATTACACCCCCAGCGACCATCTTCTCTCCTCCAGCGACTCCTCCAGCGACTCCGACTAGCAAAGCAACACGGCGAAGGCAAGCGAAACACAAAACATTTCAAGACATTGGTCGGTAGTAATAAGGGTTAACACAAAATAATTCAAAACTAATTTAATCAAAAGAGAAGTATAAACTATCCCGAGTACTTTGTCAAAATGTCAGTCACACTCGAACGTTCGAACTGTGAAAACGGTCGACGGGGGCACCGGTACTGGACGTCGCAAAACAATTGTCGCTTGAACATTCCATGGTCAGAGGGTCAGTGGGAAGTTTCGTTTGTCGACACGGATCAAGATATGGCAACATGGATAAACACGAATGCTTCTGAGTGTCTCATGTTTGATTGCGAATGGTCTAAACGCGACGGGGTTGGGTTGATTCAATTGGCCACACTCCCGTCCAAACACCAAGTGTTAGTGGTCGACGGCACTCGAGTCGACCTGGCCCAAGTACAAAGCATATTCAACAGCCATTTGATGGTCGGATGGGCGACAGGCAACGATATGCGACATCTGGGGTTGGAATCGAGCTCCAACATTGTCGATTTGCAACGACTCTCGTCCCACCCGCCCACAAGCATGAGAGAAGAAGACCGAACACGCATGGAACAGTATCAACCCGTAAATCGCCACGGCAAACCGCACAACCAATCCTGGAGTCTGGACGACATGGCTCAATGTTTTCTGGACCATCCCGCCAAGGTTCCCATCAAAAAACACCCCAAGTGGAGCGACCCCGAGTGGCAGTTGCGCGACCGCGACATTCACTACGCGGCAAACGATGTCATTGCGGTGGCGTACATTTACGACAAATTGAAGTACATTTACGAACCGAAAGACCCAATCGTGTTGGTGTGGTAGTTTACAGTTTTGTCTGAACTAGTTGTACTATTTTTTCAACTCCTGTTATTCTCAAGTCCAACAGTTTGTGTGCGATTAAGGTTGGATTCCCCGAACATTGGTATGTCAATGTCGTCGCCGCTTCTGCTATTATTTCAATGGCCAACAGAGTGTAGACCCGCATGAGTTGGCGCGGCGGCACTTGTACCAAAAAGTCCCACAGCAAGAAAATTTCGGAAAAATCAACCGCTTGAGCAAACCATAACATGAACCACTTGACCGTTATTAAAGAAGAAAATATTTCAATGTCGCTGGACAAAATGTCTGCAATGACTGGTCGCCGGCCTGCCAACTGTGTTTGGAATTCACTCAACCAATGATTTCGATACCAGTGAAACCAATTGGTATTGAAATCCGGCATGAGTGGTCGAACAAGTCCAACCAGGCGAGAAAAACACCAAAAGGTGTCCGCTCGGGCTTGTTCTGTGGTTCGAAATACCGTCCACAACACTGTCATGAGATAGCTGAATCCCTGGAGATAGGTATCACCCTGTTGCATGGTTGCATATTCAATCAGCAGTTCCTGAATCACTTCGCGGCCAACGATTGTTTCCGAAGACCACGTTCGGGGAATGTCAGCAGCGATTGTTTCTCGGCAAGAATTGGACACTTGTTCCTGTTTATAGATGAATTTGCGATAAATTTCCTGTTTGTAACGCACTTGTTTGGCATCGCCAATTAACTTTTGACGCCAAACTGAACAGCGCTGTTCCATATGGAGTTGGCAACAACCTTTTATAGTTCAAATCCTAAAAAATGCGATATTTCTCAGTATTTAACCAGCTTTATAGATAGTAAAATGATTAAGAATATTCTCTTTGTAACCATTGCAACTTGTGCTTCCGCCATTGAATTGACCCCGGCCAATTGGGATTCGGAAACCGCAGGAAAAGTGGTTTTTCTCAAAATGTTTGCTCCTTGGTGCGGCCACTGCAAAGCGATGAAGCCGGATTGGGATTCACTAATGGCAGAATACGAATCGTCTGAAAACATTTTGGTTGCAGATGTGGATTGTGTGGGAGACGGTAAAGATTTGTGTGACAAGGCAGGTGTCAAGGGATTCCCTACAATCAAATGGGGCGATCCCGAAAATTTATCGCCCTACGAAGGTGGCAGAGACCTGGCTGGGTTGAAAAGTTTTGCCGCGTCTCTCAAAGTGCCCTGCAACGTCGAAACGTTGGAAAACTGCGACGACCAAGAAAAGACGCTTATTAAAGAGCTGGAGAGCAGTACTGCCACAGAAATCACGGCATCCGTTGACAAATACAACCAAGAAATGCTCGACATTGACTCCACTTTCAAAGAAAGGGTTCAAAAACTTCAGGCGACATATCAAGAGTTGGTCGGAGAAAAGGACCAGAAAAAAGACAAACTGGCTTCGTCTACCAACATTGCTGTTCTGAAACAGATGACAAACGCGAAAGAAGACAAGAACGAACTTTAAATCCTACAAATAAAAACTTTAAAATACATTATAAACTAATTTTTCGTTAGACTAATGGGATGAGCTACGTCGCCCAGGGCTTGAATGCTTTACTAACTATTATTTTTGTATTTGTGCTTGTCAAAATTAGCACCGATATTTTGATGTCATACAGCAACCCCCACGCTCCATTCGTCCAAGCGGCCGCATTTCGCTCGTCGTTGGAATTGGTTGACTGTGCAACAAGGACAATGCCACTTATATCCTGGTACAAAATAGAAAAGTGTATCAAAACAACCGAACTGTACAACGTCAGCAATGGACATGTACCCTATTTCAGAGGTTCGCTACCTGTCGCTTATGTAGTGATGTTTGCACCACACAGTGTGTTTGCCACCAAATTTTATCAACAACTAGACACGGTGTCTCAGGCATTAGTGCTAATCCACGAGTGTGCCCATCTAGCTTTAAAGGTCGACGACATTGCGTACCATTGGCAACCACAGTTTCAAAAATTAACCATGAAGGAACATTTAAACAACGCCGATTCCTACCTGCATGCCGTCAAAGTCCGATGTACTGATATTACCTAGCGGCGCCGGCGTTTTCTCCCACGCGTTGGCCAGTGCGGCACGTCTGATTGAAACAACGGAGACATTGGTTGGCGTTGCCTGTCTGATAATTGATTGTTCGGATTTCTGTAGCGCTCCTCCAACACGAGCGGCGACATCGAGCGCTCTCGTTGAACTTTAGGAGACCGAGAGCGTTCTCGTTGGTATCGTCCTGGTTCCCGATGTCTTGGTTCCCGTTGGTATCGTCCTGGTTCCCGTTGGTATCGTCCTGGTTCCCGTCCTGGTTCCCGTCCTGGTTCCCGTTGGTATCGTCCTGGTTCTCGCCGACGCTGAAAGAGTGGCGACATTGGCCGTCTCTGCTGTTTTCGACGTATTGGTGGAGGAGAGGACGGAGCCGATCTTTTGGGGGTCGTAAATCTAGAAGTATAGTTTTGCCACCATCTTTTGTTGTTAGGGACACAGGTGGCAATGACCTGTTGAGCAATGTCCAATTCAGATTGTTTGCATTTGTACAGGAGGTCTGTTGTATTGAACCGAGGGCGTCCATGTTTCAGAATGTGGTTGACATCTTTGACAAATTGTTGATAATCGGGTTGTCCCCGTTCGAGTCCCACGTCGATTGCTAAATCTTCGGCCATAATTATCTGAACAATTAGTTCTTAAATACTTGTTTTCACAAATTTAATTTGATATATATGTAGACTATGTGACACATCTCCGACAAAGGCTAGTGGCAAGTAATCCATGGCGGCAGTGTTTTGTGGGTGGCCCTGTTGGACGCCAAGAGATATTGGATGTACAATTTCAAACGAATGTTTTCGTTTCGAAGCTGTTCCAGTTGTACTAATGGTGGTACCGTTGGTGGTTCCGTAGGCGACAACGGATGTGTTAGGGACAAAGTGGCTAAAGTTTGTGTAATGTGTTGCATGTCGATACCAAACGCGTACTTTTATATATGTGCATTTTACATGTTGATGACTGTGCATTTTACATATAGGAGGTATAAATAGTTGTGCACCCGTACTACAATGTCCGTGGTTTGGTTGTGAATCCGTTGTTTGTGAATTCCTCGTGGAAGAGGGTAGCAGAAGCGCTGTCAATCACATGTTTACGCGGGCCGATGGGTCGACACATGAAATAACGAATATTTATAGTTACTTTGCAACTTTTTTGCACATATGTTAATTTTTATATACATACAACAATCAAAGTAAACAAAAAAAATGCAAAAATTTGTCGATGGATATCTTGAAGCAGTTGCTTGTGTATATTCCGAAGGAGAGCCAGTAACTGGTTTACGTACAGTATTGCAACCCACCGAAGGGAGTAATGTGGTGACTGCCGATTCGGTGCCTTTTACTTATAGCCCAACGGAGGAAAGTCATGTGGACGACGGCGTTTATCAACAAATGACGAAACACGCGCAAAATCTCTATAAAAAACACCAAGCTGCAAAACGTATAATTCGTTCAGATTCACTCAAAGGTGAACTGGCCGGTTATATGGAGTGGAATAAATGGCATGCCACGGTCACGATTCAACAAAAGCGTCATGTAGCAGGGCGCGCCGTATTTGACTTTATGATGGGCAATGGTATTAACGGTCGAGACCGCATACCTCCCGACGACCTGTTGGGCTCTGACAGTCTCCACGACATTTATTTTGTCACTGAAAAATGGTGCGCGGACACGGAATTACACCTAATGTATTAAATATTTTCTTTTCGTAACTTACACCTAAAGGACAGGGTGAAGAAATTTCCGACAAGCACTCCTGAAAAGTTATTTGGACATCTTGAAAATTGCAAGTGCCAGGATGCCACGGGTTCTCCATAGCAACATTTCGCAACTATACTACAATGGCTTGCCACATTTACCTCTCAATAAGTCTCCAGATATTTACAAGCTTTGGTGATGGCCGACAACAACTGTTCCAAGCTTTTTATCTGAAA
>Ga0114997_10001339_pt1 | contig 20504 bp, 17 predicted proteins | sample ArcticOcean_MG_C_2_FD_87045 | JGI IMG/M metagenome (GOLD analysis project Ga0114997, IMG submission 87045) | Marine microbial communities from western Arctic Ocean - ArcticOcean_MG_CB4_136 | ecosystem: Environmental > Aquatic > Marine > Oceanic | place: Arctic Ocean: Canada Basin | collected...
CACTTTGAAAAAAAAGGTTGGCCAGAATCTACAGTTGTAATTAGGTTTTGGATCATTGCAATAATTCTTGCAATGATAGGTTTGGCGACACTAAAAATTAGATAATGTTAATTAATTCAAATATATTTTATAAGAAAAAAATTTTAATTTACGGTCTGGGAAAAAGTGGCTTGTCTGCTTATAAATTTTTAAAAAAAGACAACAAAATCACCACACATGATGATAAAATAAAAGTAGATTATAAAAAATTAACAAAAATAGAATTTGATTATATAATAATTAGCCCAGGAATTGATATTAATAAATGCAACTTAAGTAAATTTTTAAAAAATAATTCTAAAAAAATTTATACAGACTTAGATATCTTTTATACTCATCATAAGGAAAATAATAAGATAACAATCACGGGAACTAATGGCAAATCAACTACTGCTAAAATTTTATACGAGGTACTAAAAGAACAGAAAGTAGATGTTAGACTAATAGGCAACATCGGTAATCCTGCGCTTTTAGAAAAAAAAATAACAAATAAAACAGTTTTTGTAATTGAAGCGTCATCATACCAGCTAGAATACAGTAAACTATTCAAATCAAATATATCTATAATTTTGAATATATCACCGGATCATCTTGAAAGACATAAGACTATAAAGAAATATGTAAACGCTAAATTTAAACTAATAAAAAACCAATCAAAAAAAGATTTAGCTATTCTTAATACAAAAAATTTTTACATTAAGAGAAAACTAGAATCTAAAAAATTTTTATCTAAAATAATAAAAATTGAAAAAAAAATAGATAACACTTTCTTAAGAAAAATAAATAATCAATATTTTAACACTGACGGAAACAAAGAGAATTTAAGATTTATTTTAGAGATTGCTAAAATACTAAAACTTAAAAAAGATACTCTAATTAAAACATTAAAAAGATTTAAAGGACTAAAATATAGACAAGAGGTAATTTTTAAGTCAAACAAATTAACAATTATCAATGATTCAAAAGCCACAACTTTTTCTGCATCCATAAGCTTACTGAAATCTCTAAATAATATTCATTGGATAGTTGGTGGCCAAGCTAAAAAAGGAGATAAGTTATTATTATTTAAAAAAAATTGTAAAAATATAAAAGCATATATTTTTGGAAATAACAAAATTTTTTTTGAGAGTAAACTAAAAAAATTAATGAAATATGAATCTTTTTTAGATTTAAAAAGTTTAGTCAAAAAATTATTAATTGAAATTCAAATTGATAAAAAAAAAACCCATAAAACAATTTTATTTAGTCCAGCGGCTGCCTCATTTGATAATTTTAAAAATTTTGAGGAACGTGGAGAATATTTTAATCAACTTATTAAGAAATATAAAAATGTTTAATTTTAATTCAATATACAAATTTTATTATGAATGGTGGAAAAATATAGATAAGACGCTTTTTTTATTAATAATATTTTTATTTAGTTTAGGGTTATTTTTTTCCTTGGTATCCACTTCTTTAATTGCCTCTGATAAATTAGATACTAATAATTATTTCTTCTTCTTCAAACATTCAGCTTATATTTTTATTGGTATGATTGTTTTGATATTTTTTTCATCCATAAATAAAGAAAATCTCTTTAAGATTTCTTTTTATTTTTTTTTAATATCTTTATTTTTTTTATTCTTAGTGCCAATTTTGGGCACAGAAGTAAAAGGATCTAAAAGATGGCTTAACCTTTTTTTTCTACCAAGATTTCAACCAATAGAACTAGTTAAACCATTTATAATTATTTTTATTGCTACAATTTTGTGTAGTGAGAAAAGTTTTAATATCTATTTTAAGTATCTATTAACATTCATAGCCATTGTTCCTGCCTGTTTTCTATTAATGATACAACCTGATATTGGACAAACACTTCTTATATTTTTAACATGGGCTACGCTAGTTTTTATTTCAGGCATAAGTTTACCAATAATTTTAACTTTTTTTAGTTTTTCATTATTATCTCTAATTTATATGGTTTTTTTTATACAGAAATTTAATTACATAAAAAATAGGATTTTATCATTTTTTAATCCAAATGATGGAACACATAATTTTCAATCTGATAAAGCAATAGATGCGATAAGTAGTGGTGGTTTTTTTGGAAAGGGAATTGGTGAAGGTACTTTAAAAAATAGAGTGCCTGAGGCTCACACGGATTATATTATCTCTGTAATATCAGAAGAATTTGGTGTTGTAGCAATTGTATTGTTACTGATTTTGTTCTTATTTTTTATCTACAAGGTTTTTAAAAAAATTTACTTAGAAAAAAATGAAAAAATAAAATTAGTTTTAACTGGAACCATAAGTTTAATTATTTTTCAAGCCTTGATACATATTGGTGTCAATATTAGATTATTTCCCACGACAGGTATGACTTTACCCTTTTTAAGTTATGGGGGTTCATCAATTGTAGGTGTATCAATATTATCTGGAATAATATTAAATTTAACTAAAAGAAAAATTGATTAATGACACAAAAAATCTTAATTAGCACTGGTGGATCTGGTGGGCATGTTGTGCCTGGCACCATATTGTATGAACATCTAAAGGACCAATTTCATGTATTTATGTCGATTGATTATAGGGGTTTAAAGTTTATGGATAAAAGTGAATATAACTTAGAAATTTTTAATATAACACCAATATCAAAAAATATTTTTTTATTACCTTTTCAATTTTTTTTAATAATTTATTTAATTATAAAATCTATTTTTTTTTTAAGAAAAAGAAAAATAGATATATTGATTTCAACAGGTGGTTACATGTCAGTACCTCTTTGTTTAGCATCAAAAATTTTGAATATTAAAATATTTTTATTTGAACCTAATATGGTACTGGGGAGATCAAATAAATTTTTTATCAAGTCTTGTGAAAAAATTTTTTGTTATTCTAATAAGATTAAAAATTTACCAAACAAATATATAAATAAGATCAATGTTATACCAGCATTGCTAAGAAAAAATTTTTATGATGTGAAAAAAGCTGAAAATATTAACAAGAATATTAATTTGTTGATAATAGGAGGCAGTCAAGGAGCAAAGATATTTGATACTTTGAATAAAACCTTGATAATTGAATTATCTAAAAAATATGATTTAAAAATCTACCAACAAACAAATTTATTTAATTTTGAAAGATTAAAAACATTTTATAAAGAAAATTATATTAATTGTGAATTGTTTGACTTCAATGAGGATATTTCAAACTTTATGAGTAGATCCAACATATGTATTACTAGAGCAGGTGCCTCAACATTGGCGGAGTTAGTTTTTTTAAACTTACCTTGTGTGGCAATACCATTACCTACTTCAAAAGATAATCATCAATTTGAAAATGCTTTTTTTTATAATAAAATTGGTTGTAATTGGATTTTAAATCAAAATGAAATTAATAATAATACTATAATAAATAAATTGGTTAATATTATAGAAAACAAAGACGAATACTTAGTGAAAAAAATAAATATGAAAAATTTTAGCTATGAAAACACCTGGAATAATATAAATCAGAAAATTATATCTGTTATTAATGAAAATAGAATTAGCAAAAACTGAAGTTATACACTTTATAGGTATAGGTGGAATTGGCATGAGTGGTCTTGCGCTTATAATGAAAAGCATGGACTTTAATGTTCAGGGTAGTGATGTTGTTATTAATAAAAATATTGAAAGATTAAAAAAAGATAAAGTTAAAGTTAAAATTAAACATAGCAAAGAAAATATAATTAGTGCCACTATTGTCGTCATTTCATCTGCTATTAAAAAAAATAATGTAGAATTAATAGAGGCTAGAAAAAAAAATCTCCCAATTTATAAACGTGGAGAAATGTTGGCTAATATAGTGTCTTTAACTAAAAATATAGTTGTTACAGGATCACATGGTAAAACTACAACCACATCTTTACTGGCTTCAATATTTTCAAAAACTAAACTAGATCCAACCATAATTAATGGTGGAGTTCTTAATGCGATCAAAAGTTCTGCAAAACTTGGAAAAAGTAATTGGTGTATATTAGAAGCTGACGAGTCTGATGGCAGCTTTATTCATGTGCCGCCAACTTATTCTATTGTTACAAACTTAGATCGTGAACACATGGATTATTATAATTCAATGAATGATCTTAAAAATTTATTTATAAAGTTTATTAATAAAGTTCCCTCTTTTGGAAAATCATTTATTTGCATTGATGATAAAAATAATAACGATTTATTAAAAAAGATAAAAACAAAAAACTTTTATACTTATGGAGTAAATTCAAAATCACAATTTTATATCAAGAATATTAAACAACTAAAAGAGTTTTCAGAGTATGACTTAGCAATTAATTTACCAGGTAAAAAAAAGATGATCATTAACAAAATTAAAATACCTCTTCTGGGAATTCATAATATACGAAACTCAACTGCCGCTGCAGCTGTAGCTTTAACAATTGGAATTTCTAAAAATATTATAAAAAAAGGGTTGAAGGAATTCAAAGGAGTTCAAAGAAGGTTTAACAAAATATTTACTTACAGAGAGACAGATTTTTATGATGACTATGCTCACCATCCGACAGAAATTAAAGAAGTTTTAAATGGAATTAGAGCTGCTTATAAAACAGAGGAAGTAATTTGTGTATTCGAACCTCATAGAATATCCAGATTAAAAGATCTTAAAAAAGAATTTACCTTTTCATTTACGAAAGCTGATACTGTAATCTTATGCCCAGTTTATACAGCTGGTGAAAAAATGAAATTAGGATTTAATTATAAAAACTTTGCAAAAGAAATTATTAAAAATTCAAAGGTCAAATTATTTATGGTGGATGACCAAAACCAATTAGCAAAATTTATAAAGATCAGTATATATGGGAAAAAAATAGTTGTGGGCATGGGTGCAGGCACTATTTCGGCATGGATGAAAGAATTACCAAATTTAATATAATGTTATCAAAAGAATTAACAAAATTTTCAAATGAAGTTAGTAGTAAAGTTTATTTTGATTATGATCTAAAAAAGAGTAATTGGTTTAATATTGGAGGTAAAACTAAAATTTACTTTAAGCCTGACAATTTACCTGATCTGATACTGTTTCTAAAAAAGTTTGGAAATAAAGAAAAAATTCATATTTTAGGTGCTGGATCAAATACACTTATTAGCGACAAAACATTTGATGGTGTGGTTATTAAACTAGGAAAAATTTTTTCTAACATTTCGATATTACCCAATGGTGTAATAGTCGCAGGTAGCGCATGTCTTGATAAAAAATTATCAGATTTTGCTTTAGAGAATGAAGTAGGAAACTTTGAGTTTTTAGCATGCATACCAGGCTCTGTTGGTGGTGGTCTAAAGATGAATGCAGGATGTTTTGATAAAGAATTTAAGGATATACTGATCTCAATACAGGCAATTGATAAAAGAGGTAGAGTTTTAACAATACCTTCAAATAAAGTTATTTTTAAATATAGAAACAATGATTTAGCTGACGATCTAATATTTTTAAGCGCTTCATTTAAAGGTGAAAAAAAAGATAAAGATAAAATTCAAAAAGAAATTTTTAAATTAAAACTAAGAAAAGATAGCACACAACCAACAAAAATTAAAACAAGTGGTAGTACGTTTAAAAATCCAATTAATCAATCTAATAAAAAGGTTTGGCAACTAATAAAAGAATCAGTCCCAAAAGAGACAAGTTTTGGAGATGCTTGTATTTCAGATAAACATTGTAATTTTTTTGTAAACAAAAATAATGCAAGTTTTAATGATATGAATAAATTGATTAAATTTGTCCAGGAAGCAGTTAAAAAAAAAACAGGTATTACATTGGAAAAAGAAATCAAAATACTAGAATAATTATGAAAAAAAAAATTTTAGTAATTTGTGGGGGAATATCCAAAGAACGATTAATAAGTCTGGATACAGGAAAGCAAGTTGCTAATGAATTAAAAAAAAACAGATACACAGTTATAACCTGTGAGCCAGATCATGCTTTATTAAAAAATATAAAACTATTTAAACCAGATATAATCTTTAATGCTTTACACGGACAGTTTGGTGAGGACGGTTATATTCAAACAATTTTAGAAACTCAAAAAATTCCATATACTCACTCAGGTGTAATTGCCTCTTCTATTGCAATGGATAAGGAAATTTCAAAAAAAATTTTTATTAAACATAAAATATTAACTCCAAAATATATTAAGTTTGATTATACAAAGACAAAAAAAAATATTATTAAGACTATTGCAAAAAAATTAAAATTTCCTGTTGTTATAAAACCAATTAATGAAGGGTCTAGCTTACACGTATATATTTGTACTAAAAAAAATCTAATAAAAAATCTAAAAAAATTAAGTCTATATAATCAAATTTTGATAGAAGAATTTATTGCAGGTAGAGAGATTCAGGTAGCCATAATGGGAGCTAAAACATTAGGTGTAATTGAATTGGAGCCTAAGAGAAAATTTTATGATTATGAGGCAAAATATAATTCAAATGCAAAAACAAAACATATAATTCCTGTAAGTCTTGGGATAAAAGATTTAAAAAAAATTACAACCATCACACGTAAAGCTCATCAATTAATTGGCTGTAAGGGAGTTACTAGATCTGACTTTAAGTTTTATAAAGGAAAATTTTATTTACTAGAAGTTAACACCCAACCAGGTATGACCAAGCTTTCATTGGTACCAGAAATTGCTAATTATGCGGGCATAAGTTTTATAAAGTTAATTGAATGGATTTTAAAAGATGCCTCTATTAATAGATAAAAAATATAAAATAATTATATATTTAATATTTTTAATCATATTAAGCACCACGAGTATAAAATTTAAAAAAGATCAAAATACCTATTCTTCTGCAATTAATAAAATTACTATAAAAGGACTTTCAAATTCCACAAACACAAAAATTTCAAATGAATTAGATAATCTTTTTTATAAGAATATATCCATCATTGGAAAAAAAGAAGTTATAAAAGTTATAAGCAAATATAATATTATAGAAGAATATAGTATTAAAAAAATTTATCCATCATCAATCCACATAAGCATAAAGCCAACTAAATTTATTGCAAGAATTTCTAATGATGATCAATTATTAGTTGGAGCAAATGGTAAGCTTATAGAAGATAGAAAAAATAATGAAAGATTACCTTATATATTCGGAAAGTTTAACTCTAAAGATTTTTTGATTTTTAAAAAAAATATTGAAAAATCTAAATTTAATTTTACAGATTTTAAAACATTATATTTTTTTCCTTCAAATAGATGGGATATTTTAACTAATGATGATATTTTAATTAAGTTGTCTGAGGACGATTTTTTAGAGTCACTTAATTTAGCTCATAAGGTAATTGGCAGTTCTCACTTTAAAAATAAGAGCTTGATTGATTTAAGAGTGAACAAGCATTTAGTCATTAAATAATGGGTAAAAAAAAATTTAAAACATTTTTTGATTATGGTACTTCAAAAATAAGAGCTGGGGTACTAAACGAAGATAATGAAAGTGAAAATTTTTATAATGAAAGTGAATTTTTTACAGATCACTTAAATTCAGAATTAAAAATTCAAAAGATAACAGCCTCTTTTGAAAAAAATATAAATGAATATATTAACAACATAAGCTTAATGATAGATAGCTCAAAGATGCTCTCTATTGGTATTTCAATATCTAAAAAACTTGATGGGTCTAAATTAAAAAAAGGGAATGTTCAGTTTTTAATACAAGAAGCAAAACAACAAATTTTAAAATATTATACAAATTATAAGATTACTCATATTATTATCAATAATTATAAGATTGATAATATTGATTACTCTTATTTACCTGACGAAATTGAATCTCACTTTATATCTTTAGATATTATTTTTATATGTCTACCTGGTGACATATTGCTTTATTTGAAAAATGTTTTTTCAAAATCTAATATCTTAATTGATCAAATTATTTGTTCCAGTTATGCTAAATCTATAAATTATAAGAGTAATTTAAATTTAACTGGGCATATATCATTCATTGATATTGGATTTAATAAAACATCAATAATTTCATACTTTAATGAAAAAATGCTTTTTCTAGATGTTTTGCCGGTTGGTGGCAACAATATCACTAAAGATATTTCTAAAATTTTAGAAATAGATTTAAAACAATCAGAAAAAATAAAACTTAATTTTAATCAAGATCGTAAATTATTAAATGATGATATTCCTATAAATAAACTAGAAAAAATAATTTTTGCTAGAACTGAAGAGATATTGGAATTATGCAGAAAATCTATAAAATCAAATTCACTCATACCTGGTGAGTTTAAGATGGTTCTGATGGGTGATGGGTCAAAAATACTAGATAGTCAGAATAAAAATAAAATTAACTTGTTGAACAACATAGATTTTTTAGAAGAAAGTTTGGAAGATGTTTGCCAATCAGGATTTAAATTTGGTACAGGATTAAATAAACAAGAGGTTGTAGTCGTACCAAAAAAACAAATAAAACAGGGTTTTTTTGAAAAATTGTTTCACTTTTTTAGGTAAAATAGTATTTTACTGTAACATTTCTTGTTTTTCTTAATTTAATTTAAGAATTTATAAGAAACTTGTGTCAATTTTAAATCAAAAAACTATTAACGAAAGTATTAGCTTTAAGGGTGTGGGCCTTCACAGTGGTTTAGTATCAAATTTGACTATTAAGCCAGCAGAACCAAATACTGGAATAATTTTTAAAAGAACTGATCTTATTGATAACAATATTATAATTCCAAATGTATTTAATGTTAGTAGTGCATTATTTTGTACAACTATATCAAATGAAAGTGGCGTCAGTGTTTCTACGATAGAACATTTAATGGGTGCCTTATATGGTTTAGGTGTTGATAATGCGTTGATTGAAATTGACAATCAAGAGGTTCCAATTCTAGATGGTTCAGCAAAACTATTTGTTGAGGCTATTTCAAAATTAGGATTAAAAATTAGCGATGTACCTATAAAAGTAATTAAGATTGAAAAGAAAATAGAATTTACTGATGGAAAAAAAACAATTTCATTTGAACCAAGCAAAGTCAGTTTGGATATAGATTTTGAACTTAAATATGAAAATAAACTTATAGGAACTCAAAGAAATTTAATAAAAGTATATGAGTCAGATTTAGCAGATATTTATAACTCTAGAACCTTTTGTCTTTTTGAGGATATAAAAAAATTAAAGGATATGGGATTAGCCAAGGGTGGAAGTCTTGAAAATGCAATCGTTGTTAAAGACAAAGAGATATTAAATGAAAAAGGCCTTAGAAATAAAAAAGAATTTGTAAACCATAAAATCTTAGATTGCATGGGAGATCTTTATTTAGCTGGATATAAAATAATTGGTAAAATAATTTGTTCTCAAGGTGGTCATAAGCTTACTAATCAGCTTTTAAGAAAAGTATTATCTGACAATAGCAACTTCTCTTTGTTTGAAATCAAAGAAAAAAATCTTCCTCATACACTGCTAAATAGAAACTTATTAAAATCTATAGCTTAAAGCTATAAATTTTCAAAAAAATTTGTTAAGAAATAATATGTCTTACATAAAAATAATAATAGCAGTCTTTTTTTTAGTTTTATCTTCATGTTCAAATAATAAAGAAATATCTGAAAATTATATTGAAAATAAGGACTTAGAAACTGAAATGATAAAGACATATAATGAAGCACTTGAAGCTCTAAAATCAGGAGATGCGTTCTATGCATCAAAAAAATTTAATGAAGTTGAAATTTTATTTCCTCAATCAAAATGGGCTCCAAAAGCATCTTTGATGTCTGCATATAGCTATTGGGCTCAACAATATTACAGTAATTCCATAGATGAATTAGAAAGATTTATAAAACTATATTCTAATAATCAAAATTTAGATTATGCTTATTACCTTCTAGCGATGTGTTATTATGACAGCATAGTAGATGAAAAAAAAGACTTGTTGCATTTGATCAAATCAAAAAAATATTTTTTAATACTTGTAGAGCAATACCCAAACACTGATTATGCTTTAGATGCAAAATATAAGATAGAATTAATTCAAGATTTTATGGCAGCAAAAGAACTTTATTTAGCCAGACATTATATTAAAAAGAAAAAATGGATTGCAGCAATAAATAGGCTGAAAAATATTGTTAATGATTACGATAAAACAATATATATTGAAGAAGCACTTCATAGATTAGTTGAAGTGCATTATATAATTGGTTTAGAGAGTGAGGCAAAAAAATATGCAAAAACATTAGGTTATAATTATGGGACAAGTAAATGGTATGAGGAATCTTATCGTGTATTCAATAAAGATTATGAAAGTACCCAAAAAAATAAACAAAAAAACAAAAAAGAAAAACTCACAGAAAAAATAAAATCTTTTTTTTAAAAAATGCAAAATGAAGAAATTAAAAAAGATTATTTAAAAAAAATAAAGATATTCAAAGATTACAACAAAAATTACTATGAAAAAAGCAAACCCATAGTCAGTGATGCTGAATTTGATAAACTGAAAATTGAGATTTTAGAATTAGAAAATAGGTATAATTTTTTAAAGAATTCTAATTCTCCATCTAAAATTATTGGATTTAAACCATCAAAAAATTTTCAAAAAGTAAAACATAAAGTGCCTATGCTTTCCCTTGGAAATGCCTTTAATGAAAAAGATCTTCAAAATTTTGAAAAAAAGATAATTAATTTTTTAAGTTTAAAAAGTACAAATACAATTGAGTATAGTGCGGAGCCTAAAATTGATGGAATATCTGCCTCATTAATTTATATTAATGGAAAATTTATAAAAGGTCTTTCAAGGGGTGATGGTGCAGAAGGGGAGGACATCACTCAAAATTTAAAAACTATTAATGATATACCGTTGGAAATAACCAAGAAAAATTTCCCTAAAGAAATTGATATTAGAGGGGAAGTATTTATAGAAAACAATGATTTTAAAAAAATTAATGAAAAATTTGCCAACCCAAGAAATGCCGCTTCTGGGTCGTTAAGACAGAAAGATTCGATAGTAACTGCCAAAATACCACTTAAATTCATTGCATACACATATGGATATGTTGAAAAAATGAACATTGAAAACCAAATAGATTTCTTGGAGAATCTAAAATTATGGGGTTTCAAAACGAACCCTTTTAATAAAAAAATAAAAAGCATTAAAGATTTAATGTTGAATCATAAAAATTTAGAACAAAAGAGAAGAGAGATAAATTTTGATATTGATGGTGTCGTTTATAAGGTGAATAGCTTTAATCTACAAAAAAGATTAGGTTTTGCAGCCAATGCTCCCAGGTGGGCAATAGCACATAAATTTTCTCCAAATATGTCAACTTCAGAAATACAAAATATAGAGATTCAAATTGGTAGAACAGGAGCACTTACACCAGTTGCAAAAATTAAACCAGTTAACATTGGTGGTGTAATAGTTTCAAATGCAACACTTCATAATGAAGATGAGATAATTAGAAAAGACATAAGAATTGGAGATACTGTAATCGTAGAGAGAGCTGGAGATGTAATACCACACGTAGTTTCAGTTAACTTAAAAAAAAGACGAAAAAATTCTAAAAAATTTATTTTTCCTTTGAACTGTCCTTCATGTGGTAGCACAACAATAAAAGATTTTAATGAAATAACAAAAAAACAAGATGCAGTTAGAAGGTGTAGCAGTGAAGGGTATGAGTGTGAAAAAATTGCAATAGAGAAGATGAAACATTTTGTTTCAAAAGAGGCTTTCAATATAGATGGTTTTGGAAAAAAAATTATAGAAAAATTTTATAATTTAAAAATGATTAAATTACCACAAGATATCTTTAATCTTGATTATAAAAAATTAGAAAAATTAGAAGGTTGGGGAAAACTGTCAGTAAAAAATTTAAAATTTTCAATAGATCAAAAAAAAAAAATTTCTCTTGAGAGATTTATCTATTCATTAGGGATTAGACATATAGGGCAAGAAAATGCTAAACTTATTTCTAGACATTTAAAAACTGCAGAAAATTTTTTTAAATTAACAAATAATAATAATATAAAAAACTTATCCAATATAGATGGAATTGGTATTACACAAATTCAATCAATTAAGAATTTTTTTTCAGACAAAACAAGTTTAAAGGTTTTATTTGAATTAGATCAAACACTCATGATAGATAATGTGGTGATAATAAATAATAAAGGATTATTAAAAAATAAAACTTTTATGCTTACAGGAAAATTGAGTGGAATTAGCCGAGCAGAAGCAAAATCTTTAATTGAAATGAACTCTGGAAAAATAATCAATAATGTAAATAAAAAGCTTGATTACTTAATTTCTGGTGAAAAACCAACAACAATAAAAATCAATACCGCTAAAACATTAAATATAAAAGTTATAAGCCAAAAAGAATGGATGAAAATGCTAGATAAGAGTAGCTAACCATTTTTTTTCTTTTTTATTAAGTGAATCAGAATACTCAGCATAAATATTTAAATGATATTTAAATAAATAATTTTTTTCTATTTTATTTAATAATTTGTAATTTATTAATTCCTTTTCTATTGGAGCCATTGTAAGATTTTCAAAAAATAATTTATTTTTTATTTTCTTTGTGTAAACTAAATTTTCTATTCTAATACCAAAATGATTTTTCTTATAATATCCTGGTTCATTGCTTAAAATCATTCCTTTTTCAATTTTGATAGAATTATATTTAGATATTGATTGGGGGCCCTCGTGTACATTTAAAAAGAATCCAACTCCATGACCAGTTCCATGAGCATAATCTAAACCTTCTTTTTTTAGAAATTTTCTAGCTCGAATATCGATCTTTTTCCCTGTATTATCTTTACTCAGGTCAGTAAGAGCAACAGCAATGTGACCTTTTAAAACATTGGTAAATATATTCTTTATGTATTGCTTTTGTTTAGTAAAACAAATTGTTCTAGTAACGTCTGTTGTCCCATAACGATATTGTCCACCAGAATCGAACAAAAAAACATCATTTTTATTAACTTTTTTAGAAGCTTTTTTTGTAGCACGATAATGAACGATAGCACCATTAGAACCTGAACCAGCAATAGTGTTAAAACTTGGAAATAAATAGTCATTATTGAGTTTTCTAAATTTTTCTAATTTATTTTGTGCATCTGACTCTGTTATATTTTTTTTATTAGCATTTTTAATCCAATAAATAAACCTTGTTAATGCTAAACCGTCTTTTTTATGAGCTTCAATCATATGTTTAATCTCACATGAATTTTTAATAGATTTTAATTTATAGATTGGATCAATTTTATCTAAAATTTTAAATTTTTTCTTAATTATATTTTCATAGAAAATTGAACAAGTTTTATTGTCAATTATAAATTTTTTCCCTTTTTGTTTATTAATTAAGTTTGGAAGTTCATTGATGTCTATAATTTGATTCTTTCTTATCTTATTTTCTTTAATAATCTTTTTTGTATTATCTTTATTAGTAATCAAAAAAAATTTTTTATTTTTATTAATAATTAATCTAGCATTAGGTATTGGACTATTTGGATTGTCGTACCCTCTTATATTTAAAAGCCAAGCAACGTTTTCAGGAGAACTAATAAATAAATAATCAGCCTTATTTAGCTTAAGAAAATTTATAATTTTTAAAATTTTCGATTGATGAGTTTCACCAACTATTTGTTTTTTTAAAGAATAAAAAGGCTTTTCTTTTTTTTCTTTAAATTTAAACATTTGATCAACTAAGTTTTCATTAATTGAAATAAGGTTGTTATTTAAAAAATAATTTTTAATATCTTTAGATGTAAATAAGTTTGGATCATAACCTAAATTATAATTCTTAATAATTGTGTGTGGTAGTCTCTTGTGAATTTCAACAATAGTGAAATTTTTAGCACATTGTTGCTGCGCTTGAAGGGTATATCTTCCATCAACAAATAAGTAGTTGTGTTTTTTTAAAATAACAGCAAGACCAGCTGAACCAGAAAAATTAGTAATATTTTTTAATCGATCATTTTTTGCATATTCAGAAAAATATTCATCATTTTTAGGAATAATGTATCCATCAATTTTATGTGTTTTGAATTTTTTTCTTAAATCTTTTAATTTATTTTTAATCATTTAATTCTTTTCTGATATCTAATCCATCCTGGACTTCTTGTTTCTTCATTAACTTCAAGATCTTGATTAAATTCAAAATCACTATCATCATCTTTAGACTCATCAAAAAATGAATTTTTTTCTAGAAATTTCTCTGGTAGCTCATCAATGAATCTAGAAGCCATACTATCAATCCAATTACCCTGATAAAACCTATTCATAGCAAAGGATATTAGTACCTTTTTTTTTGCTCTAGTTATACCGACGTAAGCCAATCTTCTTTCTTCCTCTAGTCCATTTTGACCTTTTTCTTCAATAGATTTCTGATGTGGAAAAAGACCCTCTTCCCATCCTGGTAAAAAAACCACATCAAATTCAAGACCTTTTGAGCCGTGCATCGTCATCATATTGATTTTTTCTCCATCCCAATCTTGATCGATTGCGGTTGCTAGTGCTACATGCTCTAAAAAACTTTCTAATCCATCAAATTCCTTCATAGCACTCAAAAGTTCTTTGATATTTTCCAATCTACTTTCGTTCTCTAAATCTTTTTTATTTTTAAGCATGGCTGAATAACCAGACTCATCTAAAACTAACTGTAAAATTTTGATATGATTAATTTTTTTTATATTGATATCATTCCTCCACTTATCTAAAAAAAATAAAAAGGAGCTTAAGCCTAGCTTAGTTTTTGGTTTGATTAAATTTTGTTCAATTAATTGTTTTGAAGCAATTTCTAAACTGACAGAATTATTTTTTGAAAACTCATGTATTAATTTTATAGTACTTTCTCCAATGGATCTTTTAGGATTATTTACTATTCGCCCAAAAGCCAAATCATCTTTAGGTTGATGAATCAACCTTAAGTAGGCAACACAATCTTTAATTTCTGCTCTTTCATAAAATTTGGTTCCACCTAAAATTCTATAAGGTAGTCCAATTTTTAAAAAACGTTCCTCAAATTCTCTTGTTTGAAATATAGCTCTAACTAAAATTGCAATATTATTAAAGGAATATTTTTTTTTAAGTTTTTTTTCTATTTCATCAGAAATACCTATTGCTTCATCTTTTCCATTTTTAAAACAATTAAGTTTAACAAGATCTCCCTCTTCCATTGTGGTTTTTAGAGTTTTCCCAACCCTATTTTGATTGTTTGTGATAAGATTAGATGCAACTGATAAAATATTTTGTGAGGATCTATAATTTTCTTCTAATCTTATTACTTTAGAATTTTTGTAAACTTGATCAAACTCTAAAAAGTTTTTAATCTCTGCACCACGCCAACTATATATGGATTGATCATCATCACCAACACAGCAAAGATTTTTATGTTTTTCTGATAACAGATAAAGCCATCTACTTTGTATATAATTTGTGTCTTGATACTCATCTACAAGAATATATTTAAAATTATTTGAATAAATTTCTCTTATATCTAAATTTCTCTCCAAAATTTTTACAACATGTAGAATTAAATCTCCAAAGTCACAAGCATTCAAGTCTAATAATTTATTTTGATAAATGCTATAAAGAGGAAGCACAGTTTTTTCATATATATCACTTTTATTAATAATCACTTCGTTAGGATAGAAACCTTTATTTTTCCACCTATCAATAATTGACAGAATGTATTTTGGAGCTAACTGTTTAATGTCTATATTTTCTGCTTTGCAGATATTTTTGATTAGTCTCACTTGATCGTCTGTATCAATAATTGTAAAGTTGGATGTTAATCCAGCTGCTGTTGCATGTTTTCTTAATAATTTTGCACAAATAGAATGAAATGTCCCAAGCCATGACAATCCTGTAGCATCAGTATTAAGTATTGCACTCACTCTACTTTGCATTTCTTTTGCAGCTTTATTTGTGAAGGTTACTGATAGTATTTGATTTGGAAAAGCTTTTTTTTGATTGATAATATGAGCAATCCTAGAGGTCAAAACTTTAGTTTTGCCAGAACCAGCACCAGCAACTATTAATAAAGGACCATCAAGATGTAAAACAGCTTCTTTTTGTGCACTATTGAGATTTTTTAAATATTCAGAGTTTATCATTTTTAAAATTTCATTATAAGCTAATTAAATTTAAACAGTAATTATGAAAAAAATTGTTAAAAATTTTAATAACTTAATTAGTAGGACAATATTCAAAGTTCAGAATAAAACAAATAATAATTTTAAAATTAACAATTTTAAAGTTAGTAATTTTAATAAATACTTAATAACAATATTTGGTTTATTGTTTTTATATCTTTTTTATCTATTGATACCACTTTTATATGATAAAAATTGGGTACAAATTAATATTGAAAATAAATTAATTAATGAATTTAAGATAAAACTAAGCATCTCTGCTGATATTTCATACCGCATTCTTCCAAAACCACATTTTCTAATTAAAGATTCTAAAATTTTGATAGATAATACAGGGAAACTTAAATCAATAGCTGAAATTAAAAATTTAAAAGTATTTATAAGTCAAACAAACTTTTTAGATAAAGATGAAATGTATATTACTAAGGTAGTCATTGATAATGCTAACTTTTCATTGTTAAAAAGTGACCTTAAAATACTAAATAATTATAGTAATAATCAATTCTCCAATAAAAAAATTAAAATTAAAAATAGTAAAATTTTTTTCAAAGATAATTTAGACCAGATAATCACAATTGCCAAAATAAATAATGCAAATCTATTTTTTGATAATGAAAAACTATTAAATTTATTCTCCTTAAAAGGAGAAGTTTTTGCGATGCCTTTTATTTTTGATTTTACGAGTCAAAGTAGTCCTATAAAAAATAAAAATATTAATTTTAAATTTAGTCCCCTTAATTTAAACATTTTCAATAAATTTATTGAAGAAAAAAATAAAACCATTAATGGAAAAAATATTATTTCATTGCCAAATTCTACAATTAATACAAAATATATTATTGAAGATGATTTGATAGTATTTAAATCCGAAAAATCTAGGAAAAAAAATTCTAAACCTAGTCATTCAGGAACATTATCAATTAATCCATTTGATTTAGATTTAAATATTAATTTAGATAATCACGAAATTTCTAAATTATTTGATATTGATACTATTTTAATTGAATTTCTTAAATCAGAGTTACTAATTAATGACAATGTAAGTATAAAAATTTCCATAGATGCTAAATCAACAAAGTTAAAAAATAAAATTTTTCAAAAAGCTCAGATCAATTATCGTATTATCAATGGAAAAATGAATCTTAATAATACAAAATTAATTAATAATGAAATTGGTTCTTTAATACTTAACAATAGCAATCTTTTTGTTGAAAATAATAAGTTAATGTTAAATACCGATATTCATATCGATATTGTAAGTTTTGAAAATTTATTTTCTTTCCTTGGAACTAATAAGAAATCAAGAAAAAAAATTAAGAATATTTTGATTAATTTAGAGTTTGATTTTTTGAGCAATCAAATTAAATTTAATAAGATAATTGTAGATGATTATAAAGTAAGTGATCAATTTTTGACAATAGTTGAGGGTTTTAATGACAATAACTCTAATAACCTAACTAAAAGCAGACGATTGTTGAATCAATTATTCAACGCTTATGATGGGTAGATCATTTTTTTAGGATCTACTATTTTCTCATACTCTTTTTTATTAATAAGACCTGTTTTAAGTGTTTCATGTTTTAGTGTGGTATCATTTTTTAAAGCTATTTTTGCAATTCTTGCAGCATTATCATACCCAATGTGTGGTGCTAGAGCTGTAACTAACATCAAGGAATTATCTAAAAGTTCTTTAATTCTTTTTTTATTAGCCGTGATTCCTTTCACACAATAAATAGCAAAATTTTTAGTGCTATCTGCTATAAGGTCTATTGATTGTAATATATTGTGAGCAATCATTGGTTTAAAAACGTTTAATTCAAAATGACCATGTGAACCTGCTATTGTTATTCCTGCATGATTACCAATCACCTTTGCACAAACCATTGTTACAGCTTCACACTGAGTAGGATTAACTTTTCCAGGCATGATAGATGAGCCAGGCTCATTTTCTGGAAGTGTTAGCTCTCCATATCCTGCTCTTGGTCCCGATCCTAAAAACCTTATATCATTTGATATTTTCATTAATGCAACAGCGCAAGTATTTAATGTCCCTGAAAAGTTTATAATAGAGTCGTGTGCAGCCAATGCTGCAAACTTATTTTTAGTTGGTTTAAAGGGTAGTTTTGTATATTTTGCTATTTCTTTAATAATTTTCTTATCAAAGCCTTTATTTGAATTGATACCAGTGCCAACCGCAGTTCCTCCTTGTGCAAGATAATATATTTCTTTAAGGGCATACTCTATTCTTTCAATACTTTTTTTTAATTGTGCTTGATATCCTGAAAACTCTTGACCGAGAGATAATGGAGTTGCATCCTGCAAGTGAGTTCTACCAATCTTAATAATACCTTTAAATTCTTTAACTTTTTTTTTTAATTCTTTTTCTAAAATTTTCAAATTAGGAAGTAATTTATTTATAGTTTCTTGAGCCATGGATATGTGCATAGCGGTAGGAAAAACATCATTAGTAGATTGGGATTTATTTACATGGTCATTAGGATGGACTGGATTTTTTGACCCTTTTTTCCCACCCATAATTTCAATTGCCCTGTTTGCTATTACCTCATTAACATTCATATTTGTTTGGGTACCTGAGCCAGTTTGCCAAACTTTTAATGGAAAATTTTCATCAAGTTTGCCTTTTATCACCTCTTCAGATGCCTTGATTATAGAGGCAGTTATTTTTTTACTAATTTGATTTTCTTTATAATGAACAAACGCAGCAGATCTCTTGATAATTGCAATAGATTTTACTAACGAAATATTAACTAGAATTTTTCCAATATTAAAATATTTATTAGATCTTTGAGTTGAAGCACCCCAGTATTTATCATCTGGTACATTAACACTTCCCAAACTATCAAATTCTTTTCTTAATTTCATTGATTAATATATATTTAATAAATTATTATACTTATATATTAAATTTAAAAAAATTATAGGAGTGAAATGTCAAATTTTGATAAAGTAAAAATATTCATGAAAACCTTTGGTCAAGAGGTTAAGGAAAAACCTTCTTTCAGCACTATTAAGGTCAACAAACTCAGGTATGATCTTATTAAAGAGGAACTTGATGAACTCCAAGAGGCAATGAAGAATAAAGACCTTTTAGAAGTCGCTGATGCTTTAACTGATATATTGTATGTAACATATGGTGCTGGTCATGCATTAGGTATTGACCTAGATAAATGTTTTCAAGAAGTTCAAAACTCAAATATGAGTAAGTTAAATGAAGATGGAAAACCTATTTATAATGAATCTGGAAAGATTATGAAGGGACCTAAATACTTTAAGCCTAATTTAAATAAATTTATAAATTAAAAGGTTTGTTCTGTTGCCTAGCATTGACAGCTCAACAATTTTTTTTTCTTTTAACATATTTAAATGTAAGGCTCTTTTTTTGCTGCTGTTGAAGCCTCGTCTACATTCCAGACAGTTCCAAATGCAGCTGGTAAAAAAAATATTACGGCAGCTATATTATGAGGTTTGTTAATTTTTTTTGCTTCTTGGGCTTCTTGAAGGTATTGGTTAGCTATGATAATTTCGTTACTTAATTCTTTGCAATTTAGTTTTTCATCATTTGAACCAATGACATTAACTACAGTAGGAGTTGCACAAGCAGTGCAAATTAAAAAAAACTCAAAATTGAAGATAATTTTTTCATTAATCAATAGTTATATTTTTAATTAACAATTATTCAAGAGGCACATAAAAAAAATCAGGTTAAATTTATCACTCAGATGTGATCTTAAATAGTCCAAACACTAATTAGCATTATAGATAAAAAGAGAAGTGAAAGTGTATATAGAGGTGTTCTGTAACTCAGTATCCCTGGACTGCCCTTGAAACCCCTATTTATCAATAGAGATGAAATAGCAAAAATGAGAAATTTAAACGTTATTCCTACTCTATTCCTACTCTATTCCTACTCTATTCCCACTCTAATTGTTGTGCTAAGATATTAATTCATGAAAAAACTTTTATCTAAATGTGCTGACTGTGCTGAAGATACCCTCTTGCTTACACAAGTTAGCTCTGGACCTGAGATAATATTTCTTTGTAGCGATTGCTATAATCTCAAGCACTCAAATGAAGCACAAAATGAAATTAAATATGTCGAAAAAAAAAATAATTAAAAAGAAAGAACCTAATTATTATGGATTAGGAAAATTTAATTATTTTATTTTTAAATTTCTTTGTTCTCGTTTTCGTCTTTAATAAACAAAAATCTATGAATGTATTTATAATTTTATCAGTACTTGTAATTATAGTAGGAGTTATATTGCTATCATCAAGTCCCTTGGTATTATTTAAATTAAATTGGAG
>Ga0114997_10001342_pt1 | contig 20481 bp, 16 predicted proteins | sample ArcticOcean_MG_C_2_FD_87045 | JGI IMG/M metagenome (GOLD analysis project Ga0114997, IMG submission 87045) | Marine microbial communities from western Arctic Ocean - ArcticOcean_MG_CB4_136 | ecosystem: Environmental > Aquatic > Marine > Oceanic | place: Arctic Ocean: Canada Basin | collected...
TAATAGAAATAGCAGAATTTATCTTTTCATTAAATAGTAGTTTAGTTTTAACTAGTTCACCCAAAATAGAATCAATATTAAATAATTTAGATAACTCTTGTTTTCTTAAATTTACATCAAGTTTGAGGTCAAAAGGTTTAAGCAATAAATTTCCTTTATAACTAGTATTAGAATTTTTTTCTCTAGAATCATCTGATACAAAGGTAATTAAGTTATTTTTAATATAATATTGTGTGTGAATTTTTGAATTTAAAACTGAAATAATGTTTAATCCTTCAATGAGGCTATTTTTTTTATTAGTAAATATATTAAATAGATTTAATTTAAGCTTTCTTGCGTTAATATTAATTTCTTTTTTTCCAGAAGGAAAAGGTTCTATTATTAGATCAAATATAAAAGGTATTTTAAAAACTTCTCCCCTTAGGTTAAATAGATTTACTATTTTAAGATTATCATAAAATAAAAAGGCCTTAGATATTTTTATTATAGCAATTGCTTCATCCTCATTATCTTTAAAAAAGATATTGCTATTAATTATTTTAATTTCTTTATTAGAAAATTCATTACCAATAATTGTGTTTAAAAATCTTAGATCATTTCTTTTTACAAAAAAATTCCCCTCATCTATTAAAGCTTCTGTTATAGTTAATTTTTCTTTATTAAAAAAATTTGATTGACTAATAAACACTTTTAGTTTTTTAATTTCAGACATTACAGCTAATGATTGATTATTATTTTTAAATATTTTGGAATTTTTTACTAGAAAATGTGGCTTTGGTAAAATTTTATAAGAAATATCTGAAGAGGTACTAAAATTTATTTTAAATTCTTCTGATAATTTACTTTCTATAGTCGTTTGTACCCAAGATTTGTTATATAAAACTGGTATTGAAAGATAAAATAAATAAAAAAATAATAAAGAGATAAAAGTTATTACAATTTTATTGAAATTACTAATTTCAGAATTATTACCAAAAAAATTATTTGTTTTATTTTTAAGTTTGGTTACTGTCTTTAGAACTATGGAATTAAAATATTTAACAATTTTTTGCATATTTCTATTTGATATTTATCATTGAAATTTAATATGCTTATAGTGAAAATTTAAAAATGATAAACTCTGAATATTTAAAAAATTTAAATAAAGCTCAAAAAGAAGCCGTTTTACATATAGATGGGCCTTTGCTTATAGTCGCTGGTGCAGGATCTGGGAAAACTAAAGTTCTTACATCTAGGATTGCACACATTATTAAGGAAAAGAAAGCATTTCCAAACCAAATACTTTCAGTGACTTTTACAAATAAAGCTGCAAAAGAAATGCAAAATAGAGTGTGTTCAATACTTAATTTAGAAGCTACTGGGTTATCTTGGCTAGGAACATTTCATTCTATCTGTGCAAAGCTTTTAAGAAAGCATGCTTCTGCAGTTGGGTTATCTTCTAACTTTACAATTATAGATACAGATGATCAAACAAGATTAATAAAAAATATTTGTAAGGCTGAAAATATTGATATTAAGCAGTTGGCCCCAAAATATATTTTGTCTATTATTGATAGATGGAAAAATAAAGGTTTTTATCCCAATGAAGTAATTGTGAATAAAAATGATATATTTGAAAAAACTGTACTTCCACTCTACAAAATTTATCAACAAAAATTATTAGACTTAAACGCGTGTGATTTTGGTGACTTAATTTTACATGTTGTAAAAATTTTGGAAAGAAACTTAGACATAAGAAAGATTTATTCTAATAACTTTAAATATATATTAGTAGATGAATATCAAGACACAAACTATATACAAAGCAGATGGTTGTATCTGTTATCAGAAAAACATAAAAATTTATGCTGCGTAGGAGATGACGATCAATCTATATATAGTTGGCGTGGAGCAGAAATTAAAAACTTTCTAGAATTTGATCAAGTGTATAAAAATTCAAAAGTAATTAGATTAGAAGAAAACTACAGATCATCCCAAAATATTTTATCTGTTGCATCAAACCTTATTGCTAACAATCAAAATAGAATTGGAAAAACTTTAAAAACTACTATGGAAGAAGGTGATTTAGTTAAACTCAATTGTTTTAAAAATGGGAAGGATGAAGCAATAGGAATTGCTGATGAAATTGAAAAAAAATTAAAAAAAAATTACTCTTTTAATAATATTGCAATTTTAGTAAGGGCTATATTTCAAACTAGGGAATTTGAAGAACGTTTTTTAAAAATTGGAATACCTTATAGAATTTTAGGAGGAACTAAATTCTATGAAAGAGCAGAAATTAAGGATTGTGTAGCTTATCTCAGATTAATTCATCAACCCAAAGATGACTTGGCTTTTGATCGTATTATAAACAATCCCAGAAGATCCATTGGGGAGAGTACTATAAAATTAATGCACGAATTTTCAAACAAATATTCTGTAAGTTTAGAAATTGCTTCTAAAACTTTAATCGAAAAAAATTTGATTAAACCAAAAACAAAAATGGGCCTCAGTTCTTTTTTATTTTTGATGGACAAATGGAGAAATGATATAAATATAAAAAAGATCAATCACGTTAAATTACTTCAATTAGTTTTAGATGAATCTGGATATTCGGCAATGCTCAAAAATAAGAAAGATATTGATAATGAAAGTAGATTAGAAAACATTAAAGAACTTTTGAGTGCCATGAAGGAATTTGATGGCTTGGAAGGTTTTTTAGAACATGTAGCTTTGGCAACATCAATTGATCAAGACTGGGATGGAGAAAAAATCAATATGATGACAATGCATGGCTCAAAAGGCCTTGAATTTGATGTTATTTTTCTTCCTGGTTGGGAAGAAGGTTTATTTCCGCATCAAAAATCAATCGAGGAAAAAGGACAAAATGGTCTAGAAGAAGAAAGAAGATTGGCATATGTTGGAATTACTAGAGCCAAAAAAAAAGCCCTTATATCCTTTGCCATGAATAGATTTTATCAAGGTAATTGGATTGATAGTATGGCTTCTAGATTTATTGAGGAGTTACCAGAAAAATTTTTAGAGAAAAATTCATTTTTTGATGACGTTAAAGATGATGACAATGATTTTGAATTTAATCAAGATTTAGAAATTGATGAGAGAAACAAAAGTCCAGGATGGATAAGATATCAAAAAAGAATTAAATGATTAATAAAAGAATTGCAGATTTGAAAAAACTTATAAATCTTTACAATATAGATGGATATATAATACCCAAAAATGATGCCTACTTTTCAGAATACTCTGAACCAGATAGGTTAAAAATAGCAACTAATTTTAGTGGTTCAGCAGGTTTTGCTATTCTTTTAAAGAAAAAGAATTATTTATTTGTTGACGGAAGATACACTGTACAAGCTCAACTTCAGTCTGGCAAAAATTTCCATATAATGGAAATTCCAAAATTTATTCCGAAAAATATTTTAAAAAAAAATAAAAAAAAAATTTCATTAGGTTTTGATCCACAATTATTTACAAATTTTACTCTCAAAAAAAATTTTGGTATTGAATTTAATTTAATACCAATTAATGAAAACCTAGTAGATAAAATTTACAAAAAAAAAACCTCAAAAGCTATAAAACTATTTTATAACTTAAGTGAAAAAATTTCAGGTGAAATAATGAGCTCTAAAATCAATAGATTATTAAAAATAATGAAATTAAAGGATGTTAATAGTATTTTTATAAGTGCACCAGAAAACGTTGCCTGGTTGCTAAATATAAGGGGCAGGGACAATCCATACAGCCCAATACCAAATTGTAAGATTATTTTAACAGATGATAGAAAAATATTTTTTTTTTCATGTCCTAAAAAAATTAAATTAATAAAGAAAAAAAAAGATTATAAAAATTTTACTTTTTGTACTTATTCAGATTTTTCTAAAATAATTTATAAACTAAAAAAAGGTAATTTTTGTACAGATTCTTTAACTTGTTCTGTTTCTAATGAAAATCTTATAAAAAAAGATTTTAACATTATCCTTAATACAGACCCTTGTTACATTATGAAATCTATTAAAAATAAAATTGAGTTGAAGAATATTATTAATGCACATGTTGAGGATGGCCTTGCGTTAACTAAATTTATTTATTGGATTAAAAATATAAATAAAAAAAAAATAACAGAGATTGATGCACAAAATAAATTAGAAAAATTTAGAAAACTTAATAAAAATTATTTATTTCCAAGCTTTAATACTATTGCTGGTACTGGCTCAAATGGAGCTATAGTCCATTATAGGGCAACTAAAAAATCTACGAAAATAATCGAGAAAAAAGACATATTTTTATGTGACTCTGGAGGTCAATATAAGTATGGGACTACAGATGTAACTCGTACAATTTGCTTTTCTCAACAAAAAAAATCTATTAAAGACATTTTTACTAAAGTTTTGAAAGGACACATAGCCGTTGCTCTTACCAATTTAAATTATAACAAGACAGGAAGAGAAATTGATATTAGGGCCAGGAAATTTTTAAAGAAAAGTGGTTTAGATTATGCCCATGGAACTGGACATGGTGTGGGATATTTCTTAAACGTTCATGAGGGTCCACAGTCAATCTCTAAATATAATTCAATTAAAATTCAAAAAGGAATGATTTTAAGCAATGAACCAGGTTTTTACAAAAAAAATCATTTTGGAATTAGAATAGAAAATTTAGTTTATGCTACAAAATCTAAAAATAAGTTTTATTTTGAAAACCTCACTTTAGCACCAATAGAAAAAGATTTAATAAATTATGAATTACTCAATAAAAACGAAAAAAATTACCTATTTAAATATCACTTAAATATTTACGTACAATATTCAAAGTTATTAAATTTAAAAGAGCGAAGATGGTTAGCTACTTTTATTTAACATTTTCAACCACTCTTGTTGATTTATAATTTTGATATTTAAATTTTTGGCAATATTAACTTTTTTGATAGTAGGTTTTTCTCCAGTGATTAAATAATCAAGTTTTTTATTAACATTGCTAATTATTTTACCAGAGTTTTTTTCAATTAAAGATTTTGCTTCCGCTCTACTAATTTTATCTAATTTACCTGTAAGCATAAACGTTTTATTTTTTAATAATCCATCTTTATTAACAGTAGCAGTATTATAGATTAAAATATTTTTATTTAACTCAGATAATACTTTTATGTTTATTGAATTTCTAAAAAAAAGTTTAATTGAATTAATTTGTGTTTCTCCAATACCATCAATATTTGATAGATACTTAATATTTTTTTCGTTTGAAAGCTTAAAAAAATTAAGAGCAGATTTTAAATGTCTAGCAAGAAGCTTTGCATTTTCTTGACCTATATGCCTTATACCTAATGCATATATAAATCTTTCAAGAGAAATTTTATTTTTTTGCTCTATTGAATACTTTAAATTTGAAGCTGATAGAGGTCCCCATCCTTCTAGTTTTTCTAATTTCTTATAATCAAGATTAAAAATATCTTGAGGTAGTTTAATTAATTTTAAATTCCAAAAGTTTTCTATAATTTTTTTTCCTAATCCGTCAATATTAAAGGCTTCCTTAGAAACAAAATGTTTTATTTTTTAAATGGCAATCTTTTCGCATTCATAGCCCTCACTTATGCAGCGTCTTACTGCGTCTTGTTTTTTAGTTGTCTCATTAAAATCTTTAACAGTTTTGCTACTACAAGATGGGCATAACAACGGAAATTCAAATTTTTTGGAACCTTTCTTTCTTTTTCTAAAATCAACTGAAACTACATGGGGTATTACATCACCTGCTCTTTCGACTGTAACGGTATCTCCAATTCTTATATCTTTTCTTATTATTTCATCTTCATTATGTAATGTTGCATTTGAAACTATTACGCCTCCTATATTAACTGGTTTTATTTTAGCAACTGGTGTAAGCGCGCCAGTTCTTCCAATTTGTATTTCAATATTTAATATTTCTGATTCTGAACTGTTTGCAGAAAACTTATGAGCTATTGCCCATCTAGGAGCATTAGCAGCAAAACCTAATCTTTTTTGTAGATCAAAATTATTGACTTTATAAACAATACCATCAATATCGAAGGGTATTTCTCTTCTTTTTTTTTCTATTTTTTTATGATTCTCAACTAAATTTTTTATACCTGTGATTTTTTTATTAAATGGGTTTACTTTAAAGCCCCAAAATTTCAGATTATCTAGAAAATTTGTTTGATTGTTAATATTCATTTTTTTTGCATATCCATACGTATATGCAATAAACTTCAGAGGTATCTTACTTGTCACTTTAGAATTCTTTTGTCTTAAAGATCCAGAGGCAGCATTTCGAGGATTTGCAAAAAATTTATTTATCTTTTTAAAATCTTCATTTTCAATAAAAACTTCTCCACGTATATCAATTTCTTCTGGAAAATTTTCTGCTTTGATGAGGGTTGGTATATCTTTAATTGTTTGTAGATTTCGTGTTATGTCTTCTCCTTCTTTACCATCTCCTCGAGAAAGTCCCTTCACAAATTTACCCTTAATATATGTCAACGAAGCTGAAATACCATCTATTTTAGGTTCAGCACAATATTCAATATTATTTGAATTTTCTAAACTTAAAAAATTTATTATTTTTTTTTCAAAATTATTTAAATCTTCTTCATTAAAAGCGTTTCCTAGTGAAAGCATTGGAGTGGTGTGTTTTGCTTTTTTGAAACTTTTTGAAGGTTTGTAACCAACTGATTTAGTGGGTGACTCTTTATCGTTTAAAAAATGATATTCTTTTTCTAAATCTATTATTTCTTTTTTTAAAATATCATATTCTTGGTCTGATATATTAGATTTATTGTTATTATAATAAGATTTATTATGTTCTTGAATTAACTTAATTTTTTTTAAATAAATTTTGTTTATTATATCTTCATTCATGTTACTCAAAAAGACTTTTAAATTTTTTAAGCATTCCTTTTTTTTTCTTTTTATTTATCTTTAATGTTTTAATTTTATAATTTTGATTAAAAAGTTTATAAGACGATTTATACCACTGGCTCGATCCATAATTGTAACCTAGTAAGTTTGCATATTTTTTTGATTCCTGCTTAAGGCCTAAATAATAATAAATCTCAACTAGTCTATGTATAGCCTCTTCAACGTAAATAGTTGTATCATAATTTTCAACAACAATTTTAAAACGATTAATAGCTGCTATCCATTTTTCTTTTTTTATATAGTGTCTGCCTATATACATTTCTTTAGAGGCTAAAACGTCATTTATTAAGTCCATTTTTAACCTGGCTGATAATGCAAAATCACTGTTAGGATATTCTTGTACAATATAGGCAAATTTATTTTTTGCTTTAGTTAATGGTCCTAAGTCTTTTTTTTCATTTTCAATATTTTCATAAAAACACATTGCAAGTAAATAATGTCCATATGCTATGCTTTCATCATTTGGGTACGTTGAGAGATATCTCTCTAAATTAAAAACTGCCTCCGAGTAATAATCTTGCATGTAATAGGAGTAGGAGGCCATCAACACTGATTTTGCGGCCCATTCGGATTGTGGAAATAGTAATTCAGATTCTAAAAATTTTTTGGAAGCAAAAAAATAATCTCCTTTTTTAAAACTTTCCATACCTATTTTATAAGTAGAAATCATTTCAAGCTCTTGATCAGTTTCTTTGAGCGTTGTGATTACTTTTTCTTCTTTTGAACAGCTATAAAATGAAGCAAAAACTAACAATATTAATAATTTGTATAAAATTTTCATTTAATCATTTTACTGACAATTTATCTATTAATCAAAAAGAATTATGCAATAGATCTTAAATGGCTTTTATTGATAAAGGTATGAGGTAAGTTTTTTCCTTTAATTTCAATTAGTGAAAAGTTTTTTTCATTTTCAAAAACTTTTCTTAATAATTGATTGGTAAGTTTGTGCCCTCCCTGTGAACAAACGATCTTGCCTATTATCTTATAGCCAGACAAATAAAGATCACCCATACAGTCTAGAATTTTATGATTTACAAATTCTTTATCATTTCTAAGTCCTTCTTTATTTAAAATCTTATTTTCTTTTACTACGACTGCATTTTTAAGACTTCCACCTTTTGCCAGACCCATTTTTTTTAATTTTTCTACATCCTCGTAAAGACAAAAAGTTCTTGAATTATAAATATCTGTTAGATCAGATTCATATATATTGATCATGTTTCTTTGGGTTCCAATAAGATCATTCTGATACTTTAGCTCAAAGTCTATATCTAGACTAATTTTACTTGGCTCAAAAGAAATTGATTTTTTTCCATCAATAAATTCAACTTTTTTATCAATTTTAATTACCTTGATGGGTGTCTCACTATTTTTAATTCCAGCATTTAATAAAGCCTCAACAAATAACTTTGCAGATCCATCTAAAATAGGTACTTCTTGATTGTCAATTTCAATCAATGCGTTATCAATTCCCATGCCGTATAAAGCTCCCATTAAATGCTCTACTGTAGAGACGCTTGCACCCTGTTCATTTGAAATAGTTGTACAAAATATAGCACTGCTAACATTAAAAAGATTTGGAATTATAATATTGTTTGCTTTAATATCGGTTCTTTTAAAAATGATTCCAGTATTTGGTTCTGCAGGTTTGATAATTAAATTTGCCTCTAAACCACTATGAAGGCCTACACCATTAAATGTTATATTTTGATTGATTGTTTTTTGATTTAACACAGACATCGCACACTTATAAATTCTAGTGATAAATTATGAAAAACAAGAAATGTTACAGGAAAATACTATTTTATTTAAAAATGTGAAAAAGTTTTTCAAAAAAAGCCTGTTTTACAAGCTTTTTAGGAACCACAACAACCTCCTGTTTATTTAATCCCTGGCCTAATTTTAATCCAGATCGACAAATATCTTCGGCACTTTCTTCAATAAAATGAATGTCGTTGAAGAACAAAATTTCTTTTTGATATTTATTGTCTAATATTGTTGAGCCTTCACCCATTAAAATTATCTTACATGAGTCTAGCTTTTTTAAATTTAAATTTAATTTAATAGATTGAACACATAAATTTAATATTTCTTCTGTTCTAGCAAAAGTTATTTTTTTAATTAAATCAAGAGACAAATTTTTTTCATCCAAAAAGGTTTGATTTTTATCAAAATTTAATTTTATATTTTCTGCTTCTTTTATATTAATTCCTAAAATTTTTGAAATATCTTTCGTAATATGATTTCCTCCAATTTTCAGAATATCCAAAAAAATAATTTCATTTTTAACATAACAAATTATAGATGTTTTATTAAATCCTATATCTATAAATGATAGATAATCTGTTTGTGTGAGATTGTCTTTATAATTTATAGATTTTGCATAACTAGAACAAAAAAATTTGTTAACTGAAATATTAAATTTAAAAAAAATATTTTTAAAATATTCTATAGTTTTTTTAGGAAGGCATATGAAAAAAATATCTAAGGATATTATATTGCAATTTACATTGTCAGGAAAAGAAGTGTACTCAATATCGTCAATTTTATAATTTTTAACAACAATGTGAACAATATTTTGCTTTGGTTGATTTCTCAAAACTTGTTGTTTAGCGTTTTGTATCAAAAATTGGATATCTTCTTTTTTTAATTTGGATCCATCAAGCTTTTTTGATATTGAAATTCCAATAGATAACATTTCTGAACTATCTATCATTAAATTTATGCTGTCTAAATATTCATTAGTATTTTCTTCTAAAAGAGAAATAATTTTTTGGATTTCAAAATCTATATTTGATTGATCAAAAAAAAATTTACTTTCTGTATAAAAAAATTCATGCTGATTAATTTTATTAAATGAACCAGCTCTGATTTTTGATGAGCCACAATCAAAATATGTTTGAAAATTTTTATTACTCATTATTGTACAATTAAATGATTAGAAATTCTTAAATCAATAACTTTATTATCTTTAAATTTATTATCAATTATAATTTTATGAGCAAGATTAAGAGATTTTAATAAATTATCTTTAGGTAACTTAATTAAAATATCTTCATTTGTTAAAATATCCCACCTCCCTGAGGAATGAAAAAATATAGATTTAAGGTTTTTAAAACCAAATTGAGAATGTTCAACATCTTTTTTAAAATTTAAAAATTCTTTTGAATTAAATTTTCCAAATATGAAGGGTAATTTTTTATTATTTGCTTGAGCTACTATTAATTTACCATTAGCACCAACTAATAATTGATTGTTATCAGAGATTTTTGCAATAAACTTAGTTGGCTTAATATGTATTTCTAATATTGATGGATAAATTTTTTTAACATTATATTCTTCTATAACGTTATATTTGCTAATAATTTCATTAATTTTTTCTTTTCGAAGAAAAAATATATTCTTATATAAAAAATTATTAAGTTTATTTAAAAGTTGAAAATTATCAGTATTTGATAATCCTGCTACTTTAATTTGATTAATTATCATTGAATAATTATTTTGGTTTTTTAAATTTTTATTATTTGTTGTGCTTAATAGAAATAAAAATACCAAATATACTATTACCCTATTTTTTTTACTTATTAATTGATGCATCTTTTAAAATCCATTCAATTAACTTTATAAAACTTATACCTGCAAATCTTCCTATTTCAGGCACTAAAGACAGTTTGGTCATACCGGGCTGAGTGTTTATTTCTAATAAATAAAATTTTCCTTTATAAAATTTAAAATCAGAACGTGTTACACCTCTGCATCTGATTACTTTGTGAGCTTTTAGGGCAACATCAGTAATTTTTTTTAAATCTTTTTCACTTAAATTGACAGGTATTATATGTTCTGTATTTGCTTTAGGATTATATTTTGCCTCGTAATCGTAGAATTTTCTTTTTGGTTTTAATTCGATTACTCCTAACTTTTTATTACCCATTATTGCAACTTGGATTTCTCTTCCAGAAATAAACTCTTCTATTAAGATTTCTTTATAAATACTTAATATTTTTAAGTTTTTAAGAATATTTTTTTTATTACAAATATAAACGTGTACACTAGAGCCTTCATTTATAGGTTTAATAACAACTGGAAACTTTATTTTTTTTTCAATTTGACTAATAATATTTTTATTATTTTTTCCATAGTTGTATTTAATATATTTGGGTGTTTTAATTTTATGTTTTATAAAAATTTTTTTAGAGATTTCTTTATCCATTGCAATAGAAGAGGCCAATACTCCAGAATGTGTATAAGGAATTTTTTGAGACTCTAGTATTGATTGTATGTATCCATCTTCACCAAATTGCCCATGCAAAGCATTGAATATTAAATCTGGTTTATTAGATCTTATATTTTTTAATAAATTACCGTCAGGTTCACAGATAATAACTATGTATTTGTTTTTTTTTAATTCTCTGGCTACTTCTTTTCCAGTTTCTAAACTTATTAATCGTTCCTTTGATATTCCACCACAAAGAACTAAAATTTTTTTTTTCATGGTCATTCCAATATCTTGATTTCTTTCTCTAATTTAATGCCTGTTTTTTTTTTAACGCTATCTCTAACAAATTTTATCAGCTTATTCATATCACTAAAACTAGCATTATTCTTATTTACAAAAAAATTGCAGTGTTTATTCGAAATACAAGCATCTCCAAAACATGTGTCTAATGGTACAGATTCTTTAATAAGTTCCCAAACTTTTCTTTTAGTTTGATTAATGGGATTTTTAAATGTACTTCCACTAGTTTTAATTTTGGTAGGTTGGGTGCTATCTTTTTTTTTTTTTAATTCAATAACATCTTTTTCAATGAGATTTTTATTTTTTTTGACTCCCTTAAAAGATGCACTTAAAAAAATTAATTCATTCGGTAAATCATTATCTCTGTATTCAAATAAAACTTTATCTGCAGGAATCGTAATAACTCTTCCTTGTGCATCGACTGCTTGTATGGAAATTAGTATATCTTTAAATTCTCTACTAAAACAACCTGCATTCATTTTTAACCCACCTCCTACTGTTCCAGGTATACATGCTAAAAACTCTAAACCACTTAAACTATTATTCGTAGCAAATTCAGATAATTTTTTATCTGAACACCCACTACCTGCTACAATAATATCATTTGGTAATAATGATATATTTGAAAAGTTCCTACCCAATTTCACAACTATACCGTTAAAAATATTGTCACTAACAAGAGTATTAGAGCCTGCACCTAATATATAGATTTTTTCTTTCTTGCTAAACCTTTTTACAAATAGAATTAAATCTGAGAGAGATTCAGGTTTAAAGTAAACTTTTGTTTTTCCACCAATATTAAACCAATTACTTTTTTTTAAATCATAATCAAAATAAAACTTACTATCGATTTCATCAGAAAATTTTTTAACTTCTTCAATTAACATTATATTAATTTTGGTAACTCTCTCATCCAAGATGAAATACTACCTGCACCCATTCCTATAACTATTTTTTTACCGTAAATATTACTTTTTATAAATTTTGCTAATTGAAACTGATCATTAACTAGAAATAATTCAACTTTTGAATCTTTAATAATATCTTTAGCAAAATCGTTATAATTAAATCCTAATTTTATTTTTTCACCAGCGGCAAACACGGGACATAAAATTACTGTGTCTGCTTTCTTGAATGATAAACTAAATTCTTTTTTAAGATCTTTTAACCTTGATATTCTATGAGGCTGAAATATACAAATTATTTTATCTTTTTTATAAGCAGCCCTAACTCCATTTAAAAGTTCTTTAATTTCTGTTGGGTGATGAGCATAATCATCATAAAAGTTAACTTTTTTATAAGTAAATATTTTATTAAATCTTCTTTGAACACCTTTAAATTCTTTTAGTCCTTTTTTAATAATTGGCTTAGATATTCCAATTGTTAAAGCCACCGCTACAGCTGCAGTAGAGTTTCTAATATTGTGAATTCCAAGAAGTGGTATTTTAATTCTTTTAACTAATATCTTTTTCTTTCCAGGTAATTTTATTGACAAATCGTATTCTGAAATTTTTTTTGTTTGCTTTATATTTTTAATATGAAATTGTGATTTTAAATCAGTTCCATATGTATAATAATTTTTTATCTTTAGTTTCTTTAATAAGTCATTATTATTTTTATCATCAATGCAAATGAATGACTTTCCAAATGAAGGAACTTTATTGATAAATCTTATAAATAAATTCTTGAGGTCCTTCATGGATTTATAAAAATCCATGTGTTCTCTATCAATATTTGTAACTATCGAATATGTTGGGGGCACATGAATAAAACTACCATCTGACTCATCCGCTTCTAGTATGCACCATTCACTTTTCCCGAGCTTTGCTGAATTTTTTAATGAATTGAGCACGCCTCCATTAATGATTGTTGGGTCCAATTTTGTTTTAGAAAATATTGAAGCCAACAAGGATGTTGTTGTTGTTTTGCCATGTGATCCTGTAACTACAATATTTTTGGTTAAAGATACTATATGAGCTAGCATCTCACCTCTCTTATAAATGGGGAGTTGCTTTTTTCTTGCCTCAATTAACTCAGAATTATTTTTATTTATTGCTGAAGAGATAACTAGAATGGTGGCTTTTTTTATATTTTTTTTTGTGTGTTTAATTGAAATTTTTATTTTATTTTTTTTTAAACGATCAATATTTTTATTGTTAATAATATCGCTACCTTGCACATTAAATCCCATTCCCTTCATTACTAATGAAAGGCCACTCATGCCAATTCCACCTATTCCAACAAAATGTATAACTTCAGTTTTTGCTAATTCAATTTTCATTAATAGTAGTTATGATTTTTTGATTTATATTATTCCATGTATTTTGAAAGGTAAAATTTTTCATATTATTTTTTTTCCTCAAACGTTCATCTTTATTTTCAATAATATTAACCAATTTGTCTACTATATTAGTGATGTTAATTTCATTTTGATTTAAAATCCAGTTACAACCTAGATGTTGATAGAAGGATGCATTTTCAAACTGATGATTATCTTTAGCATTAGACAAAGGTATGGCTATGTGCGGTATATTTAAAAAAACTAATTCTGCTAATGTTGAGGCTCCAGCTCTAGTTATGCACATATTTGATTTATTCATAAAATTGAGAATGTCTTCATTAAAGTAAAATAAATCGTTTTCAATATTATTTTTTAAATAAAAGCTTTTTAAATATTCATAATTTTGAAAACTGGTTTGTTGAAAAACTTTTAATCTAATTTTTTTAGAAAGTTTTATTATCGATTCATTAATTATAGTATCAAATAATTTTGCACCTTGGCTTCCACCTATTATCAATAAATTAACACCTTTACTAATATCTTCCTTTATTTTGAAAGAATAAAATTCTTTTCTTAATAGAGCTGGAATTATAGAAATTTTATATCTTAAATTATTTGGAAAATACTTAATTTTATCCGAATAACAGAAAATTTTTGTACAAGAATTAATAAACAACTTATTTGATCTACCTAAAACCATATTAGGTTCAAATAAAAATAACTTTATTTTTAAAAATTTAGATGCAATGCATAAGGGTAGTGACATGTATCCACCAGTAGATATTAAAATTTCAATTTTTTTTCTTTTTAAAAAAAAGAAAGATTTAAAAATTGAGAATAATAATAAAAAAATTTGAATTGGTAGTAAAAAAATATTTTTAGATATTTTACGTATATTAATAATCTTTATATTATATTTATCTTTATCTAAAAACCTAATACCTCTTTTATCAGAACTTATAAAAATATTAAAATCACCTTTCAAGTGTTCATAAAGAATCGTTGCAGGAACCACATGCCCCCCAGAACCACCCGTGCTGATCAAAATATTTTTCATATTAATTAACTTTTCTTTTCGTTAAATTTAAGATTATACCAGAAAGTATGGACACTCCAATAATCGAAGAGCCACCATAACTTAAAAATGGTAACGTCATACCTGTTGTTGGGAATAATCTGATGTTAACACCAAAATGAATTAATGCTTGCATTACAATGAGAGTGACCGATCCTACTAAAACTAATTTTATTTTTTCATTTTCTTCCAAATATACCTTTTTGAACACACTGTAGATAAAAAATAAAAAAATAATTAATAATAAGATAATTACAACAACACCAAATTCTTCCGATATTACAGAAACTAAATAATCAGTGTGTGCCTCAGGCACTCTATTCTTTAACGTTCCTTCGCCAATTCCTTTTCCAAAAAATCCACCACTTATAATAGCATCAGTTGCCTTTTCAGGCTGAAAGTTATGTGTTCCGTTATTTGGGTTCAAGAAAGATAAAATTCTATTTCTTATATATTCAAATTTAGGAATTAAAAAAATCATAGAAAATATTGATAATAGTGACACTCCAAAACAAGTAAGAAATATCATAAGACTTATCCCTGAAATAAAAGCTAAAGTTAACCAAGAAAGAAAGATGAGAAGTGATTGACCTATATCAGGTTGCATAATCAATAAAAATAAAATTGGAATTATTGCAATAAAACTGGCTATATATTTAAGATAAATATTAATATTTTTTTCACTACTTAAAATAGTTGCAACAAAAATTATTGTAAAAGGTTTAACAAGTTCAATAGGCTGAAATTGAGGTAAAAAAAACAAATCGAGCCATCTTTTTGATCCTTTAATCTCTATTCCAATTATTGGCACTAAAAATAAAAAAAATAAAGAAACAAAAAATAAAAAAGTTGAAAATGTGAATAAATTTTTTTCACTTAAGAATGAAAAAAAAATTAAGATAATTACTCCGAGACAAATATATGTTAAATGCTTAAAAAAAAAGAAATAATTATTAGTATTTAACTTATCTGATGCAATTAATGAAGTTGATACTAATGAAAAAAAAAGTCCTAGGCTAAATAAAAGCACTATTAACAGAAAAATTGTCTTATCGATGTTTTTCCACCACATGTGATAAAATTTATAAATTGAATTACTATCTAGCATTGTAAAACTTTTTTAAAAGATTATTAAAATATTTTCCTCTTTCTTCAAAATTTTTAAAACTATCAAAAGATGCTGCTGCTGGGCTGAAAAAAATAGTTTGAGGTTTTTGATTTATATTATATTCAACATCTTTAAAAACTTTTTTGGTTAAAGACTTTAAGTTTTCAAAAGATTCGTATTTCATTATATTTTTTAATCTTTTTATAAAAAAATTTTTATTTTTTCCAAAAATATATGCTTTTGAATTTTTACAATTATTTTTTGATAATAAAAATTTATCTCCTTTTTTAGGTAATCCTCCAACTATCCATGAGACATTAGATAAAGACTTCAAAATACTTACTGATGAGGAAAAGCTAGTTGCCTTAGAGTCGTTTATAATTATCAAATCTTTAGATCTAAAAACTATTTGCTGCCTATACTTCAGGCCATGAAATTTTTTTAGCACCTTAAATAAGTTTTCTTTTTTGATCTTAAGAATTTTTACAATTTTAAAAATAAATGAAAGGTTTTCCATATTACTATCTGTCATAAAATATGGATTATTTATTTTTTTTAAAACTGCAAATTTAATTTTCTTATTAACTTTTATTATTTTAGCTAAAAATTTTTTATTTTTTAATTCTTTTTTTATATAATAATTATTTGTATTTAAAATTGCATAGTCTTTTTTTGTTTGATTTTTTATTAACTTAAATTTTGCACTAATATAATTTTTTATTGTTCCATGCCTCTCTAGATGATCGGGTGAAATATTTAAGATTGCTCCAATATTAGATTTAAATATCTTGCTATATTCTAATTGATAAGAAGAGGCCTCAATTACAAAAATTGTCTTATTAGTTACATTTTTTTCTAATAAAATAGGATTTCCTATATTTCCTACTAATCTAACATCCAGTTTTTGCTGTTTTAGAACCTCATATAAGATTTTTGCAGTTGTAGATTTTCCATTTGTACCTGTAATTGTAATATTTTTATTTTTACCATATAGACTAAAAAAAATGTCTAAATCAGTATTAATTTTTTTTGCATTCTTTTTTAAAAAATTTCTAAGATTACATTTATTAATATTAATTCCTGGACTAATTATTATATAATCAATATTTTTTGATATTATTTCTTTATAATTTATAATTTTTTTTTTTATTTTTATATTTTTAATATTAATATTTTTATCATCATATAGATAAATTTGATTTTGTTTTTGTAAAAATTTATATGAAGATAAACCACTTTTGCCCAGCCCATAAATAAGGATCTTTTTTTTAAAAAAGATATTTTTATTATCTAACATTATCTTAATTTTAATGTCGCCAGTCCAATCATTGCAAGTATTATTGAAATAATCCAAAATCTAATTACCACAGTTGATTCAGCCCAACCCTTTTTTTCAAAATGATGATGTATAGGTGCCATTCTAAAAACTCTTTTTCCCGTTAACTTAAATGATATTACTTGAACAATTACTGACACTGCCTCTAGGACAAATAGTCCTCCTGTTATCGCCAAAACAATTTCGTGTTTTGTTAATATTCCTATTGCTCCTAGTGAACCTCCAAGAGCTAGTGATCCTGTGTCACCCATAAATATTTTTGCTGGTGGTGCATTAAACCATAAGAAACCTAAACAGGCCCCAATAATTGATCCACAAAAAACAGAAACTTCACCCATGCCTTGTATATATATTATTTGTAAATATTCAGAAAAAATTATATTGCCTGTTACGTAACTAATAAAAGCAAAACATCCTGCAACCAATATAACTGGAACAGTCGCCAATCCATCAAGACCATCAGTTAAGTTTACCGCATTTGATGAGCCTACAATTATAAATACTGAAAATGGAATAAAAAACCATCCAAGATTTATTATTAAATTTTTAAAGAACGGCAAATATAAATTTTTTAATTCCTCATGGTGAGAAAAGTGACTCAATAAAAATATACCCATTATTGCTATTATTATTTGAGAAATTATTTTAAATTTAAATGTTATACCTGAAGAGTTTTTATATTTAATTTTTTTATAATCATCATATGCCCCCAAAAATCCAAAGGATGTAACAATAAATATTAAAAACCAAATATAGCTACTAGATAAATCTCCCCATAGAAGTATGCCTGAAAATAATCCCAAAAGTATCAGTAACCCGCCCATTGTAGGGGTGCCTATTTTTTTTATTATATGTTCTTTAGGTCCATCTTCTCTTATTGGGTCTAAAATCTGTTTTGCAGAAAAAAAATTAATAAATGGTGTTCCGACTATTAAAACTATAGCCATAGATGTGAACATTGCCAGACCAGTTCTAAATGTAAGATACCTAAAAACATTAAGAAATGAATATTGGTCTATTAATTCTAAAATTAGACTATAAAGCATTAATTTTACCTGTTTTTATTTGATTAGCTAGACTGTTCAGCCCTGTAGAGTTGGAACCTTTAATCATTAAATAATCATTGTTATTTATAGTGTTTTTAATCAAATCAATTATTTGAAATTTCTTTTTTATAACAATCCCTTTTCTTCTTTTATTAAGTTCATTGAAAGTCCATTTAATATATTCGCCAATAATATTAACATTTTTAAGAGATGTTTTGTTAATACTTTTTCCGATTTCTATATGTAATTTTTTTGAATATTTGCCTAATTCTAGCATGTCACCAAGCACTAAATGTTTTTTTGAATTATCAACTTTGAGCATATCAAAATTTTTTAAGGCTGATTTTAATGATAATGGGTTTGAATTATAACTTTCATCCACAAGATAAAAATTTTTTTCAAATAATTTTACTTTTGTTATATCTCCACGACCATTAGCTACTTTATGATCATAAAAAATATTTTTGTCTAATTTATGAATATTTTTAAAGATTGATATAATTGTAATTGTGGCTAATAAATTTTGAAGATCATTTTCAAAAAAAGAGTTTGAATAAAAGTATTTTTTTATTTTATTATTTCTTATGTTAATCTTATATTTATTTTTTTCTTTTGAAATTGAAATTAAATTTGTTGTTGCACTTTTGTTATTTAAGCTAAAAGAAAGAATTTTCAGTTTTCTTTTTAAACCTATTTTTTTATGAAAATTATAAAATTTGTCATCTTTATTTAAAATAAGATAACCATCATCTTTGATGTTTTTAATAATCTCTGATTTAGCTAAAGCTATTTGATTAATATTTTTAAAGTTTTTAATATGAGCGTGAGAAATATTTGTAATCACACCAACATCAGGTTTTATAATTTTCGACAAAAAATCAATTTCTCCTTTTTTATCCATTCCAATCTCAAAAATACCAAAATTATCATTTTTTTTTAAATTAAATAAACTTAATGGAACACCAAATTTATTATTAAAAGATTTTGGAGAATAGGTTGCTTGGCTAATTTTATTCAATGATCTTCCTATTAGTTCCTTAAGGGAAGTTTTTCCACAACTTCCTGTTATTGATATAATTTTACCTGATAAGTTTTCTCTTAAAATAGAAGATGCCTCTGTCAAAAATTTTAATGTATTTTTTACTACTATTATTTTATTTGATTTATTTTTGTTATTAACTATTGCTAGAGATGCTCCTTTATTTAAAGCCTCATTAATAAATAAATTACCATCTTTATTTTTACCTCTAATTGCAAAAAAAACATTATTTTTTTTAATTTCTTTAGAATTAATTGATACATTGTTAATTTTTAGTTTTGAAGAAATATTATTTGAATTACTTAATTCCTTTAAAATATTTAATTTAATATTACTTGAAAGTGTTTTATTTTTAATTATAATATTTTTTAATATGTGCTCTTGATCAAAAAATAATTTTTTAATGTTTTTATATTCTTGAATTTTTTCATGCCCCTTACCTGCAACAATCAAAATATCACCAGTTTTGAGATCAAATATTGCTTTCTTGATAGCATTAGCTCTATTTGAAATTTCATAGATTTTAGATTTATTGATATTTTTTTTAATCGACTTTCTTATTGTTTTTGGATTTTCATATCTTGGATTATCATCTGTTAGATAGATTCTATCACAATATTGATTGGCAATTTTACCCATCATTGGTCTTTTTGCTTTATCTCTGTCTCCACCACAACCAAAAACTATTGAAATTTTTCTATTTTTAAACTGATCTTTTAAACATTTTAAAGATGTTTTTAGTGCATCGGGCGTGTGTGCATAATCTAATATAACTTTTGAATTATTTTTAATAATTCCAATTTGTTCCAATCTTCCACTTACTGGTTTTAAATTACGAATTGTATTAATTATTTTTTTAAAGCTTAAACTGCTCTTGGTTGCTGCTATCGTTGCCATTAAAATATTTTTAATCTGAATTTTTCCTACTAATTTTGTTTCAAATTTAAAAATATTTTTATTATATTTAATTTTAACTAATTGTTTCTCATTGTCATATTCATGAGAAATAATTTTTAAATTACCCCTGTTATTTGAAATTGTTTCAATATTGATTTTTTTTTTTTTTTCTATCTCGTTAATTCTTCTATATTTAGGGATTTTTTAATCATTAACTATGTTTGCATTTTTTTTTAATAATTTTTTAAATA
>Ga0114997_10001343_pt1 | contig 20481 bp, 12 predicted proteins | sample ArcticOcean_MG_C_2_FD_87045 | JGI IMG/M metagenome (GOLD analysis project Ga0114997, IMG submission 87045) | Marine microbial communities from western Arctic Ocean - ArcticOcean_MG_CB4_136 | ecosystem: Environmental > Aquatic > Marine > Oceanic | place: Arctic Ocean: Canada Basin | collected...
CCCGTGGCGTAAAATTCCAAATATTTTTGCAACCTGGGCAAATCTCCATCTGACCTCCCTAGAATTAGGGAGGGTAATGCTCAAAACTCCTTCTAGAGCATCGGGCGGAGTCTCACTTAACCATTCGATGATATTCTCGGGTGAAACCTCTGGGACTTGAAGAGAAATTCGACAAGGCTCGGTGATCAATCGACCCCATTTCCCTGACTTTGTGCTCGCCATCGCCAAGAGATAATGGCCGATTGCTTCGTTGATTCTAGAGCCATTGCAAGAATTGATGACCAATGCGTCCTCTCGTTTTTCGATGGTCATTACAGCTTCGGTAGGTAGGTTTCCAGTCGCTTCAACATGGGCACGAATCGCCTCTGCCAAAAGGCCCTTAGCCTCACCATTGAGCGGGTAATCCTCCAATGTAGAATCTCCCTTGAGCAAATTTGCTGGGTCGATAATATCCTTGGTGGGATTTTCGATTGGCAGGCTTAAGTCTTGGGCGATCAATCGTCGTAATCGACCGACTTCTCGACTGATATCTGCGGGAGTTGGTGGAAGTTCGCCAACCCATTGAGGGGCGTGGCCTTGATCTGAAACTGGGGCGACCAGTAATTCATTGCGTTCGGGGTCAGCATCGATTACTATCCATGTTCTTCCGGCGATGACGAATCTTCGCTGGCGCCCATCCTCTTCTGCACCGCCATCGTTGAGAGATAAGACGAATGCTTCATCGACATTGCCGAGAGTTGCTCTGGTTACCGCATCTCTTACCCGGTAAGATTGTTTGTCCGGAATCATCGAAAGATGGTTCATCATCCATTGTCTAGTTCTGCCGCTCTTGCTGATCCAGCCTTTATGGAATGGCTTTGGTGGGGTGAACTTCAGCTTAGCTAATTCGGGCAGCGGTTCTTCTCCTCGCTCTAATTTAGGCTTTTCTGGAAGTGGTTTTTTTGAACTAGCAATTTTTGCTTGCCAAACATCGTGCGGCCAACGATACCAAGGGACTTCGCTCGGGTCTTCAACACATTTCACAACCCATCCATCGGCCAATACTCTGGCAATTCCCAGAGTATCTTCATTGGTCCAGCCTTCAAACTGTCCCGTTTTTGCAAAAACCTTGGTAATATCGTCAATCGGTAAGGCTCCATGGCTGTGGACCATCATGACAATTTGATTTGCTGCGACACTAAGTGGCCGCTCTCGCCATTGAACCGCTTCGATTTCTCCTGCCATCGAGCGACGGGCAATCACTGCCGATTCTAGTAAATCATCGACTTCCCAACCCATCATATGACCGATTCCAACTCCACCGATTCGGTGGTCTGCTCTACCGACCCGTTGCAGCATTCTATCGGCAGAACGAGGTGAACTAATTTGTACGATTTGTTTGAGTGAGCCGACATCGATTCCCAATTCTAAACTCGAGGTACAAACCAATCCTTGGATTTTTTCCGATCTCAAATCATCTTCCATCGACGCTCTGGTTTTAGCAGCCAATGAACCATGATGAACCCCGATTTTTAATTCGGGGGCAATCGCTTGCAAACGTTGTGATACCGTCTCAGCAGAATTACGTGAATTGACGAAAATCAAGCATGGATTTTTATCTTTAACAATCTGAGCTAAGCCGCGCAATGTTGCATGGGCGCGTGGTGAAATCGCTAACTCACTAGATCCGATTTCATCTTCAGGCGTAGGTTCTATGGCCTCAACGCTCAATTCGGTATAACGAGGTGCCTTAGCCGAAATCGCCTTGGCTTTTTTGGAAAGCCAAGTTGCAACTTGGTCTGGATTTCCAACCGTCGCAGATAAGCCGATTTTTTGGATCGAACTACCTTTGAACAATTCAAGCCGAGTTAAGCCGATAGATAACTGCCATCCTCTCTCACCATCTGCCATCTCATGAATCTCATCGATGACAACCGCCTTGACATCTTTGAGTAAGAGTCTAAGTCGAGATCCTGTAAACATTAATTGAAACGTTTCAGGGGTTGTTATCATTAAATTTGGTGGATTTTTTACCTGTTTCGTTCTTTCGCTTTGAGTGGTATCACCATGGCGTAATCCGAGTTTCAATCCAACCGCTTTGGTAATTTCATCCAGTCTTCTGTCGACGTCTCGGTTGAGTGCCCGAAGGGGTGTAATATACAGAATCGACATTCCTTGCCAATCGTTTTTCAAACATCTATCGAGCAGCGGTAAAATCGCAGCCATTGTTTTTCCAGAACCGGTCGGAGCGATGACCAAACGGTCGAGTCCTGCTGCGATATCTGCTTGAGTTACCTGTTGAACCGGGGTTGGAATCCATCCTCTCAAATCGAGAGCCTTTTGAAGGCTCTCGTGAAGGTTGGCGAATACACCCTCTGCCATATCGAGGCATGCGGTGTCTCTGGTTCATGAGGTCAACGATTGTAAGATCTGATGAAATCAATCATCATCATCATCGTAATCGTCGTCATCATCCTCTTCATCGTCATCATCCTCTTCCTCGCTTTCTTCCCATTCCTCGTCATCGTAAAATGATTCATCGCTATGGATGATGGCGGTTTTGGATGCGATTGTTCCAATGGCGACCAAGACGATAACCGAAAGGATTGCAAATACCCAAACCAATGGGTTTTCACGTGGCGAATCAAACCATCCCATGTAAGACATGTAAACGATTTCGACCCTGTGTTCTGCACTATTATCATCATTGTTAACCTCGATAATTACATCTTCAGGATCGACGACAACCCTGATTCTATCCACGCCTTCTTTAGCATTCCATGTTACACTAACCGGGATGGTTTCACCAGCTCCAATTGAATTCAAAGAGGTTGAATCGAATGGAATTATATCGTTTCCTGCATAGAACGAAACCTTGAATTGACTATTGGTCGCTCCACCGATATTTGAAACATCAGCAGTGATGGTAATCGTTTGGCCAGGAGCAACATGGGCATCCGATAAATCAATGCTGCTAATCTTCAATTGTGGACCTTCTGACCCCAATCTAACCCATTGGCGCTCAAAGTCGTTATCCATACTTGCGATTTCGGGAATAGGGCTAGCCTCTGAATTAGAAACCACAGGGAATTCGTTCCCAGCCGAATCATATCCGGTCAGATAGAATCCGATCCAATCGCCTTCACGTGGCGAAATAACTCCACCATCGGTTAGATCAATTGTTCCAGTCCAGATGATATTTTGGCCATCTTGTTGCATTCCTAGGCGATCGCTTCCAGCACCTAAGGTCAGCGTTCTACTAGAATCTCTCATCACCCAATGGACGAATTGTTCAGATCCGGTCATATCCGCATCCTCTGTTCCGTGGAATTCAACCTGAATCTCGGTCAAATCAGTCGAAGTCGAGATGTCGATAACATTGACCGGTTGAACCCTACTAACCACTCTAGGTGCGGTATCATCGACGATAACTCGCAAGGTTGTAGAAACGGTTTGGCCAGTCATATCCTCGCCTTCACCCGGGATGCCTTCGATTGAAATCAAACAGGTTCGGGTCGGTGATGAGCGTAAGGATTGAGCGCTTGAAAGTGGGACTTCGACCGAGTATGTACCATCTGCTCCCAAACTTCCATCAGACCAAATTCCTTCACCGTCGAAAACCTCGACAACGATTGCAGCATTATTAGGTGCTGGCACATTAGATCCTTCAAATACTATCTTTCCACTAAACTCTAATCTGTCATCGTTTCTGACCCTACTGCCATCAGCGATTAAACCGGTTCTAGGTTCGCTGATATCTTCGACCAAGAAACTAGAAGCGTCTAAAACGAGATCGTTCTCAACGAAAAAGGTGTGTTCAGCGATAATATGGCGAGTAGGATGCTCAGATCCTCTCTCTTTGTATTCTAGCGCAAGGTCGCTGATGTCTTCATCAGGCCAATCCCAACCGATGGTGAAATCATAATCGATCAAAATCCAAGGCATCCCCGAGCCATTTGTTGTTTGAATCATATTAGAGGATTGTGCCAATGTGATGAATTCAGAATTTGAGCCAAACATGTCGTTTATTCCGTAATAAGAGATTCTTTGCTGGTCGACCTCTTGGTCCGGCCCTTCGAAATCAAATACCAAATCGATATATTCAAAGTCAATTACGGTATTTGCATCGATTAATCCAATCGAAATTCGCTGTGAGGTGCCAGAATATATTGCAGCCCCGTCCGAATGCCCTTCCCAAGTTAAACCGGTGAAAATTGCACTCTCGTCTTTTCGAGATCTAAACGTAGCATCGTCGTGGTCGAACCCAGGGCCAGATTCCCAAGTTACAACCTCTTCATCGATGATTGTACTATAGTGAATCGGATTACCTGCTTGGTCGCCACCGTCCCAATAATAAGATACTCGGCCCATATTGGGATTTCTTGAATGGTCGATGGAAGTGATGAACCATTTTTGGTCCGTCAAAGTTGAATTTTCAACCACTTCAGAAGCATATTCCGAAGGATCTGCTTCTCCATTTCGATTCATGTCATGGTCAGCTTCAACCCAATAGAATAGAGTTAATTCAGTTGGGTCTCCAACCATATCGGCTACATGAACCTTAACCTCTTGATTAACCGTAGCAGCCTCATATGCATCATTGAGCGGATAGGTTGAAAGAGCTTCAGGGTGAGTTGCATCAACTCTGAAAGACCTTCTCCAATCGTTGTTACTTGGCAAGACCATAGTAGCATCCCGTTCATTATAGGTTTGAAGTTCATAGGTTAGTCCATCTTCAACATCGATATTTGGCATATCGATCGAGACAAAGAATGAACCATTGGTATTGGTAGTATCCCGCCAATCGGCATGGACAAAGCCATTTTGTGCAACTCGGATATCGAATGCGCTATCCTTTGGTGCATCTTCACTATCAGCAAACCACATAGCGCCTTGGAAGTGAATAGTTTCCCCGGCAGCAACCCAGGAACCATCGGCCAAATCGGTTGTTACCATCTCACCATCATTATCTCGAACCTTCATCCAACCAAGGCCGAATGAGTTATTCACCCTCAATCCTGATTGGCTGGTTAATTCGGCTGGTTCGAATCCATCTGGGCCGGTATTATCTAGGCAATTGGTCCTAAATCTGACATTTTCTTGGTCTGGGAAATTAGAGGTTATATGGAACCTCCAATGGATGTCTAGGATACCATTATTGGATTGAGACCAAGAACTTGCATCCATCTCCACCCAATCTTCAGGATCGTTAGGCGATGGGAATATATCGCCATCATTCCATTCTAAAGTTGGGGAACTTGAAGATGGATTTGCACTAAATGATAAGGTTGCAGATTGGATGTAATTATTATCACCATCCCCAACGATATGCCTTGTGACTACCTCGTATGGTTCTACCCTTTCATGCAGAATTTCTCCATCTGGAATTGTGATATCAAGATTGACTGTATTGACGATATAACTTACACTAAAGCGTTCAAGTACTACTATGCCAGATGATTGTGAATTTACGCCGACGGGGATATCGATACTACCTGTGCCCGTATCGGGAATAATGTCGTTAAACGCTTTTACAAACGCGTTGTTTGGGCTTGCACCGCCTTGGGTAGTGAGGCCTAATAATACCCCTGAACTAGTCCATTCATTTGAACCATCATCGCCGATGTCTAGCCCGACTCTCTCCGGTGCATTTGAGTGTAAGGCTATATTCATGTCCTCAAGGATTGGTGTAAGCGAACCGGTTGATGAAAATCGAACGTAGACGTAGATATATCCACTACCCATAGTGATGCTCTTTGAATCTCCCGAATAAGTAAACTGACTGGTTGAACCGGCTTGAATCTCAAATGTAATACTGGTCCCTGCCGGGGTGGTTGCATTCCACCACATCTGAGCAGCGACTGGAGCTGAACCGGAAAAATAATTCGATCTAACGTAAAAATACCCGCTGGTAGAGAACGAGGTCGAATAGGTTAAAGTGACGAAATCTAGGATCGGTGTTTCGCTAGATGTGCCATTAAGATATGCTCTCCAACCTACTTGGTTAGCGGCAGTTGCAAATACTAACTTCTGGTCGAATACTGCGGATTTCCAGGTATTACCACCATCATTTGTAACTTCAAGTTCTATTGTGGTATTGTCAGGAATCCACCCTACTAGGGCGGTAACTGTGAGATCGGTGATGCTAAAGGTAATAGTTTTGGTCGCACTTGTTATCATCGTTGAAGTCGAACTTGGAGTTCTTAAGTCATAAGGTGCACCGCTGCCATCGATATTGATTTTATTACCTCTCCCACTACAGTAGGAGGAAGAAGTATAATGGCAGGTAAATCCGACACCACTGCCGTCGACACCATCCAAACCATAAGTGCCACCAATACCTAAGGATTCTTTACCCATCGGTTCGACAAAAATCCCATTAATTGTGAAATGATTACGGTATGAGCGAGAGGAATAATACTCATTGGTCAAGATTTTAGGCAGGTCAACAAATAGGCCTGCTGCTGTAGTCGAAGTATCCCCCATCTGGTCTCGTGAGCCTAAAAGCCATGTCCCCTCAATCTGGCTCGGGGTACTATGATTTACCTCGTATAGATATCGATTATAACTTTGGCTATTCGCCTCGAACATCAAAAGAAACATTCTTCCACTATCCTCGTCGATATCTACTCCTACCGGGTAATAACTATTGGAATAGGTATAGTGTTCTTGACAAGTCCAAGCACCGCCTGAACTAACCGACCATTTTACCAATAGGCGATAAGAGTATGATGTAGTCCAAACGGTCCCATTTCCATCGCTTGTACCGTCGTAAGCTGAATAGAGCGGATTGGAATAAGAACAAGTTCCAGACGACATCGAGGCAAGCCCAATATATGTTCCAGTACTAGCATTATACCTTTTTATTTGAGGTAGGTTATACAACGATGAACTTGAATAACTCATCACATGATATTCACCATATTGCTCGACAAAGAAGCCAGTATATGTGTTGCTAGAACCGGTCAGAGATTTAGCGGTCAATTCCTCCGAAGATCCTATAAAACCTTGATCACCATTCGCCACAAATGCTCCTGTGGTATTATGGGTGCCAGTAGTGCTTGAAACATCGCTACTTCGCGCTAAAGTGTTCATATCATCGGCAGGATTTCCAGGCAGTCTGGCCGAATCATCCCCCATTTCAACATTGCTTTTGTATCCATATGCAAAGCCGGGAGGTGTGCCGGACCAAGTAGATCCAGTTCCACCGAAATCCGAGTCATTGGTATAATTAGCCCAACTGGTCGAAGATGGCTTTCCATTGATGTCAAACGATGCCGATTTAACCTCGGCGCCGTACGGGAAGGTTAGGATGCCGGCGGTGCCGTTTCCACTACCTTGAAAGATATGTTCGTAAGTGGTTGAACCATCTTTGAATTGGGTCTCAGTCACATCACCGAGTGCCATTGGAGAAAATACTGAAAGTACGAAAATTGCTGTTAAAAAAATTGAAGTTCGCATCGTTGCATCTCCTTTGCCCTCTGTGGGCCTATGGCCCACGCGGCTTACTCCCATTTGAACCATGCCCAGCCGGGTCAACCCCTCTCTCAAGGGCAACGCTGGTATATGCGAGGGGCAATGCAGCGTCAGGTGGAGATATGGGCTGGTGGGCGAATCAACATGGAAAACAATTGAGAATAGCAGCAACTATCACATTTGCTTCGATATTTTTGACCTCTTTAAGTGGACTTCAATTGATGATTCTACAAGATATTTCAGGATTCGAAGATTTTACCAGCGTTGCGATTGTTGCGATTATTTTAGGTATAATCGGTTTATCGATCGGTGCGCCAGCTTTTGCTAATCTCAAAGCAAGAGCTAATACTTTATCCGATATCATGAATACATCCAGTTCATCTGAATTAGCTAAAAGTAGAGCCGATGGCGATGAATGCGCGAGGATTCTTGGTGGAGGACACCAAGAGTCTTGGAATGCCTTCCTAATCGAGAAGGGATTGAAGAGGCGGTGATGTCTCGGGCTGTTTATGCCCACATCCAATCCGCTCGCTACTCTAGTGCGAGAACTCATTCTCGCCGGCGGAATGATTGGACTCATCGTAATGGCAATGTGGGCTCATACCGGTTCGATGCCACCTTTGGTCGTGGTTGAATCCTCATCGATGGTCCATGATGAAAAAGGCGAGGTCGGTTCAATCGATGCTGGAGATTTGGTCTTGGTACATGATCCCAAAGGGAAAAAAATCGTGACCTTTGCCGAGGCAACCGATCCTAGACATTCAGATTTCGGTTATACCTCTCACGGTTTGGCAGGAGATGTGATCATCTATGAGCGCAATGGTGAATCGGATAGCACTCCCATCATCCACAGAGCAATTTTAAGGGTTAAGATCAATCGAACTATGGAACCTGATAATCTGGGTAATTGTGAACAGGGTACTTTCGATTCTCAATCGAATCTCTGCATCATATCCTGGGATATTCCTGGGACAAAAATACTCGACCAAGAAAAAATTAATTTAAAATTTGATGGCATAAACGCATCGGGTATATATGATTGTAAAATAGATACTGCAGGCCATGGCGATGTATCTCTGAGTTTTTCACAATGGCGACCACGTCACCCCGGATTCATCACTTTAGGCGATAATAACAGATGTTCTGATGACCAAGGTGCTGCTGTGACTTCGACGGGAATCCATTCCTCTTCATCCGGGTTGATAGGTCCAGTAAGGGCCGAGTGGGTAATCGGTATTTCTGGAGCAGAGGTGCCCTGGTTGGGCATTGTGAAATTAATGGTAAGCGGCGAGGGTTCACCAGGTATATCTCAAGTTCCCGGCTCGTCGTTCATCTATTTAATCGTCCTTGTAGGCTCGATATTAATCGCACCAGTGTTGATTGACCCAATAGCAAGAAAACTGATTCATTCTTCACCCGATGTAATCGAATCCGAACGAGAAGCAGCCCTCGATATCGTCTTAAAACCGCAAGAAGAAGAGTGATTATTGGCTCCGACCCGATAGTTTATCATCAGCGCTTTGCAAACGTATATTGGCTAGATTTAGCCCCTCTTTTACCAAGGATAAGTCGGCTTGCTGGAGCATCTTTTGAATTAAATCTCTGCTTCTTTTGAGGTCAGAAATCCGCTTGTGCTTATCTTTGGGTTTTGCGATATCACCTTGCATCGAAATCAACCATTGTTCGAGTAAAGCGCTCGCCCATTCAGGTGCTCGGACCCTTGCCGCTAGGAAAATTTCTTTGGAACGGTGGCGAAATCTAACCATGCCATCAGGCATCCTTCTGGTTTGAATAGAACCTGGCTGCCATGCTTCAAGTTTAACTTCTAATTTTGAATTGCACTCCAATTCATCGCCGACCTTTACCAAATCGGCGATGACGATCTGGTTGGCTAATTTCATTAAAACTTGGACGCAATCCCCTTCCTCTGTCCAGATTGATGAATCGATTGGGGTTTGAGCAAAAACCGTTTCGGCCCATTCATTAATCGCCCGAACAGTCTTGTCCATAGACATCCGTAGAGGCGGCCTCTCAAGAACTCGTCGACATTGGGTTGAAGTGTAATCGCCACTTGGTCTGGTTCGATGGCAAGTGAATTATTGAGTATCGAGGCGGATTGGAAAACCGTCTTTTTGCTCGTCATGGTCTGGTACCTCATCCTCAAGAGATGGGAGGCGAAAGGCCAACTTGACAAATGGAATGCTACAAGGGTATTCGGTGCTATTTTAATGGTGCGAACCTCAAAGGGTAAAGCCGCACTAGAACTAATTTCCAAGCCGAGAAGATTCTGGCGAATCTATGGCGAAATATCACTTTGGGTTTGCTGGATTGCGATGTTTTTGGTAGGATTGCTCCTTTTGTTCGCATTGATCAGCGCGATTTTTATCGAATCGACTGCTCCACCACCCTCTGCTTCAGAATTGGTTGCGATTCCGGGGCTTAATCCGATGATTCCACTCGGGTGGGGCGCTTTTGCATTCATTATCTGCTTGGTCATTCACGAATTTGGTCATGGGATTCAAGCCCGTGCTCATGGAATGAGGGTGCGAAATTTCGGCTTATTGATGCTAGGACCTCTTCCGCTTGGCGCCTTTGCTGAACCAGAGCATGCAGAAATCATATCTTCACCTCGAAGAGAACGTCAAAGAATGTTTGCCGCAGGACCGGCAACAAATATTTTTGCTGCGATTATTCTAATGCTATTGATGTCCTCTCTTGCTGGTCACTTTAGTGCTACCCAAGAAGGGGTCCACTCGAGTGGAATAATCGTGGGGACTGGGGCTGAGCAATCAGGTTTGGAGCCATATGATATCATCTATGAAATCGATGGGGAACCGGTCTCAGATGTCGGGGACTTTAATGCTGCAATGGATGGATTCAAGGCCGGAGACATCGCCTCTATGCAGGTGTTAAGAGTCGATGGTACGAGGGAATTATTGGCGGTTAATATTACTGATAAAAGGGATTATTTTATCGATCAAGGAGTCGATGAAGAAATGCTTGATACTTATGGGATCGAGCAAGGTGATGCGTTTTTAGGAATTGAAAGACCATCGGGTTCGACCTCGGGGGTCGATTCAATTTCCGGTCTGGCTAACCCACTAATAATTTTAATCACCCCGTTTGAATTACAAGGAATTGCGATTCACCCATCTGAAGAAGCGATGCTGATAGCCGGAGATAGTTGGTTTGCCCAAACGGTTGGATTATCGGGATTATTATTCTTGGTCAACATGATGTTCTGGCTGATTTGGGTTAACATTTTGCTCGGGTTTACAAATCTAATTCCAATGGTTCCATTCGATGGTGGCCACCTGTTCAGAGATATCGTTCACGGAACCATGAGCGGTTTGAGAAAAGTTGGTAAAAAGACTGGATTTTGGCGAATTCATCCTTTGACAGTAGAACACTTTGCCAGAAAAGCAAGTTCTTTGTCATCGATATTATTGTTTGTCACACTTATTTTCATTATGGTTATGCCATATCTGTGATTCTGCTCTGAATAAGTGATTCATCGCTATCATTGTAATTATCCAATCGTGCAGCTCGTTGTTCTAGTGATTTAAGCGAAGAAGAATCGCTTTTCCGGCAAACCAATGCAAGGAATTTATGTAATGGCATTCCTTGTTCCCAATCGAGGAACGGTTTGCCGTTTCGGGTCAATGGTAATGCTGGAATTCTCCTTATTAGCATACCAAGGCGGCCGGATAATTTTCCAACATCTACTCGAAAGATTCGCCAAGAATCGCCTCTGACCCGCTTCAAACGGTATGCATAAAGTGGCATCAACTCACAACGAACTCCTTCGTTCAACATCGCTTCGTACTGGGTTTTGGTTCTTCCAGAAAGATATAATTTTGATACTTTACAGGATTTAACTTCGATTGGGAAACATAAGTCTCCTCGTAGTGCCAGTAAATCACCACTTCCTTCCATTCCTGAACCAGCAGCTCTTACAACCAAAAAAGGTCGGTCGATAACCTGCATTGCACTCGCCTTAGCGATTGGGTCACAAGATCTTGTTACCGCCTCTACCCCTTTTGGGATACCGGCTAAAACACAGCGCAATTCCCTTTCATATTGGCTTGACACATTTGGGCTTATTTTGGCAAGAGTTATTGAAAACTCCGGTGATTACGCGTCAGGTTGAAGCGTGATTAGGCCCAGGGCTGCATGTGCGCCGAGTAGCGGTCCGGACTGCGGATTTCCGCCTCAGTTTTCATTTGATGCGAGAATTAAAGCGCCGTGATTGTCAATTTGTTATGCTTTCACCCGATGATTCATGGGATGGAATCTGGCTAGGGACGCCGGAGGAAACCATTCTCTGTGAAGATGGTATTCCAGTAATAGAAGATACTGTCGAAGCAGCGGTCGAACGGGCGATTCAACTTTCACGCGGCTTCTCGAGTGCTCAGCAATTGGTTTTTGGGATAGACCCAGGCCCTCGTCCGGGATTAGCATGGTTAGCGGATGGCCAATTGATAGGGACTGCGCAATTGGAAAATGTTTCAGATGTAATTTCACATATCAAAGGCTTATCATCATCGCTCCAATATGTCCATTTAGTTGTAAAAATAGGTGATGGAGCCCCATTGATTAGAGACCGTATCATCAATAATTGCATCGATGCTAATTTTGAGGTTTTGGTGGTTTGTGAAGCTAAGACGAGCAGGGGCTCGCGCAATCATGCCCATATTCATGCCGCGACAAGAATCGCGGTTCAAGGCGGAAAAAAAATCTCTATCAAGATAGTAATCAAAGCAAGTGAAGGCGCATTAAAAGAAATCAAACGTCAATCGAGAATTCTTAGCGGTGGGAGGGTGACGATATCTACCGGATTAGCAAAAATGGTTGCTTTAGGTTCAATCAATCTTGAACAAGCGATCAAGAAAGCCTGACCTTATATCGCTCTCTTCCATTGCTGTACAGGGTGATGATTCCGGAAGATGATACACAGATTGCAATTGCATTTGCTAACTGGCTTATGGAACGTCCGGCCAAATGTCTACCCCCTTCTCCCGGTTTGGGAACTATCCCGGAAGGAACTTGAATATAGCGCCCAGCATCGCTGGCAATTCCCTTTGAATTGAATAGAATCGAGCCATCTAACCAAGCGAATTCAGCTAATGTTTCATGATTATTCGGATTGAGAATGCTTCGACGCATCTCGGAATGACCCTTGAATGGATTGAGAACCAACGCGGTGGAATGACGCCTTAACTTTGGGACCGATCCAATTGCAAAGAGTGCACCAACAGCATGTCCTTCTCTGCCACGGCCGCCAATATGACGGGCTAAATCCATCAATTTCGCAAGGATCTCGATATCGATATCATGTTCTTGGGCAAGAGTAACCAATCGATTGGACGACAGGTGGTTCACCTCGATAATTATTACGCCACTCATCGGTTCGCCAAGTATTGCAAGAATCTTGTCGTTGCTAGCAAATCTCCCCTCTCCAAGACCTTGTAATACCATATCGTGCAAACTATTCAGGACCGATAGGCCTTGAGCCGATAGTGCATCGTCGAGGAGTTTTATTTCAAAACCATCCTCGGTCAATGATTGGGCAACTTTTTGTGAACTGGTTAAAGTAACCATGCTCAAGCCCTTGGGGAGTTCTTCAGCGATTTTTCTTGCGGTTCTCGAATTATTAGTCAGTAAAACACAAGCAGAAAACCCTTGCTTTTCGCTTTGGATCGAGGACCTGACCAATGTGGCGAGGTCAACCATAAATCCACCTCAATCATCGTTATCGGTCGTATCGACTCCAGGGAGTTGGTCCTCGGATTCTCGATAAACAGTACGCATATTTTTAATGAAATTTTTCTCTTTGACAATGATTGTATATTTCTTAATTTTAGGATCTTCTTCACCATCGAGGACGCCTAATATCGTCTCGAGGGTTAACCTAGCACCTTCTCGGTGAGGGTATGCAAAAATTCCCATCGAAAGAGGGGGGGCGATAATTTCGCTTACATCATCCATATTTTTGAGGGTCTCAAAAAGATTTGCATAGGTTTCAGGTAGAAGTATCCGCCGAGATTCGTCTTGGTTTGGCCTTCTGCAATCTGGACTTACAACGTGAATGATATGCTTAAACCGTTCACTCAATCCAAATGGAACGGTGACGATATTGGTGGTAACTGGGCAAGGGGGTAAATTGAATTGGCGTTGGTCGGAACTGATTTCGCGACAGCGCAAACGCAAATCTTCTCCTGCGGCTTTGTGGATGAGAGCATCTATTCCCTCTCGACCTGAAAGTCGATTATTAGCTGGCGTAATCACCGCGTCACCCTTCTGTAAATGGAGGTCTCCTCCAATCACCCGGAGTACACCCCAGCGGCAAGTTCGCGCCATATACAACTCGACCATGTGGGGGCATGGGGGGCCGACCTTCATATACACATTGACAGAACCGCTACTTTCTTGCCATTTCACTACGAACGCGGATACGAAGTTGATTTGAGTAAAGCCCTTCACCACGCGGAGCGTGAGTCGAGAGCAACGAGCGGTTTGCATGGTAATTCTCTTCGTATTGGGGAGTTTAACCATACCCGTATTTGATAGAACATCACCGGTTGTCGAGAATGAATATATTGGCCTTAGCAGCCATTTTGACATCTGGAACGAGACCCCGTTTAACGATGTAGCGATTCCCGATGGATTCGATTTAGACAGTGTTAGCGATTATAGTGACGTCGGGGTTCTTATCAATAATCTCTCCGAGGCCAGCCGAACCATCGGCTGGGCATTTGTCAACGCCAGAAATATCTCTGCTGATCGCATTTTTATCTTTGATAATGATTCGACCCCGGTTTCTGAAACCATCAATCGAGCCCAATTTAATGCTTCATTCCGCCAACCTTTAGCAACCATGTTATCGGAATATAATGGTAGTGCAGACATCAATTATTTGGTGACGACCAAAGGCGTACCACTTCGGGTTAGTGGAGGTGATGACAAAGCATCTTTCGACCAAGAAATCTCTCTGGTCGGTGGGCTTTATGATAGCCTTATCGGTAATGATTATTGGGTAACTCATGGCTATGGCCCATTGGCTGGAAAAAGTATGGAACGTTTTACTAGAGATGGGTATGGATTTTTCTTGGTCACCCGTCTAACCGGTTATACTATCGATACCGCATTGGAGTTGATCGAGCGAGCTAACAATTCCTTCGGCGCTCGAGGGACTCACGTTTTGGACCTCGCGACAAATAGAAATACTTCTGGATACAAATATTGGAATGATGATCTCTATACCGCAAATACAACCTTGAATGGTACGCTTGGGTTGCCGGTGCTATTCGACGAAGAAACAGAATTTTTAACCAATATTTCGAATGTTATTACCTATGCTTCTTGGGGTTCGAACGATGGCAATTGGAATCGTAACTTTCTAGCAAATGCAGGTTTTGATACAACTGATAGTTCATGGTCGAGTGGGTCCAAATATTGGGATGCTTTCTCCCCAACGGTCTCTCCCGGTGATGAATTTAATTGGAGTTATCAAACCGGAATTAAGCAAGGAGGTAATGGGGCGATGGAGGCTCGAGTTTCATCTGAATGCAGCCAGGAATCTGGCGACATGTCCCCGGGGATTTTTGCCGAGTTCTTCGATAATGAAGGGATCAGTTTCAATACTGCTAGTATGCCCGATTTAATTGATCGAATTCCCGATCACGTACGTATCGAGAGTGACCTGGCTTACTCTTCTTCAGGCAATCCCTACCCGGGATTAGATGATAGATTCAAGCATAATTGGGGTGCGCGCTTTAGCGGACTAATCGACGTACCAGAATCAGGGAACTGGACATTATACCTCAATTCGGATGATGGTTCAGAATTGTGGATTGATGATGTTAGTGCGGTACAAAATTATGGTTCACACGGAATGAGGGAGTATTCTACAACGCTCTCCTTAACCGCGGGATATCATGATTTCAGAATAGAATTTTTCCAAGGTGGAGGGCCACATGGTTTACTCTTTTCATGGCAAGGACCGAATGTGACTAAGACCAATATCCCTGCATCAGCATTCGTTGTATCGGGAGATTATATTCCTCAGCAAGATAGTTTGATTCACAATTGGGATTTCGAGGAGGGTGTTGGAAACCAATCGAATGACAGTATTACCAATGGCTCCAACTTTACACTATACGGGATGGACTCAAGCAATTGGAGAAATTGCATTGATGGCAATTGTCTGTGGTATGATGGTACCGATGATTACGCCAAAGTGAATGTTGATGACTGGTTAGGAAATTTCTCTGTTAGTCAATGGGTTTGGGCAAATATCACTAATCAGACAAATTATGCAGCCACATTTGCGATTGATGATAATGCAGGCTCTAACCACTCATTCCAACATATGGTCGCCAATAGTAAATGGAATTTACATAATAATCAGTCAAAGGAATTTGGTGATGTTGAGCCACAACGATGGGCTCATTTAGTGACCGTTTTTGATAGTGGTAACACTAGGCAATATCTCGATGGAGTACTGGTAAATTCCAATACATATCCAAATGGTTCAATAAATAATTTTGATTTATACAAGTTGGGAGTCAACCGGATTGGCACTTCATATTTCGAAGGAATGATCGACAATTTGATGATCTGGGATACCGCTTTGAGTAATGGTTCTATTACTACTCTTAGTCGAGACATCATCAACAATTGCTCTGCATATTCTGGTAATGGCCAAGGCGTAGCGTACTTGGAAACAACTTATGCTGTCCCGACAAATTTCACAAATCACGCTTGGTTGATTTATGGCTATGGGGAAAGAACAGGCGATGTATATGGTGAATACAATATCGAAGTTGCTTCCCTAGATTCTAATGGAACTGTATTGTTCACAAATACCTCATCAAGTCAGTCTTTCACAACAACATGGAATTCCCGAACATTGAGGTTTAGACCACACGCCGATACGACTTCTCTAAGGATTAGGGTATCGCTTGACATAGTGCCAACTTCTACAGATGGTTCACTATTCATTGATTCCACTTCATTACGAATAATCAGGCCTCATATGGGCTGGGTAGACGGCTCCATCGCCGAAACAGCAGTATCGACCGGAGGCCGTTCGTTCAATTGGGGCACCGGTTATGGTCAATCATTGGTAGCGGATATTTTAGAGGATGGTGCTAGTGGTGTCAAAGGATATGTGTACGAACCATATTTGTCTGCGGTTACCTATCCAAGCGTATTGCTAGGATCTTATGCGAGCGGCTATAATATGGCTGAATCATATTATGCTGGTAATCTTTTAACAGGTTGGATGGGCGTAGTTGTTGGAGACCCAAAGATGGCTGCTTTTGCAGATATTGTTCACGATGTTGAAATCATCGATGCTCGAACTATTGGAAACGCCTCAATAGGTCAAAATTTCACCATCGAAGTCGCTCTACAAAATATTGGACCGGGTGATGCGGAAGGTTGGTTGACCATCAGAGACAGATTAGGCGGTGAAATCCTCGTTAACAAAAGCATGATATTGCCATCTGGTGACCAAAGTGGAAGCCGGGTAATTGTCGATTTGACCTTGAAATCAACCCGGGCTGGATGGAATAACCTTCTCATTAAATGGGATGCAAGCAATTTGACAAAACCAGAACGAATCACCAATAATAACCATTTAGATCTGATAGAATGGCTAAATTCTCCACCGTCGGTCACCGATATTTCTTGTGATTCTTCTTTTTATAGCCGGGGTGATAGATTTGTTTGTACGGTTCAAGCAAGCGATGATAGCGGAGTGACTGGATTGGAATTAGCATGGCGGATCAGTTCCGGAAATGTGAGCACAAATTGGAGTTGGCTCAATACCGGCAGCCAAAATGGTGTCGATTGGTGGACGACGATAGAATTGCCCGCAGATTCGATGCTCGGGGATCTCGATATCAGGGCTATTGCATTCGATATTAGCAGTTTGGAAGCACAGGGGGAATCTTTCGCCATCGCCCTTGTTACTGACGCACCAGCGATTTGGTTTGGTATTCATGTTCAAGGGGTGGACGAGCCAGATTGGACTGGGGCAAATATTCTAACATCTAATCCGACCGGTGGTGTGAAACGAGGATATGTTACAACCCTCAAAGCCTGCGTCTTAGATATTGATTTTTCGCCATTTGAAGAGGCTCCAATATTTATCGCCAGCAGAGGGAATATCGATGGATTGACCTACAAACAAGGTACCGGTACTGGACACCATTGTTATATTGCTAGTTATACGATTCCTGTGAATACCTCTCTAGAAAGATTTAGCTTGGAATTAAGGGATTCAAGCGGTTCATACCTCACCCAGAGATCCATCGGGATAGCCGATATCTTACCTGAGATACATTTGGCGCTGATAGATAATGAGTCAGCAACTATTCAAACAGTGAGAGGAGGTGGAGATGAAAGCCTATTGATCTCGATTACAGACTCTGACGACACGGTATCGGCCATTCAAGGAGATCTGTATATTGAATGGCCAGGGCAACAACAAAAACTGGTCCCAATAGAATTCCAAAACGGTATTGCAACTATTCCACTGGTTACCGCTTGGTCGATAGAATCAGGAGAATTAAAGATTTACATTGAAATAATTGGCGCAAATGGGGCCATTAATTCAACCTCATTGAACCTCTCTATCATTTTGACCCCACCAATAATTAATAATATTGTACTTTGTGATGATAGTGGTCAAATAGACCAATTGATGTTTGGCCAAAACGCCACAGTCTCAATGTCATTGCACTCGAACAGGCCAATCGAATTTATTGATGCTACCCTAAACCAACAAGGCTGGAGTGTTTCCGCCCCTCAAACTGTTTCTACAACTTGTTTGCCAAACCAAGATTCATTTGATTTTAGGATTCAATTAGATTCATCATTTATTGTTGGAAATGGCTATGTTACCATTAGAATAGTTGATATTGATGGACTATCCAATTCCCAAAATCTTGATTTTGAATTCCGTCATTCACCACCAAAAATCAAAGTGACCATTCCAGATGCGATCATCGTGGGAGATAATTTAGAAGTTTTTGTCCAAATGACCGATGCGGATGGAATAGATGCATCCTGTAATATGGCTGCGGATTACCAAGGGAAAATACTCACTAATAGATCGAGCCGGGTAACCTCATTCGGTAACGAAGGCATGTGGTCATCCTCATGGTTATTAACAGATGATTTAGTGGGGAATTTGACCATCCTGATCACTTGTACCGACATTAGTGATAATCAGGTATTCTCAAATAAAACGGTTACAATTTTGCCAATTCCATTTTGTCTTGATTGTGAAACCGAAGATCAGGTAGTCGAAGAATCGAATTCAATCACACGAGATGTTACCATCGTGGCTGCTTTGAGCCTACTTGGAATCGTAGTAATTACTGGTTTAATTGTTCGCGCACGCGTACGCACACGCGAGGACGAAGAGCCGCAGCCGGTTTGGAATGTCCAAGATGATGACCAGCAGAGCCTTCATGACCATTGACGGCTTGGCCGATGTCATGGCAGTCGGATATGTATTGATCAACGTCACTCCCGGGCAAGAATACCAAGCTTATCAGGAGATTAAAAAATTGGAGAATATCGCAGATACTACTCTTTTGTTTGGCGATTACGATATTATCGCAAAATTAGAAGCAGCAAACCTTGGAATCATTGCAAAAACCGTAGTTGATACAATTCGCCAAGTAGCCGGTGTAACCAACACAAAGACTCTTGCTGGCGCTGAACTCTGACTCCAATTATAAACGCTGTACTGCTCAAAAGTGGCGCTCGAATCGTTGTACTGCGGTCATTATATGGCGCAGTATAGCGCTTTGTCGCCGAAAACCTTATAACCTTTAGTTGGTCGTCATCTGTGTGAGGTATAACCAATGGGAGAAAAAAAGTACTTCGTCCTCATAGAGGGCGGTAATGATACCAGCCAGGTATTTGCAAGCAGACAACCACGTGGCGCAGCACTGAAAGCTGCAACACGCGGGCATACAGACATCCGTCTACGTGAGCGCGGAACAAAGCGCGTACACGTATTTAGCGGGTGGGTGGACACAGTCCCCAAACCAGCAAATGGCCCAGCATGGCTTCCTGATAAGATCAAGAAGGCTAATGTGAAGAAGGTCGGCATCGAGCATCTTTGAAATAAGAAACTCGGCCGAATAGTCTTCTTACCCTAAAGCAGGGTCGCCGCCCCTTCTGACTCCTTGGAGTCAGGAGGGGCTTTTTTTCGTTTTTCAATCAATAAACGTTTGACCATCAATCGATATTAATTTCCAGTAAATGTGGCAAACATTGCTTGACCTAAATATTAAATCTTCGAATGATGATTTAGGTTTGACACAGAACCAACCTTGGCCCTAGCAACCTCATTTTGACCCAGAGCAAATCTAATTTGACTCAGTATCTAACCTTCTGGCCGGTCAAAGCTCTCCAAACCTTTTTGAGAGGATCATAATAACGGTCAACGACTCTTTCCTTTAGAGGAATAATAGCATTGTCGGTAATGTTGATTCCCGCTGGACAAACATCTGTGCAACATTTTGTGATGTTGCAGTAAGCAATACCAAATTCGCCCTTGATTTCTGGAACACGGTCTTCTTGATCCATTGGATGCATCTCAAAGTTAGCAAGACGGACCATCGTTCTTGGTCCACCGAATACATCGAACTTGCGATATTCTCTGAGTACGTGACATGTGTCTTGGCAGATATAACATTCAATACACGTTCTAAATTCTTGAGCACGCTTTGCTTCAAATTGACTGAATTTCCAATTAGGTTCATCCGGTCCTTTGATTGGAGTAACCGCTTTAGCCATTTCATAATTCCAAGAAACATCGGTTACAAGATCCTTGATATGTGGGAAGGTTTTCATTGGCCGTACAGTAATTACTTCACCCTCAGGAGTTTCTTCAATGACGTCGCTCATTCTAGTCATGCACATCAATTTTGCTTTACCATTGATTTCAGCACTACATGAACCACACTTGCCAGCTTTACAATTCCAGCGGCATGAAAGATC
>Ga0114997_10001344_pt1 | contig 20472 bp, 18 predicted proteins | sample ArcticOcean_MG_C_2_FD_87045 | JGI IMG/M metagenome (GOLD analysis project Ga0114997, IMG submission 87045) | Marine microbial communities from western Arctic Ocean - ArcticOcean_MG_CB4_136 | ecosystem: Environmental > Aquatic > Marine > Oceanic | place: Arctic Ocean: Canada Basin | collected...
AAATTTTAAAAAAAATGAAAATCAGGTACCAGAAGAGTTTAAACAAATTGCTGATGATTTTAGTAAAAAAGGATTTATCACAACTTCTGCAGAAAATTTAATTAATTGGGCTCGTACAGGCTCTCTCCATTGGATGACATTTGGTCTAGCTTGTTGTGCTGTAGAAATGATGCAAGCTTCAATGCCAAGATATGACTTAGAAAGATTTGGAGCTGCTCCAAGAGCTTCACCTAGACAATCTGATGTAATGATAGTGGCAGGCACATTAACAAACAAAATGGCTCAACCTCTTAGAAAAGTTTATGATCAAATGCCGGAACCCAGATATGTAATTTCAATGGGCAGCTGTGCAAATGGAGGTGGTTATTATCATTATTCATATTCAGTTGTTAGAGGTTGCGATCGAATAGTGCCAGTTGATATTTATGTGCCGGGTTGTCCTCCATCTGCTGAAGCTTTGTTATATGGAATTTTGCAACTTCAAAAAAAAATTCGAAGAGAGGGAACTTTAGAAAGATAAAAAATGGACATAACTGTTGAAGATTTAGAAAGAACAGTTAATTCAGATTTAACTACTGTGGTAAAAAAATCTGCTATTAGTTTTGGTCAACTAATTCTAGAGATAAATATAGAAGATTTATATTCTACTATTTTATACTTAAAAACAAATTCCAAGTGCAGATTTAAACAACTAATTGATGTTACTGCTGTAGATTATCCAGAACAAGACAAAAGATTTAAAATTGTTTATTTTCTTCTTAGTCATGAAAATAACTTAAGAGTAACTATTAATGTTCACATAGAAGAAAATGCATTAGTACCTTCTATAATAAAAATTTTTCCTTCTGCTAATTGGATGGAGAGGGAAGTTTTTGATATGTATGGAATCAAATTTAAAGACCATCCAAATCTCACAAGAATACTTACAGATTATGGTTTTGAAGGACATCCACTAAGAAAAGATTTTCCTTTAACTGGCCACACTGAAGTTAGATACAGCGAAGAAAAGAAAAAAGTTATTTATGAACCTGTCAAACTAAATCAAGAATATAGAAAATTTGATTCCCAGAGTCCGTGGGAAGGAACTAAGTATATTAGAGAAGAAAAAAAAGAGACTGAAAAAAAATAATGGCTAGAAAAATTAAAACTATGAACTTAAACTTTGGTCCACAGCATCCAGCTGCACACGGAGTGCTAAGACTAATTCTTGAATTAGATGGTGAAGTAGTTGAAAAAATTGATCCACATATTGGATTATTGCATAGAGGTACTGAAAAACTCATTGAACACAAAACCTATTCGCAGGCAATTCCTTATTTTGATCGACTTGATTACGTTGCTCCAATGAACCAAGAACATGCTTTTGCTTTAGCTATTGAAAGACTTTTAAATTTAGAGGTTCCGATTAGAGGTCAATATATTAGAGTATTATTCTGTGAGATTGGAAGAATTTTAAGTCATCTTTTAAATATAACTACACAAGCTCTTGATGTAGGAGCTCTTACACCATCTCTTTGGGGTTTTGAAGAAAGAGAAACTTTAATGACATTTTATGAAAGAGTATCTGGATCTAGACTTCATGCAAATTATTTTAGACCAGGAGGAGTACATAAAGATTTGCCAAAAGGTTTAAGTGACGATATTTTATCATTTTGTGTTTCGTTTCCAAAAATCCTTGATGATTTAGAAACTCTTTTAACTGATAATAGAATTTTTAAACAAAGAAATGTTGATATTGGTATTGTAACAAAGCAAGAAGCGCTAGAACACAGTTTTTCTGGGGTAATGTTACGTGGTTCTGGTGTTGCTTGGGACTTAAGAAAATCTCAACCTTATGAATGTTACGAGAATTTAGATTTTAAAATCCCTGTTGGAAAAAATGGAGATTGTTATGATAGATATCTCTGTAGGATGGATGAAATGCGCGAGAGTATAAAAATTATTGTTAATTGCATTAAAAAAATGCCAAATGGCCCCGTAAAATCTGTAGATGGAAAAATAACACCTCCAAAAAAAGATGATTTAAAAAATTCTATGGAAGCTTTAATACACCATTTTAAACTTTTTTCAGAAGGTTTTAGAGTTCCTAAAGGAGAAATTTATACTGCGGTAGAAGCTCCAAAAGGTGAATTTGGTGTTTATCTCATTTCAGATGGTAGCAACAAACCATATAAGTGCAAAATAAGAGCACCAGGTTTTTCTCACTTACAGTCAATGGATTACTTGCTTAAAGGTCATATGTTAGCTGATGTTCCTGCTGTATTAGGATCTTTAGATATTGTTTTTGGAGAAGTAGACAGATGAGCATAAAAAAAGTAAGCAAAATACAACCAGATTCTTTTGAATTTTCTAAAGAAAATTTTTTGGAAGCTCAAAATGAAATAAAAAAATATCCAGCTGATAGAAAAGCTAGTGCTGTTATAGCTCTGCTTTACTTGGTGCAAAAACAAAATGCTAGTTGGATACCATTAGCAGCAATTAAGTATGTGGCTAAACTGTTGGTTATCCCATACATACAAGTTTATGAAGTTTGTACTTTCTATTCTATGTTTAATTTGTCACCTGTAGGAAAATATTTTGTGCAAATTTGCACTACAACACCTTGCATGATTAGAGGAGCAAAAAAAATTTTAGATATATGTAAAAAAAAAATTTCTCCAAATCCAAACCAATTGTCCGAAAATAAACTTTGTTCTTGGGTCGAAGTAGAATGCTTAGGTGCATGTGTAAATGCTCCTATGATGCAAATTAACCAAGACTATTTTGAAGACTTAAATGAAAGTAAAACTGAAGAAATACTTCAATCTTTACTTGAGGACAAAACGATAAAACCAGGTTCTGCAAAAAATAGAAATAGTTCGGCTCCAGAGAAAGAAAGAAAAACTTTATTAGAGGTAAAAAATGCTTAAGGACGAAGATAGAATTTTTAAAAACCTATACAATGATTTTGGAGCCGATATTGATTCAAGTATTAAAAGGGATGATTGGAAAAAAACAAAAGATTTTATTTCAAAAGGCAAAGAATGGATCATTAAAGAAATTAAAGAATCTGAGTTGCGCGGAAGAGGAGGGGCTGGTTTCCCCACTGGGTTAAAATTCTCTTTTGCACCTAAAGAAGTTGGTCTTAGACCCCATTATTTAGTTATTAATGCTGATGAATCTGAACCCGGAACATGCAAAGATAGAGATATATTAAGATTTGAACCTCAGAAACTAATAGAAGGTTGTTTAATTTCAAGTTATGCCATCAGTGCCCACACTTGTTATATTTATATTAGAGGTGAATATTTTAGAGAAGGTCAAAAATTGCAAGAAGCAATAAATCAAGCTTATGAAAAAAATTTTTTAGGTAAGAATGCATGTAATTCTGGATGGGATTTGGATATTCATATTCATTATGGTGCCGGAGCATATATTTGTGGTGAAGAAACAGCTTTATTAGAAAGTTTAGAAGGAAAAAAAGGTTTACCAAGACTTAAACCTCCATTTCCTGCTCTTGTAGGTCTGTATGGTTGCCCTACCATAGTCAGTAATGTTGAAACAATAGCAGTTATTCCTACACTTCTTAGAAAAGGATCAAAGTGGTTTTCATCATTGGGTAAACCAAAAAACACTGGAACAAAAATTTTTTGTATATCTGGAAATGTTAATAACCCATGTAATGTTGAAGAAGAAATGGGAGTACCATTAAAGGATTTAATTGAAACTCATGCTGGAGGAGTTGTTGGAGGTTGGGGAAATTTACAAGCAATTATACCAGGAGGATCCTCAATGCCATTATTACCTAAAAGTATTTGTGAAACAATCACAATGGATTTTGATTCCTTAATAAAAGTTAAAAGTGGACTGGGAACCGCTGGAGTAATAGTTATCAACAAAGATCAAGATATTATTAAATGTATAGCTAGAATTGCTAGATTTTACAAACATGAGAGTTGTGGTCAATGTACACCTTGCAGAGAAGGATGTGGTTGGATGTGGCGTATTCTTGAAAGGATTTCTGAAAAAGAATCTAATTATAAAGAAATAGATCTCTTATATGATGTTACTAAACAAATTGAAGGGCATACAATCTGTGCCTTTGGTGAGGGAGCTTCATGGCCTGTACAGGGATTACTTCGTCACTTTAGAAAAGAAATGGAAAAAAGAAGTCAAGAAGAACCGTTTGTTAAGAAAAAAAATAATATTCCTTATTTAATAGACCAACACCTTCTGGAGAAAGATAATGCCTAAAATTATAATTAATAATAAAGAAATTGATTTTAAAGAAGGAATGACAATTCTTCAGGCCTGCGAATTAGCTGGCTCAGAAATTCCAAGATTTTGTTATCATGAAAGGCTTTCAATTGCTGGCAATTGTCGAATGTGCTTAGTTGAATTAGAAAAATCTCCTAAACCAATAGCTTCTTGCGCAATGCCTGCAAGCGAAGGAATGAAAATTAAAACTAATACGTCTTTTGTAGAAAAAGCAAGAAAAGGTGTAATGGAATTTCTGCTAGCCAATCATCCTTTAGACTGTCCAGTATGCGATCAGGGAGGAGAATGTGATTTACAAGATCAATCTCTTTTTTATGGTTTAGATATTTCTAGATTCACTGAAAAAAAGAGACAAGTAAAAGAAAAAAATATGGGACCGCTAATCAAAACTCAAATGACAAGATGTATACACTGCACAAGATGCATAAGATTTGCAACTGAAATTGCTGGAATACCAGAGTTGGGGGCGCTAGGTAGAGGAGAAGACACTGAAATAACAACATACTTAGAAAAATCAATGCAATCAGAATTATCTGCCAATGTTATAGACTTATGTCCTGTAGGAGCTCTCACTTCTAAACCTTACGCTTTCGAAGCTAGACCTTGGGATCTTAAAAAAACTGAAACTATTGATGTTATGGATGCAGTAGGATCCAATATTAGAGTTGACACTTATGGATGGGAGGTCAAAAGGATTTTACCTAGAATAAATGAAGATATTAATGAGGAATGGATATCAGATAAGACCAGATACGCTTGCGATGGATTATTAAAACAAAGATTGGATGTTCCTTATGTCAGAGAAAATGGAAAATTGAGAAAAATCTCATGGAATGAAGCTTTAAATTTTATAACTGAAAAACTAAAAAAATTAAATTCAAATGAAATAGCTGGAATCGTTGGAGATTTAGCAGACCTCGAAACGATCTACAGTTTTAAGAGTTTTTTTGAAGAAGTTTTAGGTTCAAAAAATATAGAGTGCAGACAAGATAGAACTTACATAAATCCAGAAGAAAGTATTAACTATAAATTTAATTCAACAATTAATGGAATTGAACAATCTGACTTTATTCTTCTGGTAGGAACAAATCCCAGATTAGAAGCTACTATACTTAATGCAAGAATTAGAAAAGCGTATATTAAAAATAAAACTGAAATTTTTTCATTAGGAGACCCTGGTGAATTAACTTATCCATACACAAGTCTTGGATCTGATATTTCTATTGTTAAAGATATTGTATCTGGAAAACATAAAATTTATCAAAAAATAAAAGAATCAAAAAAACCATTGGTTATTTTAGGAGAATCAGCTTTGAAAGGCAAAGCGGGTGAATATATATTTGAAACATTAAAGAATTTTTTATTCAATAACAACTTCATTACAAAAGATTGGAATGCTTTAAATATTCTCAATCAACATGCGTCGCGTGTTGGAGCTCTAGAACTAGATTTTCATTCAGTAAATGAAAATGACAATTTTTCTTTTTTTAACAAACTAGATAATGATACTTTTAAATTTATATATTTATTAGGAGCTGATAGTTTTAATTTTAATAAAAAAAATAAGTTTATTGTTTACCAAGGAAGCCATGGAGATAAAGGAGCAGAAATCGCAGATATTATTTTACCTGGCTCTGCCTACACTGAAAAAGATGGCTGGTTTATTAACTTAGAAGGCAAACTCCAGAATGCTTATAAAGCTTCATACCCCCCTGGAGAAGCTCGTGAAGATTGGACTATTTTTAAAGATCTTTCTGTAATGATGAAAAAACCACTTAAACACAATAATGTAAATGATTTAAGAAAGTTTATAATTCAATATATTGAAAAAAAGAAAAGTAAAAATATTACTAAATTTAAAGAAATTAATTTTGTACCAGGAAATATTTCAATAAATTTAATTGATTATTACTATTCAAACTCAATTGCTAGATCTTCAAAAGTAATGAATGAATGTAGACAAATATCAAAAAACCTAACTTTTTCAGGAATTGAGAAAGTGAGTTAATGACCTATATAAATATTTTTTTTAACGAAATTTATAAAATAATTTTTTTACTATTACCTGTTTTAGTATCAGTAGCTTTAATTGTATGGCTTGATAGAAGAATTTGGGCTCTTGTTCAAAAAAGAAAAGGACCTAATGTTGTAGGTCCATTTGGACTTTTTCAAACACTTGCTGATGCTTTAAAATATATTTTTAAAGAAATAATTATACCTGCAAGCTCTAACAAAACTATATTTGTATTAGCTCCAATAATTACGCTTACACTATCCTTGATTGCTTGGGCAGTAATTCCTTTTAGTAACAAAATGGTGTTATCTAATATTAATGTTGGGATTCTATATTTATTTGCTGTTTCGTCATTAAGTGTTTATGGAATTATAATGGCAGGGTGGGCTTCCAATTCAAAATATCCGTTTTTAGGAGCTATCAGATCAGCAGCGCAAATGATCTCATACGAAGTGTCAATTGGAATAATTATTATTAATGTACTTCTTTGCGTGGGTTCACTTAATTTAAACCAAATAGTACTAGCTCAAAAAAATGTTTGGTTTGTTTTCCCTCTTTTCCCTATGTTTGTTATCTTTTTTATATCCGCTCTAGCTGAAACAAATCGTCCTCCATTTGATTTACCTGAAGCTGAGTCAGAGTTAGTTGCTGGTTACCAAACAGAATATTCTGGGATGATGTACGCAATGTTTTGGTTGGGAGAGTATGCAAATATACTTCTTTTATGTGCACTTGGTTCTGTGCTTTTTTTAGGAGGATGGCTTAGTCCAATAGATATTTATCCATTTAGTATTTTACCTGGTCCTTTCTGGATGATACTTAAAATATTAATTCTTTTTATTTTGTTTTCTTTAGTAAAAGCAACAGTACCAAGATATCGATTTGATCAATTGATGAGATTAGGATGGAAAATTTTTTTACCAATATCATTACTTTGGGTTGTTTTAACAGCAAGTTTTTTATTTTTTTTAGATATGTTACCAACAGTAGGATAATTAATGATTAGTATTAACAGAATTATAAAAACAATTTTTATGGCAGATTTTGTTTCTGGATTATTTATTGCAATCAAACAAATTTTCAAATCAAAAAAAACTATAAATTACCCTTTTGAAAAAGGAAAGCTGAGTCCGAGATTCAGAGGAGAACATGCATTAAGAAGATACCCAAATGGAGAAGAAAGATGCATAGCTTGCAAACTTTGCGAAGCAGTATGCCCAGCTCAAGCTATTACAATAGAATCTGAAGAAAGAAAAGATGGCAGCCGAAAGACAACTAAATACGATATAGACATGCTAAAATGTATTTACTGTGGATTATGTGAAGAATCTTGTCCTGTAGATGCTATTGTGCAAGGTCCTAATTTTGAGTTTGCTACGGAAACGAGAGAAGAACTCTATTATAATAAGAAAAAACTTTTAGATAACGGAGATAAATGGGAGACTGCTTTAGCTGAGAATATCAAAGCAGATTCATCTTTTAGATAAATGTTAGCTCACACTCTTTTTTTTTATTTTTTTGCAACCATAACAATATTTTCTGCAATTATGGTCACGATTTCTAGAAACACAGTTTATTCAGTTTTTTTTCTTATATTAGTTTTTGTAACAGTATCAATCTTGTTTATTATGATTGGAGCTGAATTTTTGGGAATGATAATGTTAATTGTTTATGTTGGTGCAGTAGCCGTTCTGTTTCTTTTTGTTGTAATGATGTTAAATGTATCTGAAAAAACAGAGAGAAAACCTGATAAAAAAGGTTTAATAAATAATATATCTGTAAGTTCAGTTGTTGGTGCGATTATTTTGCTCGAATTGCTTATTGTTGTGGGTGGCTGGAAATACAAGTCTTCTTTTGCTCCTTTCTCCAACATAAACCCAAGTGTAAGTAATACACACGCCATAGGGAATGTTTTATATACTGATTATATTCATCTTTTTCAAATATCAGGTTTTATACTTCTCGTAGCCATGATTGGAGCTATTACTCTCACGTTTAGTAAAAGAGAAAATGTTAAAAGGCAAAGCTATTTTAGACAAATTGAAAGAGATAGAGAAAGTGCAGTCTCATTAGTAGAAGTTGAATATAGAAAAGGTGTTAAATTTGATGATTGAAATAAATTTAGAACACTATTTAACTCTAGCAGCAATAATTTTTACAATAGGAGTGGTTGGTATTTTTTTAAATAGGAAAAATATTATTATAATTTTAATGTCTATAGAGCTAATGCTATTAGCGGTAAATATTAATTTAGTTTCATTTTCTATTTTTTTAAACGATTTAGTTGGGCAAATTTTTACAATGTTTATATTAACTGTTGCCGCAGCTGAGGCAGCGATAGGCTTAGCTATTATTGTTGTATATTATAAAAACAAAGGTTCAATCCAAGTTGAGCAAATAAATTCTTTGAAAGGTTGATATGGAATATGCAATTATATTTTTACCTTTAATTGGTTCAGTTATTTCAGGTTTTTTTGGTAAAACACTAGGAACTAAATTTTGTCAGATCCTAACAAGTACATTAATCGGTATTTCAAGTGTTCTATCTATATATATTTTTTATCTAGTAATAAATGATGGCTATTCAAATAATAGACTAATATTTACCTGGATTAGCTCAGGAAGTTTTAATGTTAATTGGTCTATATACGTAGATCCATTAGCATCAATAATGCTAGTCATTGTAAGTTTAATATCAACAATTATTCATTTTTACTCCATTGGATATATGGATCATGACCCTAATAAAACACGTTTTATGGCTTATTTATCCTTATTTACTTTTGCAATGCTTACCTTAGTTACGGCAGATAATTTTTTGCAGTTATTTTTTGGATGGGAGGGTGTTGGACTTTGCTCTTATTTACTAATTGGTTTTTGGTATAAAAAAAAGTCAGCAAACAATGCAGCAATGAAAGCTTTTATTGTAAATAGAGTAGGAGATTTTGGGTTTGCGATTGGTGTTTTTTTAATTTTTTTTCATTATGATACAGTAATTTACAGCGAAGTTTTTCAATTAACTCCTAATTTTGTAGAAAAAAAATTAATCTTTTTAGGCGTTGAATTCAATTTAATCACAATAGTTTGTATTTTGCTTTTTATTGGATCAATGGGAAAATCTGCTCAAATTTTTTTACACACTTGGCTGCCAGACGCAATGGAAGGACCAACACCTGTTTCTGCATTAATTCACGCCGCAACTATGGTAACAGCTGGAGTTTTTTTAGTAGTAAGGTGTTCACCAATATTTGAGTACTCCCAAGTTGCTCTAAATTTTGTGGCTACAATTGGAATGATGACTGCTTTCTTTGCAGCATCAGTAGCGCTTGTGCAGAATGATATTAAAAAGATAATTGCTTATTCTACTTGCAGTCAATTAGGATATATGTTTTTTGCTGCAGGCATTGGAGCCTACCATATCGCTATTTTCCATTTATTTACTCATGCTTTTTTTAAAGCACTTTTATTTCTTGGTGCAGGTTGTGTAATCCATTCTTTTCATAATGAGCAAGATGTTAGATCAATGGGAGGAGTATGGAAAAAAATACCTTACACCTATTCACTTATGATAATAGGAACGTTAGCATTAACTGGGTTTCCACTTCTTTCTGGCTTTTATTCCAAAGACGCTATTATAGAGTTTGCTTATTTAGAAGGAAGTATAATGAGCTACTCTGTTGTTATAGTAGGAATCTTAACAGCATTCTTAACTTCAATTTATTCCTGGAGATTAATATTTAAATCTTTTCATGGGAAATATAAAAATAAAAAAAATACTATTACATCAATTAAAGAATCTCCTCTGATCATGTTGATTCCTTCTTCAATTTTAGCTATTGGGGCTATATCAGTTGGTTTTTTATTTAAAGATATGCTTATAGGTGTTGATAGTCAGTTTTGGAAAAATTCAATTTTGTTTTTAAAAGAAACCCATCTTAATCATCCCCCACTATGGGTGGTTATTTTAACGCCTGCTATAGTAACTATAATGATACCAATTTCTTATTATCTATTTTTAAAAGATAAAAAAATTCTAAAAAAATTAATTTTAAAGAATGAAGCTTTATACAATTTTTTACTTAACAAATGGTATTTTGATGATTTATATAATTTTATTTTTATTAAACCTATCAAAAGAATTGGGTTATTTTTGTGGAGCAAAGGTGATGTTGGTACGATTGATAGATATGGACCGAATGGACTTTCGCAACTAGTAAAAATTTTATCAACAAAAGCATCAAACTTTCAAAGCGGATATTTATATCATTATGCTTTAGTTATGCTTTTAGGTTTATCTATATTATTAACTTACTTAATCGTATATTAAATGAATTTTCCAATATTATCTTCAATTATTCTTATTCCGTTTATTGGATCTTTATTTATTTTATTCATTAAAGGTACACCAAAAAATGTAGAGAAAAATTCAAAATATGTTGCAGTATTTTCTTCATTGGTTAACTTTTTTCTTTCTATTTTTCTTTGGTTTTCTTTTGAACCAACAACATCGAACTTCCAATTTGTTGAAACAAAAGTATGGATGGGTGGATTTATTAATTACCAAGTAGGCGTAGACGGTATTTCAATTTTATTTATAATATTAACTGCATTTATAACTCCTATATGCATTTTTTCAGTTATCAATAGTATTAAATTTAAAATTAAAGAATTTCTCATAGCAATTCTTGTAATGGAAACTTTAATGCTTGGTGTTTTTTGTTCACTCGACTTGATAATATTTTACTTATTTTTCGAAGGAGGACTTATACCAATGTTTTTGATTATCGGTATTTGGGGAGGACCAAACAGAGTTTATTCAGCATTTAAATTTTTTTTATTCACACTGCTTGGGTCTGTATTAATGCTAGTGGCTATTATTTCCATTTATTGGATCACAGGCACAACAGATGTAATAAAATTATTAGGTATAAGAATACCAGAAAACTATCAATATTTGATGTGGTTAGCCTTTTTCAGTTCTTTTGCAGTAAAGTTGCCCATGTGGCCTTTTCATACGTGGCTACCAGATGCTCATGTTGAAGCTCCTACAGCAGGATCGGTTATTTTAGCAGCAATACTATTAAAAATGGCAGGATATGGATTTATTCGTTTTTCATTAGGTTTCTTTCCATTAGCTTCAGATTATTTTACACCACTAATTTTTGCTTTAAGTATTGTTGCTATAATCTACACATCTTTGGTAGCTCTCATGCAAAATGATATGAAGAAATTAATAGCCTATTCTTCTGTAGCTCATATGGGCTTTGTTACTATAGGGATTTTTGTTTTAAATAAACAAGGATTAGAAGGGAGTATAATTCAGATGATTAGTCATGGCTTAATATCTGCCGCTCTCTTTTTATGTGTTGGAGTATTGTACGATAGATATAATTCAAGAATGATTTCTTCCTTTGGAGGTATCGTGAATCTGATGCCTAGATATGCATTTGTATTTATGATTTTTTCACTCGCTGCACTAGGTTTGCCTGGCACAAGTGGTTTTGTTGGTGAATTTCTTGTGTTAGTCGGAGCATTTCAAAAAAATATTTTAGTAGCTATATTCGCAAGCACTGGAGTAATATTAGCTGCAGCATATATGCTTTGGCTTTATAAAAGGGTAGTTTTTGGCAAACTTTCAAATCCAGAATTAAAATTGAAATCTGATTTAAACAAAATAGAAACTTGCATTTTTGCATCTTTACTATTCTTAATAATTTTCTTTGGATTCTATCCAGAGCCTCTTTTAAATACTGTTAGTAGTTCAGTTAATAATCTAGTTGAAAATTATAATTCTAATATTAATTTTTACTTATCTAAAGAGGTGAATTAGTGCAATCAATTGTTTATATATTGCCAGAACTATTTTTATCAATATCAGTAATGACACTTTTAATGTTAGGTATTTTTGTAAAAAAAAGTTTCAAGTTAATAAATTTTTTGACATTAATAACTTTAATATTTGCAATTATATTAGTTTTTAATCAACCTGATGGAGTTAATAAAATTTTTAATGAGAGCTATATAATTGATAATTTTTCTATTTTTATGAAAATACTTACCTTATTATTTTGCTCTTTTATTTTAATATTATCTAAAGATTATGTAAAAAGTAATAATATGGATAGAATAGAATACCCAATAATTATTTTATCATCTGTAGTTGGTATGTTTTTGATGATTAGCTCTTACGATCTTATTGTGTTTTATCTTGGTTTAGAATTACAATCGTTATGTTTGTATATTTTAGCATCTTTCAATAAAAATGAAGAAAAATCTTCAGAAGCCGGTTTAAAATATTTTATCCTTAGTGCTCTTGCTACTGGCCTTATGCTTTATGGATGCTCCCTCATTTATGGTTTTACCGGATCAACAAATTTTTCAACAATTGCAAAAAACTTAAATGAAGCAAGTTTAGGAGGCATATTTGGCATTGTTTTTATTATATCTGGCCTAGCATTTAAAATTTCATCAGTTCCATTTCATATGTGGACACCTGATGTTTATGAAGGATCCCCAACCTCTGTTACGGCATTTTTTGCTTTAGTTCCAAAAATTGCAGCTTTAACTGTTTTTATTAGATTTATGTATGTTCCTTTCATAAATGTTATTGATCAGTGGCAAACAATAATTATTTTTTTATCAGTTTCTTCTATGATATTTGGAGCTTTTGCTGCAATTGGTCAAAGTAATATTAAAAGGCTAATGGCTTATAGTTCAATAAGCCATATAGGATATGCGTTAGCCGGTATAGCAACTGGAACAAATTCAGGAATTCAAAGTACAATAATTTATTTAACAATTTATTTAGTAATGAATTTAGGTGCTTTTGGATGTATTTTTGCATTAAAAAGAGAAAATGTTTTTTATGAAAATATTAATGATTTGTCTGGAATATCAAAAAACCACCCAATGCTTGCATTAAGTTTCTTAATTATTTTTTTCTCTTTAGCTGGAATACCTCCTTTAGCAGGCTTCTTTGCAAAATTTTATGTTTTTATGGCAGTTATTGAAGTAAAGATGTACACCTTAGCAGTAATTGGTTTGATAACAACTGTAGTCTCTGCATTTTATTATTTAAGAGTTATAAAAATTGTTTACTTTGATAAAGCAAAAATACCTTTTGAAGAAAACTATGACTTTGGTTTAAAAGCTATATTGATATTAACAAGTGTAATGATTTTAATTTATTTTATATATCCATCGATATTAATAGATGCAGTTTCAAATATAACAATTATCTAATGAGATTTAAAATCTTTAAGTATGAGGAAGTTACAAGCACAAATGATGTAGCTATATATTTAATAAAAAATAAAAAAATAAAATATGGTTTTATCTATTCTAAGAAACAAACAAATGGACGTGGCAGACATGGGAATAAATGGATATCTAACTATGGAAATTTATTTGGATCTATTTTTTTCCCCTTAAAAAAAAATTATCCACCATTCAATGAGTTTTCACTAATAAGTACAATTCTAATTCATGATGTTATCAAAAAATTATGTAAAGGTAAAAAAATATCAATTAAGTGGCCAAATGATATTTTTTTAAATGGAAAAAAAATTTGTGGAATTCTTCAAGAAATAATAACCTTAAAGAGTAGAAAGTTTTTAATTATAGGAATAGGTGTTAATATTGTATCAAGCCCAAATATTAACAAGGAATATAATGCAACAAATATATTTAAAGAAACAAAAAAGAGCCTTTCACTAAAAAAATTAATTAAATTAATTATAAATACTTATGAAAATTTTTTTAACGAGATAGATTCTTACAAATATATAAATTTTAAAAAAAAAATTAATTTAGTAGTATCAAAAAATATATAAAATGCATATTTTAATTGGAGATATAGGGAATACAGTAACTAAAATTTGTTTAGTAGATATTAAAGATTTTAATATAAAAAAAATATTTTATTTTAATAGTAAAGAAATTAAATCTCAAAAATATTTGACCAGTAAATTTAAAAAAATTTTAAAAAATAAACTAATGTGCAAAACAGCTCTTTTCTCAAGTGTGGTACCTAATTATCAACTAAAAATAAAAAGAATTTTAAATAAAATACACAGGATTAAGATGAGAGAAATAAAGGAAAAAAGTTTAAAAAAGGGGGTTAAAATTAATATCAAAAACAGTAAACAGGTTGGTTCTGACAGAATTGCCAATGCTGTTGGTGCATTCAGAAGGTATAAATCTAATTGTATTGTTTTAGATTTTGGTACAGCAACAACATTTGATGTTATTACCAAATATGGAGTGTATAATGGAGGAATTATAGCTCCTGGTGTTAACCTTTCAATGCAAAGTTTGTCAAATTCAGCTGACCAAATACCTTCTTTTTCAATCAAAAAACAAAAAAAGGTTATTGGTAAGAATACTATAGATGCTTTGCGCTCCGGTTTTTATTGGGGTTATTCAGGACTTATTAATAATATTATTTTAAAAATTGAGCATGAAACTAAAAAAAAGTACAAAATCATTTTTACTGGAGGCTATGCCCATCTATTTAAAACTTCTATGATAAGACCTTTTGTTATAGATAAGAATATAACAATTGATGGTATAATTGAAATTTATAAAAACAATAAAAACAATCTAATTAAATGAAAAAAGAAGAATTTATTTTTTGCCCTCTAGGTGGCTCCGGTGAGATAGGAATGAATATGAACTTGTTTGCTTATGGAGACCAAGGAAATAGAAAATGGATTATAGTTGATATTGGAGTTACTTTTGCTGATGATACTATACCTGGCATTGATCTAATTTATCCAGATCCAGGGTTTATAGTAGATAAAAAAGAAAATCTTCTTGGTTTAGTTTTGACTCACGCTCACGAGGATCACATAGGAGCTATTGCCCATGTTTGGCCAAAGTTAATGTGTGATATTTATGCTACGCCATTCACAAGCGTTTTAATAAAAGAAAAGTTTAAAGAAAAAAAAATTGACATAGGTAATAAATTAAAAATTGTTCAACTAAACGGAAATATAAATCTTGATCCATTTAAAATTGAATTTGTTACATTAACTCATTCTATACTTGAACCTAATGGACTTAGAATAGAAACACCTGCAGGAATTATTTTGCATACTGGAGATTGGAAAATTGATCCTAACCCTTTAATTGGCGAAAAGATTAATGAGAAAAGAATTAAAGAAATAGGAAATGAAGGTGTATTAGCTATGATATGTGATTCAACAAATGTTTTTAGTGAAGGACGGGCTGGTTCAGAATTAGATGTGAGAAATAGCTTATTAAAAATAATGAAATTAAAAAAAAAAAGAATAATAGTCACATCATTTGCATCAAATGTTGCAAGAATGGAAAGTATTTTTTATTGTGCAGAAAAAGTGGGTAGAAAAATATGTTTAGTAGGAAGATCTATGCATCGAATTTATAATGCAGCAAAACAATGTGGATACTTAAATAATTTAATAAAACCTGTTGACCCTCGAGATGCCAAAAAAATCTCTAGAGAAAAAATTGTATATTTATGTACAGGTAGTCAAGGTGAACCTTTCGGAGCAATGACGCGCATTTCAAATTATAGTCATCCTGATATCACTATAGAAGCTAATGACACTGTAATTTTTTCTTCTAAAATTATACCCGGAAATGAAAAAAAACTTTATAGATTACACAACCAATTAGTAAAAAATGGTATTGAAGTGGTATCTGAAGATAACGAATTTGTTCATGTTTCTGGTCATCCAAACAGAGAAGATTTAAAATCTATGTATAGTTGGGTCAACCCAAAATCAATTATACCTGTCCATGGCGAGCACAGACATATGATAGAGCATTTAAATTTTGCTAAAGAAATGCAGATACCTTACCCTGTAGGTGTAGAAAATGGCGATATTTTACAACTATACCCAGGTGAAAAACCAGCAGTTGTAGATAAAGCTCCTGTTGGAAGAATGTATGTGGATGGAAATTTAAGTATTGGAGCAGAGTCAAGGTCATTAAAAGATAGAATAAATTTATCTGTTAATGGTTTATTAGAAGTTACAATAATAATAAATGAAAACGGATCAATAGTAAAAAAACCAATTATTTCCTCTAGGGGTCTACCTAGCAACGGAGAAGATAGTGATTTTAATTTTGAATTAGAAGCGCAAGTCAGAAAGACATGTAAAGCATTTTCATTAAAAAATCGTAAACAAGAAGAAAATCTAATTGGAACACTCAAAATAAACTGTAGAAGAGTTGTTAAAGAAAAAACCGGGAAGAAACCTTTTACAAACATAAATTTAGTGAGAATTTAAAAAAAAATAATGTATTTATCAAAATTATTTATCCCACTTCTTAGAGAAAACCCTTCAGAAGCTAAAATTAAATCTCATCAGTTAATGCTAAGAACGGGTATGATAAAACAATCTTCTACAGGAATATATTCTTGGTTACCTTTAGGTTTTAAAATCATGAAAAAAATAGAACAAATTGTTAGAGAGGAACAAAATAAAATTGGAGCTCAAGAACTGCTAATGCCAACGATTCAATCAGCAGATATATGGAAAGAAAGTGGAAGATATGAAGATTATGGAGAGGAAATGTTAAGAATAAAAGATAGACAAGGTAAAGAAATGCTTTACGGACCCACCAACGAAGAATTAATTACTGAAATCTTTAGAAGTAGCGTCAAATCATACAAGACTTTACCCCAAATTTTATACCATATTCAGTGGAAATTTAGAGATGAAGTTAGACCAAGATTCGGAGTGATGAGATGTAAAGAATTTTTTATGAAAGATGCATATTCTTTTGACTTAAATGATGAAGAAGCAAAAAAGTCGTATAATAAAATGTTTTTTTCATATCTAAACACTTTTAAAAAATTAGGCCTCACAGCAATACCTATGGAGGCTGATACAGGCCCAATAGGTGGAGATCTTTCACATGAATTTATAATACTAGCAGAAACGGGAGAAAGCAAAATCTATTCTGATAAAAGAATTTTAGATATTGATTTAAGCAACTACAGTAATGAAGAAACATCAATCAAAGAGCTTAGAAAAAAATACGATGCATTCTATGCTGTAACTGATGACAAATATAAAGAAACTGATTTTCAGAGTAAAGTAAAAAAAGAAAATCAGCTAGTTACAAAAGGAATTGAAGTTGGCCACATTTTTTACTTTGGTGACAAATATTCAAAACCTTTAAAATGCTCAGTCGATTTAAAAGATGGAAAAAAAATTAATGTGAAAATGGGATCATATGGAATTGGAGTTTCACGTTTGGTTGGAGCCATTATAGAATCTAAATTTAATAATAATATAATGAAATGGCCTGATACTATAGCACCTTTTCAAGCAGTAATAATTCCTAGCCTACAAAAAAAGGATCAATCAAATTTTTTAAAAGCCGAAAAGATATACAATTTATTATTAAAAAATAAAATTGACGTTTTGTTTGATGATACCGATGAGCATCTGTCAGCAAAATTTAAAAAATTTGATTTAATAGGTATACCTTATCAAATTATTTTAGGATCCAATTCTAGTGAAGATAAAGTTGAATTTAAGGAAATTTATGGAAAAACTGAAATTTTATCACCTGAAGAAATTAAAAATAAATTATTAAATAAAAGAATTTTAAATTGATCTCTAAGATTGAACAAACTATTGCATTAAGATTTTTAAGACCTAAAAAAAAAGAGGGTTTTTTAAAAGTAATCTCTATTTTTTCATTTACTGGTATAGCTCTTGGAGTATCTATTTTAATTATTGTTATGTCAGTAATGAATGGTTTCAGAACTGAATTAATTAATAAAATATTAGGTTTTAACCCACATATTATAGTTAAACCATACGATCAAGCTCTTAATAAACAAGACCTTGATAAACTTGGTGGTTTAAAAAAATATATATCTAGAACTGCATTTACTTTTAGTGGACAAGGGATTTTAATAAGTAAACTAAATACTACAGGTGTTCTAGCTAGATCTTATGTTAACAATGATATTAATCAAATAGATCTGATAAAGGATGGTATTATTGATGGATCTTTAAACAATTTTAACAAAGATACTGTCTCAATAGGAAAAGAGTTAGCGATATCATCTGAACTAGTTGTCGGAGATAAGATTACATTAATGTCAACTTCCAATCTTCAAACTCCATTTGGTAGTATTCCACTACAAGAACAATTTGAAATTTCTTCTATTTTTACTACCGGTCTTGCAGAGTTCGATCAAAACGTTATTTTTATTCCTTTTGAAAATGCAAGCTCTTTATTCGAAATATCTGACACAGATATTAATTTAGAAATTTTCTTAACTAAACCCGATAAGGTTGAAATAATTAAAAAAAGTGTTCAAAAATTATTTAATGGTTATTATGTTTACACATGGGCAGACTTAAATAAATCATTTTTTGGTGCCTTGAAAGTTGAAAGAAATGTTATGTTCATTATCCTTACGCTAATTATTATTGTTGCTGCTTTTAACATTATTTCTGGATTAACAATCTTAGTAAAAAATAAAACAAAAGAAATAGCTATACTTAGAACTTTAGGTGTAAGCAAAATTTCTGTTACAAAGATTTTTTTTTTAGTTGGTTTTACCATTGGTTTTCTGGCAACTGTTACAGGTGTTATAATTGGAGTTCTTTTTTCTTACAACATAGAGGAAATAAGAGTTCTAATTACATCAATATTTAACATAAGATTATTTCCAGAAGAAATATATTTTTTAAGTCAAATGCCATCTGAAATAAATTTTAGATATATACTTGTAATTTCTTCTTTTTCTTTATTTATTACATTTATAGCAACAATTTTTCCTGCTTTATCTGCAGCTAAACTGGACCCAATAAAAGCTTTAAAATATGAGTAACGAAATAATTAAACTACTAAATATTTCTAAGAGCTTTTCTGGACCAGGAAAAAATATTCAAGTATTAAAAAATATTAATTTAACTATAAACAGTGGAGAAATAGTTTCCCTTACAGGACCATCAGGTTCAGGAAAATCAACATTACTTCATATTATTGCTTTACTAGATAAACCTACATCTGGTGAAGTTTTTTTTAAAAATAAAAGTTTTTCTAATTCTGCTGATAATGAAAAAGACACCGTAAGAAGAACAGGTATTTCGATTATTTATCAACAAAACAATCTTCTGAGTGATTTCAATGCATTAGAGAATGTTATTATACCATTAGTAAATAATGGTTATAAGTGGGTTGAAGCTAAAGAAAGAGCTATAAAAATTTTATCAGAAGTTAACTTATCCAAAAGACTCTATCACTTTCCAAGTGAATTATCTGGCGGTGAAGAACAAAGGGTGGCTGTCGCAAGGGCTTTAATAACCGAGCCCAATTTAATTTTGGCAGACGAACCTACTGGTAGCCTGGATAGCAATACCGCAAACGAAATTTTTTCTCTATTTTCAAAATTAAAATCAAAAAATAGAGCAATAATATATGCAACTCATAATAGAGAATTATCAAACAAAGCAGACTATAAGTTAAATATTTTAGATGGTAATATAATAAGAAAAGATGAATGAAGATATTAATAAAGATTTTAATCATTTAAAGATACATACACAATACTCAATATGTGAAGGAGCTCTAAGAACAGCTGATCTTGCTGAGTATTGTAAAACAAATAAAGTTAAAGCTGTAGGATTATGCGATTCAAACAATTTGTGTGGAGCATTAGAATTTTCTGAATCTATAGCTAAATCAAAAACCCAGCCTATTATTGGAACACAAATTAATATTAAATACAAAAATTACCAAGGAAAACTACCGCTATTTGCAAAAAATTTAGAAGGATATAAAAATTTAGTTAAATTATCATCTAAATCATATTTAGAAATAAAAGATGACGAAGATCCAAATTGTAAGATTGAAGATTTAGAAAAAAATCATAATGGCTTGATTCTTTTAACAGGAGCAATAGATGGTTTTTTTGGTAAACTTTTTTTTAATAATCTTACAGATGAAATATTTTTTCTTTTAAAAAAGTTTAAAAAAACTTACGGTGATAATATATATCTCGAAATACAGCGTCATAATGATCCTGGGGAAAGATTATTTGAAAATTTTTTACTTAAAATATCTGAAGAACTTAAATTACCGATAATAGCAACAAATGAAGTTTTTTATTTGGATAAAGATATGCACGAAGCTCATGATGCTTATTTGTGCATAGGTGAAAAAACATATGTAAATGTTAAAGATAG
>Ga0114997_10001346_pt1 | contig 20458 bp, 24 predicted proteins | sample ArcticOcean_MG_C_2_FD_87045 | JGI IMG/M metagenome (GOLD analysis project Ga0114997, IMG submission 87045) | Marine microbial communities from western Arctic Ocean - ArcticOcean_MG_CB4_136 | ecosystem: Environmental > Aquatic > Marine > Oceanic | place: Arctic Ocean: Canada Basin | collected...
TATAATTTTAAATCCACACAAAAATAATATAAAAACAAGGAATGCCTGGGTGGTGTAACGGTTAGCACGAAAGTTTGTGGAACTTTAAGTTTGAGTTCGATTCTCAGCCCGGGTACCAAAAAAATGAATAAAGAAAATAAATTAATTCCTGGTTTACCCTCAGGGTTTGAAGATAGATGGAACAAAAAATTAATTCTCAAGAAAAAGTTAATTAATATTATTGAGAATAATTTTATTAAATTTGGTTTCGAGCCACTTGAAACTCCATCATTTGAAATTAGTGAAAATATAGGATCATTTCTTGCAGATGATGACAGCAACTCTATGTCTGATGTATTCTCATTTAAAGATGGTGAAAAAAATATTACTCTTAGATATGATTTATCAAGTCCATTAGCAAGATTTGTTGCACAAAATAATCAAGAATTACCCTTACCTTATAAGAGATATGCAATTCAAAATGTGTTTAGAAACGAAAAAGCAGGTAATGCAAGATATCGAGAGTTTACTCAAGCAGACTGCGACATTGTAGGGAATGTTAACCCAGCACAAGCAAACGCTGAACTTTGTAATTTAATTGCAAGTACGCTGCTTGCGTGTGGATTGAAGAAAGATCAGTTCGTAGTTAACATTAGTAATAGAAAAATTGTTCAAGGGTTAATTGAAAGCCTTAAAATATCAGAAGACAAACAAATAAAAGTTATGAGGGCGATAGACAAACTAGATAAACCTGGTTTTGGTTTAAGAGGTGTTGAGGATTTATTAAAAAAAGAAAGAGTAGATATTAGTGGAGCAGTTACTAAAGGTGCTGATTTAACAGATGATGAAGCTTCACAAATTATTAATTTCTTAAAAGTAAAAGATTTAAGAGAATTAAAAGATAATTTAAAAAATCCACTATCTCAAGAAGGAATCAAAGATTTAGAAGATTTATTAGAAGTTGCAAGTTATGGGGATTATCTAGACCAGGTAAAAACTAATTTTACGATTGTTAGAGGCCTTGCTTATTATGATGGGTTTTGTGTTGAAACAAATTTAAATTTCAAAGCAACAAACAGCAAAGGTAAAGAAGTTGATATTGGCAGTGTTTGCTCTGGCGGACAATACAATAAATTAATTTCAAGATTTAAAGGTGTTGATATTCCAGGAACTGGAATAAGTATTGGAGTAGACAGATTATTATTTGCCATGTTGCAGCTGGATCAAATTAAAGTAGATGAAAAAAAACTAGTAATTGTGTGCATAATGGATGAAAAATATTTAAAAAATTATTATGAGATTTTAAAAGTTTTAAGAGACAGCAACATTAACTCAGAAATATTTTTAGACAGTAAAAAAAATCTAGGTAAACAATTAACTTATGCTAACAAAAAGCTATGTTCTATTGCAGTCATATGTGGTGAAAATGAATTTAATGATAATACAATTACTTTAAAAAACCTTTTAGGGGTTAAGGGAGAAAACAACCAAGTTACATTTCCAAAAGAAAACTTAATTGATGAAATCAAAAAATTTATCTGAAAAAATCCTTAGATCAGTGAAATCTAAAGGGTTTAAATACATTGATTTGCCTTCAGTGATTGAAGCTAACCATATTGTTCAAAGATCAGGAGAAAACTTTAGAAAATTTATTTTTTCATTCATTGATCAAAATGGTAGTGAGCTTTGTTTAAGACCCGATCTAACCATTGCATCCTGCTTAAGATATTTAGAAAACAATCTAAAGGGTAAAGAGAAAATATTTTATAGTGGTCAGGCTTACAGAAAATCAAATAATAGGAAAGATTCTATTATTAGAGACCAAGTAGGCTTTGAAATAATTGGCTCTAAAGACGAAAAAAATGATGACAAAGAAATTATTAATACTGCTTTAAAGTCTTTATCAAATTTAAATTATTCAAAGGGAACTTTAAAGATTGGTAACGTTGAGATTTTTAACTTATTGATTTCAAAATTAGATATTCCAAAACGATGGAAATTGAGGCTTTCAAGACACTTTTGGAGAGAAGATTATTTTAATGATTTATTAAAAAGATTGAAGACGAACTCTGATGTTGATCCAACAATCGTTGAAGTTGATAAAAAAAGATATTTAAAAATGTTAAAAGACAAACAGCAAATAATAGTTGCTGGGCGATCAATTGAGGAAATCTTAAAAAGATTTGACAGCAAAATTAAAGATCCAAGAAGAGCAAGCAGAGGTAAGAATGTTTCAAAAATTATTAAAGAGTTTTTAAAGATTAATTGTCCAATAAACCAAGCTGCTGAAAAACTTAATACCTTCTTTAAAAAAAATAAGATTAATTTAGTTGTGGGACAAAAATATTTTCCAACCTCATTAAACAAAATTAAGAAATTAAATGTAGAGTTTTCAGCGTCCTTTGGTCGTCAATTAGAATATTATACAGGTATGGTTTTTAAAATTGATATTAAATTTAAATCTAAAAATATTAATATAATTAATGGTGGACGATACGATAAATTAATTTCAGATCTTGGGTCAAAAAAAAAGGTTGCAGCAGTAGGAGCTGCTTTAAATTTAAATTATTAATGATGAAGAGTATAATTAATATTGGCATCCCTAGCAAAGGCAGGCTTAGAAAAGATATTTTAAATATTTTTAAAAAGAACAAATTAAATTTAGTATCTGAAAGAGGAGAAAGGGATTTATTAGGGTCTATTAAAAATTTATCTAACGTTAAGATATTATACCTTCATGCAAGAGAGATAGTAGAAAGACTTGGAGATGGCTCCTTAGATCTTGGTTTTTCTGGTTATGATTTATTAAAAGAAAGTGAAATTAATGTTCAAAATAAAATTAATGTAGTCAAAAAGTATAGATTTGGTAAAGCGACATTAGTTGTAGCTATTCCAGACCCTTGGATAGATGTTCAAACTGTTGCTGATTTAGAGGAAATTGCCTTTGAATTTAAAGATAAAAAAAAGAAAAGATTAAGAGTTGCAACCAAATATCCAAACCTAACAAGAGAGTTTTTATTCTCTAAGGGTGTAACTCAATTTAAATTAGTTAGTAGTTTGGGGGCAACCGAAGCATATCCTTTTACTGGTTCATCAGAGATTATAACAGACATCACATCCACTGGAGAAACTTTAAGAGCCAATAATCTTCGAATACTTAAGGATGGTAAAATTTTAAAATCTGAAGCTTGCATGATGATTCCTAAATCATCAGCTAAAAATATTTTGGTTAAGAAGTTAGCAAAATTACTCTCAAGACAATTTTAACCTAATGGCATTTAATGCCAAATTTTTTAAGTTTCCAATAATTATATGGCCAAGGTGTTAAAAAACCAACCATTAACATGATGGGCACTACCCACCATGTAAGTTGAGCTCCACCAGTTAAAAAATAATCTGTAGCATTCATTGAGATTTCCATACTAATCATTGAGATAAAGCTCATGCCACAAGCTGTTTTTAATGCGTTAATAAAATCAAATTTTTGCTTCATTAAAATATAAGTCTCAAGCATAATGCTAGTGAGCAAACCATTAATGATTGCTAAAACCATAATACCTAATACTGGAAAAGGAATTTTACTTAACTGAAAAAATAATATGGTTCCAAAATCTCCAATAGAACAACCAACAACACACCACATCGTATTCTTTGCACTAGTTTTCCAGCTATGCTTGCATCCCCAATGAAAAGTATCTGTTGCCATATATTTTATTTACTTAAATTTATTTGATGTTGGTAATAATCATCTGGCCAAAAACTTTTAATATAGGCTAAAACTGAATCTATATCTTTGTCATTAAGGTTATCTTTAAAACCAACCATCTTTCCTTCATAATCACTGATAATTTCAACTAACCCATATTTAATAATTTTATGTAGTGTTTCATCATCATGGTGCCATGTGTGACCCGTGCCATTTAATGGAGGTGCTTTTCTATGACCATTCTCATCAATGCCCTTCCAGTTTTCAGCTCCTGCTAGATTAACTTTGTGACAGCTTACACAATTATTTTGGTATGCAATTTTCCCTCTAGCAATCATTAATTCAGAATCTCTTGTGATTGGAAAATGTTTACTTGCATTAGAAATTCCATTTAGAGATAGAAATAATATTAAAATTAGTATTGTTTTCATTCTATTATTTAATTGAGTGGACTATATCATTTGTTCAAAATTTTATCTTTAAGATAAATTAAGATAATTCTTATAATATCAAGGTTTCTAAGTACTGCATAAACTGCAACAATAACCCCTACAATAAATAGTATTTTTAGTATTAAAAAAAATTCCATAGGTTCATTTTTAAATAATTAAATGAATTAAGCAACTTAACTATGATTGATCTACTTTATATTGTAAAATATGTAAGAATCATGGATAGTATTTTATTAACTTTTATAGTTTTATTATTTGGTACAACTTTAGGTATTTTATATCTAAATTTAAGATCTAAACCTAAAGATGAAAATAAAGAAAATGAAGAAATAGAAAATTTAAACTTAGAAATTGTTAAATTAAAAGACTCCTTAAATAATACTATTAACACTTCACTTAGCTCGATGTCGACATCATTTAACTCTCTATCAACTGGGGTTACTAAAGACATGACAGCAGCTCTAACGAAAGTTGATGAAAAAGTTGGAAACTTTAATCAACAAGTAGAATTATTAAATAAAAGCCAAGAGGGCATAACTAAAATCTTAGCAGGTGTTAAAAAATATGGAACACTTGCAGAATTTTCTTTAGATGCTCTAATCAAAGATTTATTGCCTGCTTCACAATTTATGAAAAATGTTAAAATGAAAGAAGATACAAGTGAAAATGTTGAATTTGCAATTAAACTTCAGGGAGATGTTTTAGTTCCAGTAGACTCACATTTCCCAGTAGAAAAATTTAAAGCAATCACTGATGCATATGACTCAGATGATAAAAGAGCAGTTGCAGACGCCAGAGTAAAATTAGCTACTGCATTTAAAGCTAAGGCTAAAAGTGTTAATGAAAAATATATTGTTCCACCGAAAACTACAGATTTTGCAATAGTTTATGCACCAACTGAAAGTTTATATAGAGAGCTAACTGAATACCAGGATGCAACTACTAAAGAATTGTTAATTCAAGAATTAATGAAAAAATATAAAATTGTAATTATGGGTCCAAACACTTTATCTGCTTATTTACAATCTTTACATATGGGGTTTCAATCTTTAAAAATTCAAAAGGGTGCTACAGAAATATATGATCATTTAAAAACAATTAGTACAAGATTTTCAAGACACTTTGACAATGTTGTAATTCTTAGAAAAAAATTAGAAGAAGCAATGAGAGTCGTTGATAGTTTTGGGACAGATGCAAGAACAATAAATAGAACTTTAGAAAACATTAAAAATATTGATGATGTTCCACCTTTATTTGATGGAGACGATGATCCAAATCCGTCGAGTCCATCAAGTGCATTTGGCACAATAGATAAAAGAAAAGTTTCTTAATAGACAAGACATGATTTGGAATAATAAATTTTCTTATCCAAAATCTATGAGATCAATGATTAGTGGATCAAGAATGTACGCTGTAAATCAAGAAAAATTACCCTCAGTTACATCAATTTTACAAGCTACTCAAAGTGAAGAAAAAAAAGCATCACTTGCCAACTGGAAAGCAAGAGTTGGAGTGGCTGAAGCTAATAGAATAAAAAATGACGCATCAAGTAGAGGAACTTCGATGCATACCTTTTTAGAAAAATATTTATTAGGGCAATTAAATTTAGAATTATTAGAAGAGGAGGAAAACAAATCAAAAAAAATGGCTGAAGAAATTATTGAACAAGGTATTAAAAATAAATTATCAGAAATATGGGGGACAGAAGCAACTTTATATTATCCAGGAAAATATGCTGGAACTTGTGATGCTTGTGGAGTTTATGAAGGACAAGAAACTATTATAGACTTTAAGCAATCCAATAAACCTAAGAAAGAAGAGTGGATTGAAGATTATTATCTTCAATTAGGAGCTTATTCATTAGCTCATAATGTTGTATACAATTCAAAAATTACCCAAGGAATTGTTTTACTTTGTACGGTAGACAATTTATTTCAAGATTTTAGAATTCAGGGTGCTAAACTTGAAAATTATCAAAACAAGTTTTTAGAAAAAGTTGAACAATTTAATCAACAAAGGAATACGAATTAATATGAACTTAGCAATATGGGACATAGAATCAAGCAGTGCCAATACTTCATGGGGAAGCATTATTGAAGTAGGTGGTGTTTTGGTTGATCCGAATTTTAAAGAACTAGATCGTTTTAATTTTAGATGCAGATTGCCAGAAGGAGAAATTCCTCAAGCGATGGCTTTGATAGTTAACAAAACTAGTGTTGACTTGCTGACCAAAGGAAACTTGAGTCACTATCAAATGTTAGGACAGCTAGAGGCAACATTTAAAAAATGGAGCCCAGCAATATTCTTAGGTTGGTCAAATATTGGTTTTGATGATGAAATGATTAGAAATGAATTTTTTAGAGGCATTAGATTCCCATATATTACAAACGCCACTCCAAACAAAAGACACGATGGATTAAATATAGCAAGAGGAGCTCATGCAGTGGATGAAAGTGTTTTAAAAACTGAAATAAATGCAAAAGGAAATGCAGTAATGAAACTTGAGTCATTAGGTAGAATGAACGGATTCGAATCTGATGGAGCACACTCAGCTTTATTTGATGCAGAATTAACAGTTAAAGTTTTAGGATTGATTAAAAAAAATCAACCCCAAACTTGGGATACATTTTTAAGAACTGCAAATAAAACAGACACTGAAACAATCTTTAAAAAAGAAAAGATATTTACACTTGCCGAATATCATTTTGGCAAAAATTATAGATATGTAGTTGCACCACTTCATCCAAAATACTGTATTCATCCAATTTATCAATGGGGCCAAGCAGTAGATCTTAAGGTAGACCCCATACCATTATTGAATTTATCAGTTTCAGAACTTAAAAGTGCTATTAAAAAATTAAAATTTTTAAGAACTATACGCTCAAACAAAGCTCCAATAATCCTAGATGCAAGTTATGGATTGCAGGTTGAGCCCTATAGCAATCTTGATTTTGATTTAATTAAAGAACGTGCAAGATTAGTAAATAGTAATGAGAAATTCTCACAAAATATTTTGGAAGCTTTAAGAGAAACAGCTGAAGAGAAAGCACAATTTGACTCACAAGAAGATCTCCTTGCAGAGGAAACAATTTATAAAAAATTTACACCTCAAAAAGATACAGCTTTATTTCCAAAGTGGCATGCTGCTTCTTGGAAAGATAAATTGACATTATTAGAAAAATTTGAAGACGAAAGAATGGTTAGCTTTGGAAAAAAAATAATTTATCAAGAATCACCAGAAACATTACCAGCCGATATGCTTAAAACTATTAAAAGAGGGATAGCAGAAAGAATATTGAGTGAAGAAAAGCAAAAGTGGTGGACATGTAAAGAGTTTTACTACGAGTGTGACAATTTAAGAGAAAAATATGCAAATGAAAAAGATGAAAAAAAGCTTAAATTTTTAGATGAAATTAATGAGTTTGTTGAAGGAATTCAAAAAAAGTATGAGAATGTATAATTTTTCTGTGAATTAATTAAAAAAATATTTTTTTACGCATTGAATAATAGGTTGAATCAAATATATAGGAGACATTATGGCAACAGTAAGTGTAACAGACGATAATTTTAATACGAAAGTTTTAGAATCTACCAAACCAATTGTAGTTGATTTTTGGGCTGAATGGTGTGGACCATGTAAGCAAATAGGACCAACATTAGAAGAAATTTCTGATGAGATGGCTGATCAAGTAACAATTGCAAAACATAATATTGATAATGAACCCAACACACCAACCAAATATGGAGTTAGAGGAATTCCTACAATGTTATTGTTTAAAGATGGAGAGTTAAAAGCAACTAAGGTTGGTGCAACACCTAAGTCAGATATTATTTCTTGGATTAAAGAAAATATCTAATTTAAGTTTAAAACTTCTCCCGCAAGATATAAAGATCCTGTAATTAAAATAATATCATCCTTTTTTGGATTTATAGAAGAGATTGCATCTTCTATTGAACTTTTATTTTTGATGTGTGTAAATTTTTTTATTTTTTGTTTAAGATCGACCCCACTTATAGCATTTGGTTGATTAGGAATATCAATTGTAGTTAGTGTCTCAATATTTTTGAAATAATTCATATACTCATTATGATCTTTATTAGCCATCATTCCTAAAATAATATGTTTTTTACAATTTAAGCTTTGAAGATATTTATTTAACACTTTTGCGCCCAAAGGATTATGTGAACCATCTACAAATAATTGATTATTTTTAACTAAATTTTTTAACTTTCCAGATTTAATTTCCTGAAGCCTGGCTATACTTTCAATTTTAGTAATTCCATTTTTAACATTATCGTCAGTTACTCTATTATTAGTTAGCTGTCTCACAGTTGCAATTGCAGTTGAGACATTTTCTAATTGAAATTCGCCAGGTAGATTAGGTATTGGAAGTTTTATCCCACCAAACTCATCTTCAAAATAAAAAAAATTTTTTTCCTTTAAAGTAAAATTGTAACTATCATTAAAAATTATTTTTTTAGAAAGATTATTTTTAATAGTATCTTTAATTTGATTATTAATTTCGTTTGAACTTTGTCTTGCAACGATTATTTTAGAATTTAATAAAGATGAAGTTTTTTCAAATATAATCTTTTTTATTGTTCGCTCATCATTTGGTAGCCAATCTAAGTGGTCAAGTCCAATAGTGGTTATAATACTTGCTAGATTTTTCTTTAAAATATTTGTTGCATCAAATCTATGAAATAGACCAGATTCAATTAAGTTAATATTTTTAGGATATTTTCTAGCATAATAAAAATAAGCAACAGTCAGAATCTCAAAAAAAGTGATTTGTTCTCCATTGTTAGCCAACTCTACTTCCGAGAGTAGATTTGCCAGCTCATCATCAGTTAATGTTTTATTATTATAGACAAATCTTTCATTAATTTTTTTTATATGTGGGCTTGTATAGATATTGCATTTATAATTAGCCTCCTTAAGTATTGCATGGAGCGCTTGAATGGTTGAATATTTTCCATTAGTACCAACAATTGAAATACAATCAATTTGATCTTGTGGATTTCCTAATTTTTGACAGAGATTTTTTGTTCTATTTAAGCTTAGATCTATTTCCTTAGGATGCAGCTTTTGTAAGCGTTTTAATATCTTCTGAAGTTTCATTTGTTGTTGAATTTATAGCAGAATTTCGTTTTAACAATATTGATAATAATATTCCAATTTTTTCTCTTAGGTCCTTTCTATCAACGATTAAATCTACAAAGCCAGTTTTTTCAAGATACTCACTTCTTTGAAAACCTTCAGGCAATTCTTCTCTAACGGTACCTTGAATTACACGAGATCCCGCAAAGGCTATTAGAGCGCCTGGTTCTGCTAAATGAATATCACCTAGCATTGCATATGATGCGGTAATTCCACCCGCTGTCGGATCAGTTAATACAACAAGATATGGCAGATTGTTTTTTTTAAGCTCACTGATTGCCAATGTTGTTCGAGTCATTTGTGAAAGCGATATTAATGATTCCATCATTCTCATCCCACCACCAGCAGTAAAGACTATAAAAGGTTGTTTATTTTCTATTGCATGCTGAATTCCATATAAGAAAGCCTCACCTTCAGCAGCACCAATTGAGCCCCCAATAAAATCAAAGTCAGATGCTATAGCTGTAAGGTTAACATTTTTAATATTAGTTTTAACAACCATCATACCACAATCCATACCTGTTTTTTTTCTAGCAGCCTTTAATCTCTCCGTGTAAGGCTTCGAGTCATTCCAGCTTAGAGGGTCATCTTGAGGAATAGGTGTTTTTAAAATTTCGTAATTATTTTTTCCAAAAATAATATCAAATCTCTGATGTGGGTTTATTCGATGATGCTTATTACAAGATGGGCAAACCCAAAAATTATCTTCTAAATCTTTCTTAAGAATTGGTCCCTTACAACAAGAGGTCCAATCACTATTTGCAATTTCATCTTTACTTGGACGTTTCTTGATTATTCGCTTTATTTTTTCACCGAAACGTAATGTTTTTTTAATCCAATTCATGTAATCTTTTTTTTTAATCTTTTTACAATATTAGTTACATTTGTGACAGAATTTTGTCTCTTTTTAATTGAACTGGAGATTTCTTTGCATAATACGCTACCAACCACTAATCCATCAGCTTTTCTTAATGAGGCTATTGTTTTTTCGGTAATTCCAAAACCAATAACTATATTTTTATTCTTATTTAAGTTTTTAATCTTATTATATCTTTCAATAATCTTTTTAGGTGAAACTTTTAGTTTACCACCTGTCGTTGATAACATTGAGATATAGTAAACCATATCATGAGAGTCTTTAATAATGTTTTTCATTCTTTTTTGGGACGTGGTGGGGGACACCAATTGAATAAAACTAATATTCTTTTTTTTACATTTTTTAGCAAAAGTCTTGTTTTCAGGATAAGGTAAATCAACCACGATTAAACCATCGACACCTACTTTTTTACAAATATTGATAAAATTATCATCGCCATATTGATAAATCATATTGTAGTAACCCATCAATATTACTGGTTTTGTATGTTTTGATTTTTTAAAATCTTTTACTATTGAGAATACGTCTTTGATCTTGATGCCATTTTTTAATGCTCGGTATGCGCTTGATTGAATTTGACCACCATCAGCAATTGGAGTGTTATGAGGAAAACCTATTTCACAAATATCAGCATAGTTTGCTATAGATTTTAATATTTCTAGTGATTTCTTTTTAGTATTATCACCTGCAACAGTGTAAGTTAGTAATGCAGGTCTTTTTTCATTCTTGGTTTTTTTAAAGGCTAAGTTAATTAAAGACATGTTATTTAACTTCTCCCAACCTTACTTTTAAAATATCCCTATCTTTTTTTGCATCTCCACAAGAGTTTACAATAACAACTGTATCCTTATTTAGCTTTGGTGCAATTTTAATAGCTTCAGCAAAAGCATGACTTGGTTCTAGGCTTGGGTTTATTTTTTCAAGTTTTGTGACAAGCTTATAAGCACTTAATGCAGCTTCATCTGTTGCAGACGTGTACCTTGCTCTTTTTGTGTCCTTTAAGAAACAATGAATAGGGGACACACCCGGGTAATCTAATCCCGCAGAAATTGATTCAGTATCATTAATTTGTCCTTCATTGTTTTGACAAACATAAGCTGCTGCACCGTGTAAAATTCCAAGTTTAGCATTATTTGTTAAAGGTGCGGCATGAAGTTTAGAGTTCTTGGGTCCCCCAGCTTCAACACCAATTAATTCAACTTGTCTTTTATCGTAATCAATAAACTCACTCCAAAATCCATATGCTGAACTTCCGCCACCGACACAATTAATAAGTTTAACTTTTTTTGGTATTTTTTTAAATTCAGATTTAATTTGTAGCTTTAATTCTCTTGAAATTTGAGCAGTACTCCAACCACAAATTTTAACAAAAATATTAGGTCCAACAGTCGAACCAACGCAAAGATGAGTCTGGTCACAGTTTGAAACCCAGTATCTCATACACTCACTAACAGCATCAACAAGTGTTTGACTTCCTGAATAAACAGGGACAACATCAGCACCATTTTTTTTCATTGCGTCAACATTTGGTTTTTGTCTTTTTATGTCTTTTACACCCATGAATATTTTACATTTAAGACCAAATTTTTTAGCAGCCATACTCAGCATTTTTCCTGCATAGCCAGCACCCGTATCTCCTACGACATATTTTTTACCTGCCTTTTTAGCAATAAGACAATGAACTGTAGCATTATAGATTTTATGAGCACCTCCGTTCGCCTCAGAGACCATTTTGGCATATATTTGTGCTCCACCTAGGTGAGTAGATAAGTTGTGAAGTTTTACAAATGAAGTAGGAGTGCCAATATAATTTTTAAAGTAAAAATCCCTTTGTTTTAAGAATTTTTTATCATGTCTTAGTTTTTCAAAAAGAACTGTTAGGTTTTCAATAGGTTTTTTTAAAGTTTCTGGAATAAAATTTCCACCAAATTTACCACCCCAAAATCCACTCTTGTCATGTTGATCAATTAGTGGAACTCTTTTTTTAAGCTTTATCATTAATTTGTTTAATTTTTTTTAAAAAAATATTTATTTTTGAAATATCTTTTAATCCAGATGTTTCTAGACCTCCAGAAATATCTAAAATATCTGCTATTTCTTTATAATTCTCAAGATTATCTTCAATTTGAATATTTCCTGCAAGCATTAATTCATTATCTAGTTTTATGTCTTTAATTAATTTGTGATCAAAAGATAAACTCTTTTCATAACCCTTGCTGTCAAATAAAACTATATTTACAAAATTTTTATACTCATGATATTTTAAAACATCTTTTTGATCATTCACTGTAATTGCAACAATAATATTTTTATTATATTTTTTTTTAATAGCCTTAACCTCGGTTGGAGCACAATCATAGATTTGATAATAATCAAAAGGTAAATTTTTTATTTTTTCTAAAATAATTTCGTTAGGCTTTACTAGCACTGCAACATATTTAGAATTTTTTTTATCAATTTTTAAAAGCTCTTTAAGATTGTCATACTCAATAAATCTTTTAGATTGTGAATAGTTAACAATAAAGCCAATATATTCAGGTGGATGAGAGTGACATGTTATATATTTTAAGGTTTTGTAATCAGAAATGCCACAAATTTTAGATTTCATCTACTTTATGGATAAAAGTATGTTTTTTATATTTTCTTTTGGATTGCCTTTTGTAATAGGTCTACCAATTATAAGACAATCACTACCTTCTTTAATTGCTTCATTGGCGCTCATGGTTCTTTTTTGATCATTTTTGTTATCATTCCCTCTAATGCCCGGCGTGAAACACTTAAGACTGGGTGCGATTTCTTTTATCATTTTGATTTCCAAGGGACTACAGATGACACCATACAAGTTTGCACTTACTGCAATTCTAATTAATTGTTTAACCTGATCCTCAACTCTGTTTTTAAATCCTAGGTCTTCTAAGTCTTCATCACCAAAGCTTGTTAAAACAGAAACACCCAGTAGATTTATATCAATTTTTTGCGCAGCTTCATTTGCCGCTTTAAGAGCATCTAAACCGTTAAGTAGATGAACTGTTGCATAATTTACATTTAATTCCTTAAGTGATTTTATAGACTCAACTAATGTATTTTTAATATCAAAAAACTTACCATCATAAAAAATAGGCTTTTTAAATTTTGAAAGCTCTCTTATTTCTTCAGGACTTCTTTGAGTAATATATTGAAGTCCAATTTTAATTCCAGATATATCCTCATGGATTAATTCTAATAAGTTTAATATCTCTTTTTGATTTGAAACATCACATGCTACGAATATATTCTTATTCATCATTGTTTAATTTTTTAAACAGTTCTTTTGCCATTTTAAAGTGAATTGTTTTCTTTTTTGGGGTGTTAACTTTTTCACCAGTTTTAGGGTTCCGTGATATTCTTGCATTTTGAGTATTGGTTGAAAAAATACCAAAACCTCTCAACTCAACACGGTCTCCTCTTTTAAGAGCCTGCTTAATTTCATCTAGAATAATATTGGTAAATTTCTCTAAGTCTTTTTTTAAAAAATTTGGATAATTATCTTTGAGTTGTTTTAGAAGCTTTGATTTTACAATAGCCAATTTTTATTCGTCTTCTTTTTTTTCTTTATCTTTTTTTTCTAGGTCATCTGATAGCGAAGAGAAGGGTAGGTTTTTACCAGATCCTTCAGATCCATACTTATCTAAAGCCTCTTTTCTATCAATTTCTTCAAGTAATTTAATACTTAACGTAACTTTTCTTTTATCAAGATCTATTTCGGCTATTGCACAGTCAATTCTTTCACCACCAGTAAATCTAGCAGGTCTAGCATCGGCAGCATTTATAGCAATTGCAGATTTTCTAATAATAAAATCCATTTCACAACCCTCAGGTCTAACAATTAGCCCTTTGTTGTCAGTTGAAATAATTTTAACAGTGATTGTTTCTTTAGCTTTTTTACCTTTAAACCAGTCAAATGGATCTGGTAGCGTTTGACGCAATCCTACTCTAACTTTTTGTTCAGCTGCTTTTATTTCCAATACTTTAACTTTTAATTTATCTCCAATTTTTTGTTTGGCTAATTCTTCCTCACCATTGGTAAGATAAGTAAGATCATTACAATGTAAGAATGCATCTATATCCAAACCATCGATCTTTAAAAAAATAGAATATTCATTTTTACTGGCAATTTCTCCCTCAACCTCTGATCCAACAGGATATTTTTTTTCAAAAATTTCAAAAGGATTTTCAGTTGTTAGACGGTGTGAAATTGCTACTCTTCTTTTTTCTTTATCAATTTCGGTAATCACACAATTAATCTCATCATCAACTTTAAACATTTTTTTCGCTGATATATTTTTTTTAGTCCAGCTTAACTCACTTGAGTGTAATAAAGTAGATAGACCTGGTTCTAATTCACAGAATGCACCAAAGTCCATTAATTTAACAACTTTAACTTTGTAAATTTTGTTTAACTCATAATTGGAAATATGCTCAAAAGGATCTGGTGAAAGTTGTTTAACTGAACAGCCTACTTGTAGCTTTTCTTTGTCTACTGAAATAACTAATAGATCATGTTTTTCACCAATATTAAAAACTTCATCGGGGTGATTTACTCTTGAATATGATATTTCTTGAAGGTGCACTAAAACATCTAGTTCACCATTAACACTGAAGAAACAACCGAATGAACTATAGCCTTTCACTTCAGCTCCTTTAATTACATCTCCAATTTTGAATTTTTCAACAATTTTAATTTTATCTTCTTTTTTAAATGAAGAAATAATTTCTCTTCTAGAAACACAGGCGTTTCCTCTAACTTTATCTAATTTAATAAGGGCAAATTTTTGAGGCTCATTCATTAAATGACTAATATCTTTTAAGGGTTTGTCTGAAATTTGAGATCCAGGTAAAAACATTAAAGATCCAGTATCAATATGCTCTACAATACAGCCACCCTTAACACGTCCTGTGATTTTACCCATAATAGGCTCATTTTTATCGTAAGCTTCAACTAATTTATCCCATCCTTGAATTTTTTGAGCTTTAGAAGCTGACACTAATACTTCACCTTTTTTATCCTCTAATCTTTCAAGAAGTACTGAAATTTTTTCACCTATTTTTGCTTTATCAAGCATACCCATACTTTTTAATTCATTAATGTCTAAAATTGGTTCAGACTTTAATCCAGGGACTTCAAGGAACACAAAGTTGTCTGTTACTTTATTAACTGTACCGGTAATTATTTTGCCTTCTTCAAGGTTGGCTGTTTTTGTAAACTGTGAATTTAGTAGCTGTTCAAATTCTTTTGAAGCGGGGTTTGAAAGGTCTTTATAAATTTCCATTAAGCTTTAATTTTTTTATCCATAATTTTTTTTATTTTTAAAAAGCATGATCTTTTAGTTAAATTTGTTGTATTAATCAAGATCGAATCTCGAGTTTTCTTAAGAGGTGAGATTTTTCTATTATAATCACTTTTATCACGTTTTTTGATGCTTTTTAGGACTTCATTAAAAGATATTTTATTATTTAGTCCTTTTAACTCTTTATATCTTCTTACTGCTCTGGTCTTAGCATTTGCTGTTATAAAAAACTTAAAATTTGCATCGGGTATTATTTTGTAAGTTATATCTCTCCCATCTAAGCATGAACCATTATATTTTTTGGGTGGATAATAGGCACTTTTAATTTGAAAAGCATGAACAAGCTTCCTTGTTTTTTTGTCTTTTGATATTATTGAGGCCATTGTTCCAACCTCATCAGATAATAAATTTTTATTTTGCAAATCTTTCATACTTAGTTGGGCCATTTTTTTTTTTATTAAAGCGTGACTATATTTTTTGGTTTGCGTGAGCTTGATATTGGCAATTAATCGATAAATTTTACCAGTATCCAAATAAAATAGATTGTAGTGTTTAGATATCAATTTAGCTTGTGTGCCTGCACCGGCAGCAGCAGGTGAATCTATGGCAACTTTTATTTTATTCTTTAACCTCATGTAGATTTATTATTTATTTTATTAATTATTTTTAAAAAAGATGGAAAGGATGTATTAATAGAATTTTTGTCATGAATTATCCATTTGCCACCACAAGTTAAAGCAGCAATTGTGCTCATCATAAAAATTCTATGATCTTTTAAATAATTCTTAATTATAATTTGTTTTTTAATTTCTAAATTAGGTTGGCCATATATTTTAATTGATTGTTTAGTTAATTCTGTTTTTATACCCATCATATTTAAAATTTTAGAACCCCAAATTAATCTTGGGCTTTCTTTTTGATTAAGTTCAGAGATCTCTTTAAAATAAGAAACCCCTTTTGCTCTAGCTGCTACTAAAAATATAATTAAAAATTCATCTATAGCACTACTGTTCCATTCTGGTGGACAATTTATAGCCCTAAGATTATTTGAACTTTTAATTACAATGTCTGAAATTCTTTCCCCTCTATAATTTTTTGTATTGCTAAATGATATTTTTGCACCCATCTTTTTTAAAATTTTAATAACACCCGTTCTTGAAGGGTTAATATTTACATTCTTAATTAGCAATTTTGAATTATCAGCCAGAGTTGTAAGTACTATAAAAAAAGCACTTGAACTTATGTCCCCAGGTATTTGATAGTTAAATGCTTTAATTTTTTTAGGTTGTTTGATATTTATAAAATCATATTTTTTAGTTTTTTTTACCTTGATGGGTATTTTTAGGTATTTGAAAAGTAATTCAGAATGGTTTCTAGATTTTTTAGCCTTTATAGAAGTTGTTCCAGTCGAAATAAGTGAGGCAAGCATCACGCTGCTTTTACATTGGGCAGAGCCTTTGTTTTCAATGTAATTTATACCTTTTGCAGACTTTGAACCAAGAATTGATAAAGGTAATTTATTTTTTTTTTTATAGAAAAATTTAGCCCCAAATTTTCCTAGCGGCATAGTCACTCTTGAAAAATCTCTTTTTGATAAACTGCTATCCCCAATCAATGTTACCTTTTGTGATGATTTAACCAATAAGCCAAGTATTAGTCTTCCAAGAGTTCCTGAATTTTTAGCATCTATTGTTAAATTTTTTTTATATCTAAAGCCATTAATTCCATTTCCAAAAACCTCACAATAGTTTTTATGCTTCTTAACCTTTATCCCTAATTTTTTTATAGAATTTATAGCTGCAATTACATCTTCAGACATTAGAAGGTTGTATGCTTTCGATATGCCGGTGGCTTGAGAAGCTAACAATACCCATCTTATTGACAAACTTTTGTCTCCATCAACATCAATTTTTTTATTATGAGTGTTAATTTTTTTTGTTAAAATAAGTGGTTTGATCATAAGAATTAACTTATCTTAATTAATTTTAAAAGACTCACCGAAGTAGGCACTCTTTGCTTCATCATTTTTAATCAGCTCTGATGGTGTGCCAGATGCTATTACCTTGCAATTTGAAATTACATGAGCAATGTCAACACAAGACAGCAAGTCTCTTGCCTGATGATCACACAGTAGTATGGAAATGTTATTTTCGGTTTGCAAATTAACTATAATTTGTTGCAACATCTTAATTGTCAAAACATCAAGTGCAGCAAATGGCTCATCAAGTAGAAGAATTTTTGGATCACCCAGTAATGCCAAAGCAATTACAAGCCGTTTTTTTTGACCACCAGATAAATAACTTGATTTAACATCTTTCACTGCATCCAGTTCAAATTTTGCAATCAAAGAATCTATCTTTTCTTTACGAATTTCTTTATTCTTAATCAAAATTTCAGCTATAGCTTTTAAGTTTTCAATAAGAGTTAGATCATGAAAGTAGCCTCCATGCTGGGGGACGTAACCAATTTTAAATTGCATAGTTCTTAAATAGATGGGGTAGTCGTTTACAATTTTTGAATTAATTATTATTGATCCATAATCAGGCTTGATTAATCCAGTGATTATATTAAATATTGTTGATTTTCCAACACCATTAGGCCCAAGTAAACCAAGGATTTGACCTTCATTAATAGTAAAGCTAACATTATCTAAGATTTTTCTTTTTCCAAAAGATAAAGTTAACTTATTTAATTTTATTATGGGCTTAAGAGCTTTAAAGGATTTTATTCTAAATTTTTTTATTAAAGCCATTAATCTATGCTCACTATTTTTACTTTTTTTGAGTTATTTTCCATAAAAATTTTAGAATTTTTTGTTATTAAGTCCATCTCTATTTTATCTGCATATAATTCAGTATTCAAGTTTTTATAGATCACATTACTACTGATAGTCGCCAAACTTTGTTTAAATAATAAATTCATATTATCTGATTTAATAATATTATTTTTGTGTGTCACTAAAACATTTTCATAAAAGTTAGTATCATAGCTAATATTATTATAAACAGCTTTATCAGAATAGATATTTATTATTTCTGAATTTTTTAATTTTATAGTTGCGAAAACATCTTCCATTTTTATTAATTCAGGATTTGCAATGTTAACTTCACCCAATGAAGATTTGACAATATAACTGTTCCCATTGTTGTCCTGTGAGACGTATTCAATATTGTGAATTAAATTAGTTTTTGATTCTTGCAACTCATCATTATCAATAGTTTTTGTATTTGCAGATTGATTTATATCTTTTTTTGAAAAGTAAGTTTTATATACAAAAGCTGAAATTATTAAAATAATGCTAAAAATAAGTAATTGTAAAAATATTATTTTTTTCATTAAGTGTTAATTTACAGCATTCTCCAGTAGATTATGAATATGAACTATACCAATTGTTTTCTTTTTATTTGAAGCGTTGATTACACATAAACTTGTAATTTTATTTTCATTCATTATCGCAAGAGCCTTTATTGCCAGGGTATTTTTTTCAACTACTTTGGGGTTTTTGGTCATAATATCTTTCACTTTTAGATTGTGTAGATTCTGATCTTTTTCTATAACTCTTCTTATTTGACCATCAGTAATAATCCCTGTCGTGTTTCTATTTACATTTCTAACAATTAATGTACCTAATTTTTTTAATGTAATAATTTTTAGAGCTTCTTTCATTCTCAAATTTTCATTTATAAATGGTATTTTGTCTTTTTTTAACATTACGTCTTCAACAGTTTTAAGTTTTGCACCTAAATTTCCCGAAGGGTGAAACTTTTTAAAATCTTTTTTACTAATATTTTTTTTATTTATTGTGGCTACAGCAAGTGCATCACCAATGCTCAGTTGATTTATGGTGCTAGAAGTTGGTACAATTCCAAGACCAGCTTCAATAACTTCAGGTATAAGTAGTTTAATATCTGATGCCTTATATAAAATTGAATTTTTTTTAGACATTATACCGATTAATGTAATTCTATTTCTATTTGCATACCTAATGATATTTTTTAATTCCTCTGTAGATCCTGAATAGCTTATTAGAATCAAGATGTCTTTTTTAGAAATACTGCCAAGATCTCCATGAGAGCAATCATTTGCTGAAAGTGAAAATGAAGGAGTTCCAACCGATGAGAGTGTCGCAGCAATTTTGGCGGCTATTAAGCCACTCTTCCCAACTCCACATAAAATTACTTTAGATTGGCATTTTGTAATCACATCCACAGCATCGTTAAATGAACTATTGATAGAATTTTTTAATTTTTTTAGGGCTTTTATTTCTAAATCAATTACATTTTTTGCAATTTTTTTATAATCTTTTTTTTTCATTTAATGAGCCCATATATCATCTTTAAATAAAGCCAAATCAAGATCTACTCTGGTTTTTAAAAATTTTAAACAATCATTGTATAAGTTAATTCTATTTTCTCTTACGAGGATTTTATTTAACTCTTCATGTATTTTATGTAAATAAACAACATCATTAGCACAATATTTAAGTTGTGCTGGCGTTAATTCTCCCCCAAAATCTGAACTTTGAAATTGTTTGCTTATATCGATATTGATAAATTCTTTAATTAGAGTTTTAAGAGAGTGACTGTCAGAATAGGATCTGGCTAATTTAGAAGCAATTTTAGTATCTAAAATATTTTTAGTATTAGTTTTTAAATAATATTTAATATGTGCCATATCAGCCCTACCATAGTGAAATATTTTTGTTATTTTTTCGCTTGAAAGTACTTTATTTAAATTTGGTGCATTGTAATTTGATCTATCCAACTGAATAATATGAGCATCTGAATTTCCAGTAGAAATTTGAATAAGACATAATGGATCACGTCTAACATTGAGTCCCATAAATTCTCCATCGACTGCTATAATATTGCCTAAATCTAAATCTTCTGGTAGATCATTCTTGTGAAGTTTAATATCAATATTCATTTTTAATTATATATATATGAAAGCAAAAAA
>Ga0114997_10001351_pt1 | contig 20410 bp, 18 predicted proteins | sample ArcticOcean_MG_C_2_FD_87045 | JGI IMG/M metagenome (GOLD analysis project Ga0114997, IMG submission 87045) | Marine microbial communities from western Arctic Ocean - ArcticOcean_MG_CB4_136 | ecosystem: Environmental > Aquatic > Marine > Oceanic | place: Arctic Ocean: Canada Basin | collected...
AAGATGATGAAATAATTATTAATGGGGGAATTAAAACTTCTAAAGATATTAAGGAGCATTTAAAAATAGTTGATGGAGCAATGATAGGAAGAGCCATTTATCATTCTCCGTATTTTTTAGCAGACATTGAAAAAGAAGTTTTTAATAACAATAATGTCCCTACTAGATCTGAAGTTATGGAGAATTTGATTCCTTATATTCAAGAACAGACATTAAAAGGTGTACAATTGAATCACATTATGAGACATACTGTTGGATTATTTCATGGACAAAACGGCTCAAGAATATGGAAACAATATCTTTCTAAAAATATGTGCATAAGAGACGCGGATTTGCAAAAAGTGAACCATATTATGGATCAGGTTAAAAAAACTAAACCTTTATCGTTAGAAAAATAACTTGGATATTCTTTCTCAATCAGAAACTGTTTATTTAATCTTTATAATGGTAGCAACAGCTATACCAGCTGGTTTTGCTGCAGGATTATTTGGTATTGGAGGAGGATTAATTACTGTGCCGATTTTATTTTACATTTTTGGTTCAGCAGGAATTGAACAAACATACTTAATGCACCTTGCGGTCGGTACTTCTTTTGGAATAATCATACCAACTTCAATTGTTTCTGTGTTTACACACCACCAACACAAAGCTGTAGATTTCAATGTTGTCAAAGGCTATGGTTTTTTTGTAGCTACCGGCGTCATTTTAGGAACAATTTTAGCCGCAAGCTTGAAGACAAAACCGCTTATTTTATTTTTTACCGTAGTTGTTTATATTTTAGCTTTCTATTTACTCTTCCTTAAAGAGAAAGAGGAAAACTTTGATATTAAAATGGGACTATTAGCTAAAGCTATTTGCGGTGTTATAAGTGGTTTTATATCAGCGCCAATGGGAATAGGGGGTGCTGTGATGAATGTTCCTATTTTAAAGTTTTTTGGTTTTCCAATTAATAAAGCTATCGGAAGTGCCGCAGCAATCGGTTTTATCATTGCTTTATTTGGCGCTGTAGGTTTTTTAATTTCGGGTTTTTATTTAAATGTTAATTTACCTTTAAGTGTGGGTTTTTTAAATATTCCTGCTTTCTTGATATTTTTTCCGTTGACTACTTTTATGGCAAGACTTGGAGCAAAAGCAAGTCATAGAATAAATAAAAAGAAAATGACTAAATATTTTGGGTTATTTTTAATTGTAATTGGAACTAAGTTTTTATACGAATATTTTAATCTTTAATCTTCTGATCGTATTCACCAATTTTTCCAGTTTTTTGAAGCAAACTATCTATAAAATTAAAAATATTTTTCTTTCTTTTAGCTGAGGTTGGACTCTCAGTTACAACAACTAGAGAAGGCTTATTTGATGAAGCTCTTATTAAACCCCAAGAACCATCTTCTAAAGAAAATCTAATACCATTTACAGTTAGTACTTCTGTAATAAATTGATCATCAATTTTTATATTTTCTTTTTTTAGTTGTTGAATTTTATTTACCATATCATCAACAACTTTATATTTTTCTTCATCTTTACAATGAGGAGCCATAGTAGGTGATTGATAAGTTTTGGGAAGTTCATTTATAATTTCACTCAATTTTTTATTTTGACTATCCAAAAGATGACAAACTTGAATAGCAGAGTTTATACCGTCGTCGTAACCGTAACCTAACGGTTGATTAAAGAAGAAGTGACCACTCTTTTCAAATCCAGCTAATGCTTTTTCTAAATTTACTTTTCTTTTAATATGCGAATGTCCCGTCTTCCAATATATTGTTTTACATTTATTTTCTAAAAGAACTTTGTCTTTTGAGTAAAGTCCAGTTGATTTAACATCCACAACAAATTTTGAATTTTTGTGTTTAGTTGACAAATTTCTTGCAATTAATAATCCAATTTTATCTGAATAAATTTCATCACCTTTATCATCTATAACTCCACATCGATCTCCATCTCCGTCAAAACCAAAACCAATATCCGCACCATTATCTTTTACAGCTCTAGTTATTTCTTTAAGCATTTCATGGTCTTCAGGGTTTGGATTATACTTAGGAAAAGACCAATCCAATTTACAATCTAATTCCAAAACCTCACAACCTATACTTTTTAAAATATCAGGAGCGAATATTCCTGCTGTTCCATTACCACAAGCAACTACTACTTTAATTTTTTTATTTATTTTATTTTTTTTAATTAAATCATCTGAATAAATTTTTTTAAAATTATCTATATTTTTACTTGAGCCTTTTCCTTTAATAAATTTTTTATTAAGTGTTATATCTTTTAGTTCACTCATTTCTTCAGGTGCATGCGTTAATCCTTTTGTGATCCCCATTTTTACTCCTGTCCAACCATTTTCATTGTGACTAGCTGTAACCATTGCTATTGCATCAGAATTTAAATTAAACTGCGCAAAATAAACAGTAGGAGACAATGATAAGCCTATATCTTCGACATTACATCCAGTTGACATTAAACCATTAATTAAAGATTTTTTAATATCTTCACTATAAGAACGATAATCATGGCCCACTACTATCCTTGGGTTAGTTTTTTTTGTATGTTTAATTACTTGAGTTCCAAGGCCTTTACCCAAATCAGTGACTCCATCTAAGTCGATGTCTTTTTTATAAAGCCATCTAGCATCATATTCTCTAAATCCATTAGCGTTAATTATCATTTTAGTGTAGTTCCTTTTAAATTCTGTTATTAACACACTTTTACACTTGCAAAGTTATTTAAATGTTCATATAATGTTCTATTGATTTTGAAGTTATATGGTATATTAAGTATAAATCAACACAACATATAGTTGTTTTGTAACAATTAGACTATAAAATAAAAGCAATAAGAATAATATGAATAAAAACGTATCTTTGGCAATCAAAAAAGCTGTGGGTTCAATAGGTCAAAAAAACCAAAATGAACAAAAAAATAACGGCCCCAAAAAACCTGACCTATTTTCTTTGTCTGGTGAAACTGAATTGTTTCAAAATGAAAAAGGTATCACTATAAAAATTGACAGATCAAAGGATGAAAACCTTACAGACTTCGGTAGAGAAACTTTAAAAGATAGGTATTTAGGTCAAAACGAAAGCTTTCAAGATTTATTTGCGAGAGTAGCAAGCGTTTATGCTGATGATAATTTACATGCTCAAAGAATTTATAACTATATAAGCAATTTATGGTTTATGCCGGCCACTCCAGTTTTATCAAATGGTGGAACGGAGAGGGGTTTACCAATTTCATGCTTTTTAAATGAAGCAAATGATAGTCTTAAAGGTATCACCAATTTATGGGAAGAAAATGTTTGGTTAGCCGCAAGAGGTGGAGGAATTGGAAGTTACTGGGGAAACTTAAGATCTATAGGCGAAAAAATAGGTAAAGTTGGAAAAACTTCTGGTATTATACCTTTTATTAAAGTTATGGATTCTTTAACGCTAGCGATTAGTCAAGGATCTTTAAGAAGAGGATCTGCAGCCTGTTATTTACAAATTGATCATCCAGAAATAGAAGAATTTATTGAAATGAGAAGACCTACCGGTGGAGATGTTAACAGAAGGTCTTTAAATTTACACCACGGAGTTTTAGTTACAGATGATTTTATGAGAGCTGTGGAAACAGATAGCCAGTGGGCGCTTAGAAGTCCTAATGATGGAACGGTTCAATCAACAATACCTGCAAGAAATCTATGGATTAGATTATTGACTGCGAGAATAGAAACAGGTGAGCCTTATATAATTTACATAGATACAGTTAATAGGCAAATTCCTCAACACCATAAACTTGCTGGTCTAAAAGTTAAAACTTCAAATTTATGTAGTGAAATAACTTTGCCTACAGGAATAGATAATGACGGAAAGGAAAGAACTGCAGTTTGTTGTCTCTCTTCTTTAAACTTAGACACTTATGATGAATGGAAAGATAATACTCAATTTATTGAAGATGTGATGAGATTTTTAGATAACGTAATGACGGATTTTATTGATAGAGCTCCAGACGAATTTGCAAACGCAAAATATTCTGCAATGAGAGAAAGAAGTGTTGGTCTTGGAGTTATGGGTTTACATTCTTATTTTCAACAAAAAAATATTCCTTTTGGTTCTGTTATGAGTAAAGTTTGGAATAAAAAAATTTTTAAAAAGATTCAAGAAGGAGTCGATGCAGCTTCGGTTACCCTGGCAGAAGAAAGAGGAGCTTGCCCTGATGCTGAAGAGTATGGAATCAAAGAGAGATTTTCTAACAAAACTGCTATTGCACCTACCGCTTCAATATCAATTATTTGTGGAGGTACTTCTGCTGGAGTTGAACCGATATCAGGAAATAGCTATACCCATAAAACTTTGTCCGGTTCTTTTAACGTTAGAAACAAATATTTAATTAAAGTATTGGAAAAATACAAAAAAAATAATGAAGAAATTTGGTCAAGCATTACAACAAATCAAGGATCTGTTTCCCACCTAGATTTTTTAACAAACGATGAAAAAGATACTTTTAAAACAGCTTTTGAAATAGATCAAAGATGGGTTATAGAACTTGGCGCTGATAGAACGCCGCATATTTCACAAGCACAGTCAATAAATGTTTTTGTGCCTGCTGATATTCATAAGAAAGAACTTCATGCTATTCATTTTCAAGCTTGGAAAAAAGGTTTGAAAAGTCTTTACTATTGTAGATCTAAATCAATACAAAGAGCAGAGGATGTAACCGCAGGATCGTCAACAGATGTAACAAAAAACGTATATAAGAAAAAAAATCAATCTAATAACGAAGATAATAACTATGAGGAGTGTTTATCATGTCAGTAGCAGAAAAAATTAAGCCAGGAATAGTCCAGCCAAAAAAAATGGGATTACTTGTAGAGAATCCAGTTTACAAACCTTTCAGATATCCCTGGTGTTATGATGCATGGTTAACACAACAAAGAATTCATTGGCTCCCAGAAGAAGTTCCTTTAGGAGATGATGTTAGAGATTGGCAAAAAAATATTACTCCTGCAGAAAAAAATCTTTTAACCCATATTTTCAGATTTTTTACTCAAGCTGATGTTGAGGTTAATAATTGTTACTTAAGACATTACACAACAGTTTTTAAACCTACAGAAGTTTTGATGATGATGACTGCATTTGCTTCAATGGAGACTGTCCATATCGCTGCTTACTCACATTTATTAGATACAATCGGTATGCCAGAAACTGAATATTCTGCTTTTATGAAATATAAAGAAATGAAAGATAAGTACGATTATATGCAAGGATTCGATGTTTCATCTAAACACAACATAGCAATGACTATGGCAGTATTTTCTGCATTTACTGAAGGCCTTCAGCTTTTTGCTAGTTTTGCAATTTTATTAAACTTTCCAAGACACAACAAAATGAAAGGTATGGGCCAGATTGTTACTTGGTCCGTCAGAGATGAAACTTTGCACTGCAATTCTATGATCAGACTGTTTAAAGAATTTATCAAAGAAGAACCTCAAATTTGGAACGACAAGTTAAAAAAAGAAATTGTTGATGCTTGCAAGACAATAATTGAACATGAAGATGCGTTTATTGATTTAGCTTTTCAAATGGGTCCATTGCCAGGGTTAAAAGCGGAAGAAGTTAAACAATATATCAGATTCATAGGTAACAGAAGATTAGAACAACTTGGACTTAATCCGATATACGATGTTAAGAAAAACCCTCTTGTATGGTTAGACACTATGTTAAATGGTGTGGAACACATGAATTTCTTTGAAGGTAGAGCTACTGAATATTCTAAAGCCTCTACACAAGGAACTTGGGGCGAAGTATTCGCTTAATATTTGAGCTTAAAGTACAAATCGTATTGGAGAAAATCTGGCCTGAAAGGTAAGTGGGGCAATATTTTTTTAGATCAACTAAAAAAACATAAACCAAAAAAATTCTTAGAAATAGGTGTTTTTTGCGGAGTAACAGCCAGAAATATTTGCGATTTTCTAAGTCATCATAATAAAAAAAACTTTCAATATTTTGGAATAGACTTGTTTGGCGAACAGAAAATTTCAAGCAACGAAGAAATAGAACCAGTATTTTTAAAAGACCAAAAATTCTCCAATCCATTAAAAAATTTTTATTATAATATAGTTTTAAAAGAAAACTTGAACTCAGTAAAAAGTGTAGAAAAACTACTTGAAAAATACAAAGAAAACATAAAATTAATTAAAGGAGACACCAATAGAGAACTAAGAAATATTGATTTAACAAACATAGACTTTACATTTTTAGACGGAGGACACAGTTATGATACTGTGACTAATGACCTTGAAATACTATATGAAAGCATGAAAGGAAAAAATAAGGTTTTGTTATGTGATGATTATGGGAATGCAAGCTATATTCCTGAGGTAAAAAATGCTATTGATGATTTTGCCAAAACTAATAATTTAAATATAAATTTGATCAAAAATAGATTTGCAGAAATAATCACTTAATTTAAATGAAAAAAAAAATCAGTATTATTTTTATTTGGATATTTTCAATAGTTATTTCAGTGTTATGGACTTTTGAAAATCCTGAGAAAATAGAAAAAATAAAAAGTAGTTTTAAAAAAAATAAAAAACCTGAAATCAGTAAATCGCAAAACTTAAGCAAAAGCGTAATTGCAAATTCTTACAATGTAAGCTATACGCGAGTACTAGATCTAACAAACAAAACTGCATTTGTTTCTCACCCAAAAAAATTACCCAAATTGAAAATTGAAGAATTAACTATATATACTCAGAACGGATATTTAATTAAAAACCTAATTCCAAAAAAATTAAATTTACCTAAGAGTTTTACATTACAAAGAAATGGTGGTGTTAAAACTATTATATCGATAGCAAATAAAAAACTTGCTTTAATTTCAGCAAATAAGTCTAATTGTTTCTTTGCCTCACTTAATGATATTGAAACATCTGAAGAAATTTTTAGAACAAAATGTTTACCAGAAGAAGCAAAAAATAATGACTTTAATGGATTAGGAAGCAGTAATGTTCATTTAAATAATAGTATACTTTTAGCGTTGGGCACACCTGAAAAACACGCAAGTAAAAACAGTAAGCTTGCACAAAAAAATGACTCTATGTTTGGAAAAATTTTAAAAATTAAAAAAGAAAATTTAATTAAAAAATTGAATAATAAAAATCAAGAATTGAGCATAGAAATTTTTTCCAAGGGTCATAGAGTTCCGCAGGGTCTAACGATACTAAATGATAAAATATTTAACGTTGAACATGGTCCGAAGGGTGGAGATGAATTGAATTTAGTTGTGGAAGGAAGTAATTATGGTTGGCCCAATGTTTCATATGGAACAAATTATTTAAAAGATGGTGGTGGCGATGGTTCTTCTTATCAAATTAATCACGAAGCAAAAAAATATCAAGAGCCATTGTTTGCTTTTGTTCCGTCGGTTGGTATTTCTAGTTTAAATAATTGTCCAAAAATTTTAAAAGATTATTATAAAAAATCTTGCTTATTAGCTCTTTCACTTTACGGTAATAATTTAAGAAAAGGGCACTCTATAATTATTTTCCTACTAAATAAAGAAAACAATAAAGTCCATTCAATAGAAAAAATTTCACTTGGTAATCTTGTGTTAAGGCACTTTGTTACAGACGATCAAAATAATTTATATGAAGATGAAAATGGTAATATTTTTATTTCAGCAGATAAAAAAGGAATTTATAAAGTTGAGTTTTTTAAATTTAGATAATTTCAATTAGTTTAGTAAGTTTCAATTTTAATTATTATAAAAAATTTTAGAATTTATCTTTGGTTAAGCAGAACAACTTCTCTAACTTCTTCGCCTTTATATTTCGAAAGAGGTCTTATCAGCTTGTTTGAGGCATGCTGTTCCATAATATGCGCTGACCAACCGGTAATTCTAGCCATTACAAATATTGGTGTATAAAAATCTATATCAATTCCCATCATGTAATACATAGGGCCGCAAGGATAATCTACATTTGGGTGAATGTTTTTTTTATCTATCATTATTTTTTCTAAAATTTCATAAATCTTAATATATTTTTCTTTTTTAAGTAGTTTTGCAATTTTAAATAAATAGTGTTTCATTGTCGGAACTCTGGAGTCTCCAGTTCTATAAACTCTGTGACCAAACCCCATTATTACTTTCTTTTTATTTATTGCATTCTCAATCCATGCTTTAGCTTTTTCTGGTTTTCCTATTTCTTTCATCATGTGCATTACTGCTTCATTTGCCCCTCCGTGCAGTGGGCCTTTTAAACTGGCTATTGCTCCAGTTATTGCGCCATGTATATCTGATAAACTACTAGTAATTGTTCTTGCTGTAAAAGTTGAAACGTTAAAGCTATGTTCGGCATATAAAATTAAAGAAATGTCAAAAGCTCTAACTATTTCCTTGTCAGGAATTTTCCCAAACATCATTTTAAAAAAGTTAGCAGAGAAAGAAAGTTTTTTATCTGGTGAAATTATTTTCTTTCTTTTTCTTGTTCTAAAGTAAGCTGCTACAGCAGTAGGAGTTTTTGCAAATATTCTCATTGCTTTTTTCATGTTTGCTTTTGGAGAATTATCTCTTGTGTCTTTATCCTCTAGAGCCATTAAACTTACACATGTTCTGATTACATCCATTGGATGTGCATTTTTCGGCATCTTTTGTATATCTCTAATAATTTGTTTAGAAAGTTTTCTTTCAGATCTTTCATCTTTAATAAATGTTTTTAATTGTTTTGTACTTGGTAGTTCACCGTGTAAAACTAGGTAGGCAACTTCTTCAAAATCACACTTGTCACATAGATCTTGAACTTTGTAACCCCTGTAAGTTAATGCACTTAATTCCGGAACTACATGCGAAATTGTAGTTTCGTCTACAACTATACCCAATAAACCTTTTTTAATATCTTCATTCATTACTCGTGTCCATCAGTAGAAAAATCAGTTATTTTCTTGTCTGGAGTATTGTATTTCTCATATTCCACTAGTTCATACAACCTTTTTCTGGATTGCATTTTATCAATAATATTGTTTTGATGGCCATCTTTAAATATCGATTTCAAACCATACTCAACATTTTGCATGGCCAGTCTTTGAGTGGACACTGGATATATTACTAAATTGTAACCTAAATTTTCAAGCTCAGTCTTATTCAAAAGTTTTGATTTGCCAAATTCAGTCATATTAGCTAATAAAAAACCATTAGAAATTTTTCTTACTTTTTCAAACTCTTTTTCGTCTTTCATTGCTTCAGGAAAAATCATATCTGCTCCCGCTGCTTCGTAGGCCTTTATCCTATCTAATGTTTTTTCAAGTCCTTCTACTGTATTAGCATCTGTTCTAACAATAATTAAAAAATTATTATCTTTCCTAGCTTTTATTGACTGTTTTATTTTTTTTACCATTTCTTCTTTAGAGATCAGCTCTTTATTATCTAAATGACCACATCTTTTTTCAGCAATTTGGTCTTCGATATGACAACCTGCAAGACCTTTTTTTTCGAAAACAGAAATAGTTTCAGTACAATCGTTAAAGCCTGTATCAGCATCAACTATTGTTGGGATATCAGTTACCTTCGAAATTTGTCCAGACCTATAACTAACCTGCTCTAAAGTAGTTAACCCTATATCTGGTAAACCGAGATCGTTAGACATCACACCACCTGAAATATAAACGCCTTCAAAACCAATTTCTGCAATTAGTTTTGCACACAAAGGGTTATAAGCACCAGGAAATCTTAATAATTTTTTTGATTGTAATTTTTTTACAAAATCTGAGCGTTTTTGCGATGATGTTTTTTTTGTAAAATGCATTGCATAGACTTATATTAGAGAGAGATATAAAAATCAAAGATTATTTAATTAAAATAAATAAGCCAGTTAAAACCAATAATAGTGCGAGCAAATATTCAATTATTTTTTTTGTTTTTTCATTGTTTATAAATTTTCTTAATCCGCTTCCAAATAAGACCCACAAACTTATAGTCGGAAAACAAATTACAGCAGCAGTTATAGAAACAAATAGAACACCGACAAAAATATTCTCTTCACTTGGAAAAAATCCAGAAGCAACAGTAATAGCTATTGACCAAGCTTTAGGGTTTATAAACTGAAATAGTGATGCTTCGTACAATTTAAGAGGTCTACCTGTTTCTTTTTGAATTAAGCTAAACGAACCAATCATTTTCCACCCAAGGTAGAGCAGGTATAAGAAGCATAAAACTTTCATATAAAATTGAATTTGAGGATAGATCAAAAAAAGATTTGCTAAACCAAAACAAGTAAGACCAATTTGAATTATATGGCCCAAAGGAATACCAATTGCATGTGGTAGAGTCCTTATAAAGCCAAATTTCATTCCTGATGCAGTTAGCATTGCGTTATTAGGACCAGGTGTAAAAAACATAGTAAAATAAAATGTTGAAAGAGCAGAAAACAATGCAAAATTAATCATAGATATTTTTCTATTATTTTATCAAAGTTATCAAAGTTCTTAATAGAAACATCGTGTTTGATTTCATTGGGTTTTTTTTCTGTATAACCATTTTCAACTAATACAAATGGCAATTTGGCATTATTAGCAGAATTAGCATCTACCTCGCTGTCTCCGACCATAATTGTTTTTCTTAAATCTCCACCAATAATTTCAACTACATTCGTTAAGTGTCTAGGGTCGGGTTTGTTAAATTCGAACGTGTCACAACCAGCAACATACTCAAAGTAATCAAATAATTTAATCTTTTTTAACAGATCAACAGCTAACTTTTCCTGTTTATTAGTGCAAACAGCCGAGGATATATTGTTTAATTTTGACCATTCTAGAAAATTAACTATACCCTTGATTGGTTTACTATGTTTATCAATATTTTTGCTATAAAAATCAATAAATTCTTTAGTCATTTCTTTTTTAATTTTTTCGTCATTTATTTCACTTTTAAATGATCTTTGCATCATTACCCACGCTCCTTTACTTGCGAGTGATTTTATATCGATCATTTTTTTTTCTTTATGCCCAAACTTTTTCATTACATGATTATGAGCAGCCATTAAATCTGGAGCTGTATCTACTATTGTTCCGTCTAAATCGAATAAAATTGTATATTTTTGAGTCATATTATTAGTATTAAAAAGAAATATTTTGTGACTTATTACAATACTATTAATAATGTAAAGAGAAATTTTAATGAAGACAAATAAAAATTTAAATAAAGCAAACTCTTATAGGCTTAGGCAAGAAAAACTTAGAAACAGAGCCTTAATGAAAGGTGTAATCTTAATAGCACCCGAAACTATTTTTTTATCAACAGATACTGTTTTTGGAAAAAATGTAACAATTGAACCATATGTAGTAATAGGCAAAAAAGTTAAAATCGGAGATAGCGTACAAATTAAATCTTTTAGCTACATAGAGGAAGCAAAGATAGAAAAAAAAGTTGTTATAGGTCCTTACACAAGAATTAGAACTGGAACTTTTTTAAAACAAGGCTCAAAGATAGGAAACTTTGTTGAAACAAAAAATTCTAAAATAAATTCTAACACAAAGATTAGTCATTTATCTTATATAGGAGATACGGAAATAGGTAAAAACTCAAATATAGGAGCAGGTACCATCACATGTAATTATGATGGCGTTAGAAAAAATAAAATAAAAATTGCAGATAATGTATTTGTAGGTTCTAATTCTTCTTTAGTTGCACCAATTAAAATTGAAAAAAATTCAATTATAGGAGCGGGATCTGTTATTACAAAAAACGTAAAAAGAGGATCTTTGGCAATCTCTAGATCTTTTCAGTCTGAAATTAAAAATTATAAAAGAAAAAAGAAAAAATAATGTGTGGAATAATAGGCATAGCAAGTAATAAACCAGTTTCAATAAATATAATTAATTCATTGAAACGACTTGAGTATAGAGGATACGATTCCGCAGGATTGGCCACACTAAATAATAGAGTAATAAATGAAAAAAAGTGTTCTGGCAGAGTAGAGGAATTAGAAAAAATTTTATTCAAGAACCCAGCTGAAGGTAAAGTTGGTATTGGCCATGTTAGATGGGCTACTCATGGTATTCCAAATGAAGTAAATGCGCATCCTCATTCAAGTGAAATTGTCTCAGTAGTTCATAATGGAATTATTGAAAATTCAAGTGATTTAAAAAAAAAACTTGAGTCAGAGGGGTTAAAATTTAAATCACAAACAGACACTGAAGTTATCACTTTACTAATTACCAAGGCTTTAAAAAACTTAAAACCTTTAGATGCTGTATTTGAAACATTAAAAAAATTAAAAGGAAGTTTTGCTTTAGGAATTATATTTAGAGATTTTGATGACATGATAGTTGGAGCTAGAAGAGGCAGTCCTTTGGCAGTCGGTTATTCAACAAATGAAAACTTTATTGGTTCAGATTCTTACGCTTTAAAATCAATGACAAATAAAATTTCATATTTAGATGACGGTGATTTATGTGTTTTATCAAAAGATAATGTTGATTTTTACGATGTAAAAAAAAATAAAGTTAACAAAAAAGTTTTGATTTTATCAGACGATAAAAATATCAGCGAAAAAGGTAATTATAAAAATTTTATGTCCAAAGAAATTTTTGAACAACCTATTACAGCTAAAAATTGCATTAACGAATATGTTGATAGTTTAAGAGAAGATATAAATTTTTATAATTTTCCCATACAACCTGAAAATATTAAAAAAATTATATTAATAGGATGTGGAACTGCTTATCACTCTTGTTTAGTTGCTAGATATTGGTTTGAAAACATGACATCTGTTGAAGTAGACGCGGATATAGCGTCAGAGTTTAGGTATAGAAACTTAAGATTTAATAAAAATAATTTATATATATTTGTTTCTCAGTCCGGTGAAACCGCAGACACTGCAGCAGCATTGCATTTATGTAAAAAAAATAATGTTAAAACTTGTTCAATTGTAAATGTTGTAGAGAGCACAATTGCAAGAAACTCTGAGTGGGTTTTACCTATTCACGCGGGACCAGAAGTTGGAGTTGCTTCTACAAAAGCGTTCTTAGGTCAAATGCTTGTTTTATACATTCTTTGTCTAAAAATAGCTAACTTGAGAAAAGATATAGAAACAAAAGACTATCAAAATAAAATTAAAAATTTAATTAGCTTACCTTCAAAATTACAAGAAAGCTTGAAAAGTGAGGAGACAATTCAAATTATTGCTAAAGATTTTTTGGATGCCAAAGGATCGATGTTTCTTGGTAGAGGATCTTCTTATCCAATTGCACTTGAAGGTGCTTTAAAATTAAAGGAATTATCTTACCTTCATGCCGAAGGTTACCCGGCAGGTGAAATGAAACATGGTCCACTTGCTTTAATAGAAAATGGACTACCTGTGATTGTTGTTGCACCAAATGATAAATATTTTGAAAAAACAATGTCTAATATGCAAGAGGTTATAGCCAGAGGAGGTAAAATTTTACTTATAACTAATGTTAAAAAAGAAGTATTAAATGAAAATATTAGATTTGGAATTAGAGTTCCTTCAACAGATAATTTTTTATCTCCATTTTTATTAACTGTTCCCCTTCAATTATTGGCTTATCACGTTGCACTATTAAAAAATTATGATATTGACAAACCTAGAAATCTTGCAAAATCCGTCACAGTTGAATAAGTGAAAAAAGAAGACACAACTAAACTTTGGAAAATCATGCATGAAGCTGGTGATTATTTACAAGCAAAAATTCCAGATAGCACTAGTCATCCAAAAAGTAGAAATTCATATGCGCATTTAGCTTTATGTGTTAAAAAAAAATTTGGACTTAGTTATAGAGATTTAAACGATGATGATTTTAAAAAAGCTGTTGAATATGTAGATTTTTTAAAAAAAACCCTTCCTAATAAAAAAGTTTATTGAATATCTCTGGTCTTTAACTTATATATATCGCAGGTTGAATATGAAAAAATGGTCATTAAACAGTTGGAAAAATTTTCCAGCAAAACACTTGCCTGATTATCAGGACCAGGAAAAATTAGATTTAGTTTTAAGTAAATTAAAAAATTATCCTCCACTGGTTTTTGCAGGAGAAACTCGTTCCTTAAAAAAATCTTTAGCAAAAGTTGTTGAAGGTAAGGCTTTTCTTTTGCAGGGAGGTGATTGTGCTGAGAGTTTTGCTGAATTTCATCCAAACAATATAAGAGATACTTTTAAAGCTATTTTGCAAATGGCTTTAGTTCTTACTCATTCTGCCTCTTTGCCAGTAATTAAAGTTGGAAGAATAGCTGGTCAATTTTCAAAACCACGAAGCTCACCTCACGAAGTAAAAGATAATAAAAAATTACCTAGCTATCTAGGAGACAATATAAATGGAATGGAATTTACTGAAAGCGCAAGAATTCCAGATCCCAAAAGATTATTTAGAGCTTACTCTCAATCTGCCTCAACACTGAATTTAATAAGAGCTTTTTCACAAGGTGGATTTGCGGACTTAAGACAAGTTCATTTATGGAATTTAGGTTTTATTAATGAAAAAACAAAAGGTAAATATAAAGAAATTGAAGATAAAATCAGTGATGCATTATCTTTCATGGAAGCTTGTGGAATAAACCCAGATTCAAATAGAAGATTAAGAACAGTAAATTTTTATACTTCCCACGAGGCCCTGCTATTACCCTTTGAAGAAGCTATGACCAGAATAGATTCGACAACAGGTGAATACCATGATACTTCCGCTCACTTTGTTTGGATCGGAGATAGAACAAGGCAACCCGATGGTGCTCACGTAGAATTTTGTAGAGGAATTAAAAATCCAATAGGTTTAAAGTGTGGCCCTTCATTAAAACCAGATGAATTACTAAAATTATGCAACATTTTAAATCCAGAAAATGAAGCTGGCAGGCTAACATTGATCTCGAGGTTTGGCCATAATAGTGCTGAAAAGTTTTTACCTGAATTAATTAAAGCTATCAAAAAAGAGGGATTAAAAGTTGTATGGTCTTGTGACCCAATGCACGGAAATACTATTAAAGCTGCAACTGGTTTTAAAACAAGACCTTTTGATAATGTTTTAAAAGAAGTTAAAGATGTATTTGCAATTCATCAATCAGAAGGCACTTATGCTGGAGGCCTACACGTTGAAATGACCGGTCAAGATGTAACAGAATGCACTGGAGGGGCCCAGAAAATATCTGATGAAGATTTACAAAATAGATATCGTACTCATTGTGATCCTAGATTAAATGCTAGCCAAGCACTAGAATTAGCCTTCTTGATTTCTGAGGAAATAAAGAAAAACTCACAATATTCTAAAAATATTATTCAAGCAGCGTCTTAATAATTATTATATAATTATTAAGACAGAATCCTGAAAAAGGTAAAACTGATTTAGTTATGAAAGTAGAAAAAAGAGCAAATATTATAAAAAACTGGATAAATGATTATTGTGAAAATACATCATTCTCTCCAAAATCTTTAGTAGTCGGAATTTCTGGCGGAATAGATTCATCTGTTGTTAGCACTCTTTGTGCTCTTACAGGAAGAAAAACAATTGTTTTAAGTATGCCAATTAAACAATTAAAATTACAACACGATCTGAGCTTGAAACATGGAGAGTGGTTAAAATCTAAATTCAAAAATATTGATTTCAAACTAATAGAAATGGAAAAAATATTTGATACTTTTAAAAAAACATTAAATGATTTTAGTATTGAGCACGGTTTAGCTAATTCTAGAGCAAGATTAAGAATGTCGTCATTATACCAAGTCGCTGCATTCAACAATGGACTTGTGGTTGGTACAGGCAATAAAGTAGAAGATTTTGGAGTAGGTTTTTATACTAAATATGGTGATGGTGGCGTAGATATTTCCCCTATAGCTGATTGCACGAAGACACAAGTTTGGGAATTAGGAAAACATCTTGGAATTTTAAAAGAAATTATAGAAGCAGAACCTACAGATGGACTTTGGAACGATGGACGAAATGATAAAGAGCAATTAGGGATGACCTATGTAGAGCTGGAAAAAGCAATGATAAATAAAAAGGATCCAAATTATAAAAAATATTTAGAAATTAGGAAAAAAAATCTCCATAAAATAAACCCAATACCAGTGTGTAAATTTGATGACGTATAATATAAAATTAACAAATTCTTTCACAAGAAAAAAAGAAATATTTAAACCTATCAATCCAAAAAATGTGACCATGTATGCATGTGGGCCAACAGTTTACGACAACCCACATGTTGGAAACGCAAGAACACTAGTAGTTTTTGATACCATGTTTAGAGTTTTAAAAATGATTTATGGTGAAAACGTCAAATACGTAAGAAACATTACCGATGTAGATGATAAAATTATTGATATAGCTAAAAAAAAAAGCACATCAATTGAAAAAATAACCTCTGATGTAACAAAAATATTTCACAACGATTGCAAAAGTTTAAACTGTTTAAATCCTTCAGTTGAGCCTAGAGCTACTGATCATATTAAAGAAATGATAGAAATGACCACTTCTTTAATCGATAAGAATTTTGCTTACGAAAATAAGGGGCACATTTATTTTTCTGTATCCTCTTTTAAAGATTATGGAAAACTATCTAATAAAAATTTAGCTGAATTAAAATCAGGTTCAAGAGTAGAAATTTCAAAACTAAAAAAAAATTCTATGGATTTTGTTCTATGGAAGCCATCCGAGAATAATGAACCTGGCTGGGACTCCCCTTGGGGAAAGGGTAGACCAGGTTGGCATTTAGAATGTTCAGTCATGAGTGAAAAATATTTAGGAAAAATTTTTGATATTCATGGAGGTGGATTAGATTTAATTTTTCCTCATCATGAAAATGAAATAGCTCAATCTTGTTGTAATAATTCAACAGAAAGTTTCGCAAATTATTGGATACATAATGGTTTTGTTACAATGAACAAAGAAAAAATGTCTAAATCACTTGGAAATATAGTAACAATTTCGGATGCTGTAAAAAAATACTCAGGTCAAGTTGTAAGATTAGCATTACTCAGCGCTCACTACAGTCAACCACTTGATTGGAATAATAAGCTTTTAAGTCATCAAAAAAAAACAATAGACAAGTGGTATAATCTTTATGAAAAAACAGAAATAGAAAATATTTCGCTTTATTCGGATGCATTGTTAGATGATTTGAACACGCCTGGTTTTATAGCTAAAATTCATGAGCTTTATAAAGAGGCTTCAAAAGGTAATTCTAAAGTTAAAACAGTATTCAATAATGCGTGTCGTATGTTGGGATTATTTGATATTGATAAAAAGGAATGGGAGAGTTATAAAAAAATAGGTACAAAACTATCAGAGAATAATATTACAGAAAGAATCAATGAGAGATTAAAAGCTAGAAAAGATGGTAATTTTTTACTTGCAGATAAAATTAGAGACGAACTATTAAATAATGGAATTGAAATTGAAGACAAAAAAAATAAAACAAATTGGAAATTTAAATGAACAAGGATAAACTTTATATTTTTGATACTACGTTAAGAGATGGTGCACAGACACAAGGCGTAGATTTTACAGTAGAGAACAAAGTTAAGATAGCCAATATTCTTTCTGAAATTGGAGTTGATTATATTGAAGGAGGTTGGCCTGGCGCTAACCCTATAGACACTGAGTTTTTTAATAATCCTCCCAAGCTAAACAAAAGTATTTTCACCGCTTTTGGAATGACAAAAAAAACAGGAAGAAGCGCAGACAATGATCCAAGTTTATCGCCCCTCGTAAACGCAAAATGTTCAGCTGTTTGTGTTGTAGGTAAAACATGGGACTTTCATGTGAAAGTCGCGCTAGGTATCAAAAATAATGAAAACCTTGAAAATATAAAAGAAACTACAAAACATTTTGTAAAAAATAATAAAGAATTTTTGTTTGATGCGGAACATTTTTTTGATGGATATAAAGCAAATCCCGATTATGCGTTAGATTGTTTAAAACAAGCATATGATTCTGGTGCAAGATGGGTAGTTCTTTGTGATACTAATGGAGGAACACTACCAAATGAAATTGGTGAAATTGTTAACTCTGTAGCAAAAGTAATACCAGGAAAAAATTTAGGTATTCACGCACATAATGATACTGAAAATGCTGTTGCTAATTCTTTAACAGCTGTTCTTGCGGGCGCTAGACAAATACAAGGAACAATTAATGGCTTAGGTGAAAGATGTGGTAATGCAAATTTAATATCTATTATACCAACTCTATTTTTGAAAAAAACTTTCAGTGAAAAATTTGAAATTAATATTAAAAAAGAAAAATTATCTGCCTTAACTGAATGCTCAAGGTTTTTAGATGAAATTTTAAATAAAAAACCTAATAAACACATGGCTTATGTTGGTTCTTCTGCATTTTCACATAAAGGGGGATTGCATGCCTCAGCAGTTCAAAAAGATCCAAAAACTTACGAGCACATTGACCCAAAGATAGTAGGCAATCACAGAAACATTGTAGTTTCTAATCAAGCAGGCAGATCAAATATTTTATCAAGACTAGAAAGATATGGTGTAAAAATTGACCCTAAAGATTCTAAAGTTCAAAAAATACTTGATGAAGTTAAGCATAGAGAGTTTAGCGGTTATTCTTATGATGGAGCAGATGCTTCTTTCGAACTTCTTGCCAACAGATTGTTAGGTAAGGTTCCTGAGTATTTAAAAGTTGAAACTTACAATGTAACTGTTTCTAAATCTGATACATTAAACACAAAGGCTAACGTCACTTTTCTAATTGATGAAAAAAAAATTGAGTGTAAGGGAGAGGGTAACGGTCCCGTCAATGCATTAGATAATGCAATTAGATCAAATTTTAAAAAAGTAGAAAAGTATTATAAATATTTTTCTGATTTAAAATTATTAGATTATAAAGTAAGAATTTTAAACACAGGAACTGAAGCTACAACTAGAGTTTTAATTGAAAGTACCGATAAAACGGGCGTTAGTTGGTTTACTATTGGAGTTTCACCAAACATTATTGAAGCATCTTTCAAAGCTTTAATAGATAGCTTGGAGTACAAATTATACAAAGAAAAAGCGCCTGCAAATTTAAACACAAATAAAAAAAATGAAAAAAATTAAACATTAAATGCGAATAGACGGTACAGCGTACAAAACTATATGGTATGAAAACAATATTGTTAAAATTATAGATCAAACGAAATTACCCCACAAATTTGTTATCAAAGATTTAAAAACAGTAAAAGATTCCATTAATGCTATCAAAACTATGGAAATCAGAGGTGCTCCATTAATTGGAGCTACCGCAGCTTACGGCTTGGTATTATCTATAATAGAAAAAAATGATCAATCATTCCTAAAAAAATCTAGTGAAGATTTAATTGCCTCAAGACCTACAGCTATAAATTTAAAGTGGGCAGTAGATAGAATGATGAAAAAATTATCTGGGGTTAATGATAGTAGTATTTTAAAAATTGCATTAGATGAAGCTAAAGCTATCACAGAAGAAGATGTAATTTTTTGTAAGAATATTGGTCTAAATGGACTTAAGATAATTGAAAAAATTGCGGAAAAGAAAAAAGATACAGTAAATATTTTAACTCATTGCAACGCTGGTTGGCTTGCAGCAATAGATTGGGGAACAGCAACATCGCCAATCTATCACGCGCACAAGAAAGGAATTAAAGTTCATGTTTGGGTGGACGAAACGAGGCCAAGAAATCAAGGAGCTAACTTAACTTCCTATGAGTTAAAGGAAGAAGGAATACCAAACACTATTATTGCAGACAACACTGGAGGAATTTTAATGCAAAGAGGTCAAGTGGATATGTGTATTGTTGGAACGGATAGAACTTTATCAAATGGAGATGTTTGTAATAAAATTGGAACTTATTTAAAAGCACTCGCGGCAAAAGATAACAATGTTCCTTTTTATGTGGCGTTACCAAGCTCAACAATTGATTGGAAAATCAAAGATCACAAACAAATTCCAATCGAAGAAAGGAATTCAGAAGAACTTTCGCATGTTGAGGGCATTGATGAAAATAATGAAATAAAAAAGGTGAGAATTTACCCACAGAAAAGTAAGTCTTTAAACCTAGCCTTTGACATAACACCTGCTAAACTAGTGACTGGTTTGATTACAGAAAAAGGAATTTGCGAAGCTTCAGAAAAAGGATTGAAAGAATTATTTAAATGAAAAAGATACTACTAATTTTATTTGCAGTTTTATTTTCAACTAGCTTACTAGCTCATCAGGAACCAAATAATTTTGATTCTAAAAAAAACTGTAGGAAAAAACATTCAATGCTCCAAGGAATTGCTAAATTGAAAGGTTATTCAGGCGGTGAAATAATTAAATTTAATTCTTATACAGGACTTGATCAAAGAACAGTCTTAACAGATGGTCATCTAAATAATCCTATTGAAATAACAGGATACCTTCAATTACCAGAGGGAACAAATAAAGTTCCAATAGTAATTCGAACTCATAGTAGT
>Ga0114997_10001352_pt1 | contig 20408 bp, 15 predicted proteins | sample ArcticOcean_MG_C_2_FD_87045 | JGI IMG/M metagenome (GOLD analysis project Ga0114997, IMG submission 87045) | Marine microbial communities from western Arctic Ocean - ArcticOcean_MG_CB4_136 | ecosystem: Environmental > Aquatic > Marine > Oceanic | place: Arctic Ocean: Canada Basin | collected...
TGATGAAGTTGTTGGTATTGCTTCTCAAGTAAAAAGTGCGATTATTGTATCAAGTGCAGAAGAAGCTCGTTCATTAAAAAAAATGAAAAGAGCGGGCGTAGTTAGTCAGTCGACTCAAATGATTGAGAATGTGCAAGATATACTTAATATCTTATCTGAAAAAGTTTATGATTTAAGATTCGTGAATACTATTTGTTTTCCAACGAGGAGAAATCATGAGCAAGTTAAAAAACTTGCTGATATTTGTGATTTGATTATCATTATCGGTTCATACACAAGCGCTAACTCAAAAAGACTCACCCAATTGTCCCTAGATAGAAATAAAAATTCTTTTCAAGTGACTTGTGCTGATGAAGTAAAAAAGTCTTGGTTCTCTGATTTAGGAAGCGTGGGTATCTCTGCTGGTGCTTCAACGCCTGATGATCTTATAACTGATGTTATTAGTAAAGTTAAATTATTTTCAAAAATTAAAGTAAAGGAAGAAATTTATGGGTAATAATCAATTTGATATAAAAGTCGGTTTAGCTGAAATGCTTAAGGGCGGTGTTATAATGGATGTCACTAATGTAGAAGAGGCAGTAATAGCTGAATCTGCGGGAGCATGTGCTGTAATGGCTCTAGAAAGAATTCCTTCAGATATACGAAAGGATGGAGGTATAGCTAGGATGAGTGATCCTCAAATGATTAAAGAGATTCAAAAAGCAGTCACAATACCTGTAATGGCGAAATGCCGAATAGGGCATTTTGCAGAAGCACAGGTTTTAGAAGCTTTAGAAGTAGACTTTATTGATGAAAGTGAGGTCCTTACGCCGGCTGATGAGCACAACCATGTTTGGAAACATGATTTCAAGGTCCCCTTCGTTTGCGGTTGTAGGAATCTCGGTGAGGCATTGAGGAGGATTGCGGAAGGAGCTGCTTTAATAAGAACTAAGGGCGAAGCGGGAAGCGGTAATATTGTTGAGGCGGTAAGACACATGAGGACCGTTATGAATGATATTAGTAGATTGACAACGCTGAGTCGAGAGCAGCTTGTTGCTGAAGCTAAAAATATGGGCGCGCCACTTGAATTGGTCATAAAAGTTTCTGAAACAGGGAAATTACCAGTTCCTAATTTTGCTGCTGGCGGTATTGCAACACCAGCAGATGCGGCATTGATGATGCAGTTAGGTGCTGAAACGGTATTTGTTGGATCTGGCATTTTTAAAAGTCAAGATCCTGAAGCGCGTGGAAAAGCGGTAGTAGAGGCTACTACTAATTTTAGTGACGCTAAAAAGGTTATGGAGGCTAGCGCTGGACTTAAATCAGCAATGAAAGGTTTAGACATGTCAGAAATCCCTGAAAGTGAAAGATTGCAGGATAGAGGCTGGTGATAAAAATTGGAGTCCTTGAATTGCAAGGTGATTTTGAATTACATCATAAAATCCTATATGATTTAGGTATCAGCTCTAGAGGTGTAAAATGTCCTGAACATCTAAATTGCATAGACGGCCTTATTATTCCAGGCGGAGAATCTACAACTATGTCTTTGCTAATTGACTCTTTTAATCTTCGTAATTCAATATTAGATTTTTCTAAAAAAAAACCAATATTTGGTACTTGTGCAGGGTTAATTTTAATGGCTAAGAAGATTAAAAATGATGTCAGAGTTAATCCTTTGGGTATACTTGATATTACTATAGACAGAAATGCTTATGGTCGCCAAATAATGTCTGAAAAAAAACATATAGAAATTAGATTGCCTTCTCAAAATTTTGATATTGAAGCTACTTTAATAAGAGCTCCAAAAATTTTAAGCATGGATAAAAAAGTTGTTTCTATTTGTATGATTGACAAATTACCAGTTGGGGTTTTTGATGGTAACCATCTAGGTTTGTCGTTCCATCCTGAATTGGATGGAATTTCAATTTTCCATAAAATGTTATTTGACCCTTCTAGTGAATCATTTTCTAATAATTTCGAGAAATTTAATGCTGCTTAAATATTTACCAAAAATTCAATCACCTAAAGATTTAAAAAAATTAGATACTCAAGCTCTACACTCTCTATGTGAAGAGCTTAGGTATTACACTGTAAATACAATTACTGAGATTGGCGGACACTTAGCCCCCACTCTTGGCGTGATAGAGTTAACGACAGCACTTCATTATGTCTATAATACTCCAGAAGATAAATTAGTTTGGGACGTTGGTCATCAGGCCTACGCGCACAAACTATTGACTGGTCGGTTTGAAGAATTTCCAAGTATCAGACAGTATGGGGGGTTAAGCGGTTTCTTAAAACGCAGTGAAAGCGACTATGATGTTTTTGGAGCTGGTCATGCTTCTACCTCGATATCTGCTGCTTTAGGAATGTCAGAAGCGAGATTTCAGAAAAAACTAGATTATAAAGTTGTTTCAGTCATCGGTGATGGCGCGATGACTGGTGGTTTGGCATTTGAGGCAATAAATAACGCTGGGCATTTAGGCAGACAAATAACGGTAATTCTAAATGACAATGAAATGTCTATTAGTCCTAATGTCGGGGCGATAAGTAAATATTTCACTAGGCTTATATCTAATCCCACCTATAATAAGCTTAAAAAAGAAGCTTGGGATATTACTAAAAAGCTTCCGCTAGCTAGGGAAAAAATTCAATCATTTTTAAGCAGGCTTGATAAAAGTATCAAAAATATAATTGTTCCTGGAATGTTATTTGAAGAAATGGGGTTTAGATATTTTGGTCCTATTGATGGACACGATTTAGATGAAGTAATTAAAACATTAGAAATGATTAAAGATTTAGATCAACCTGTTTTATTGCACGTGCTTACGAAAAAAGGTAAGGGCATGTCTGTGGCTGAGGATGACCCGATTAAATATCATGGTGTGAAAGCAAATGGTAGTGCAAATGGTAAAGTAATGAAACCAAAAGAAAAATTGAGCGTTCCTTCATTTCAAGATGTCTTTGGGCATCTTGTATGTGAGATTGCGGAGAACCGTAAAGATACTGTTTGTATTACAGCAGCAATGAGAGAGGGGACGGGCTTAGTGCCTTATGAGAAAAAATTTAAAGATAGGTACTACGATGTTGGTATTGCTGAGGGGCATGCAGTTACTTTTTCAGCGGGGTTAGCGACGCAGGGTATACGTCCTATTGTTGCAATATATTCTACTTTTCTTCAAAGAGCGTTTGATCACATCGTTCATGATGTTTGTGTTCAAAATTTACCTGTAATTTTTTGCATGGATAGATCTGGTATCGCAGGCGAAGATGGACCTACTCACCATGGAGCGCTAGATATTTCTTATTTCCGTTGTATTCAAGGAGTGATGTTATTTGCCCCAAAAAATGGTAATGAGTTTAGAGATTTGCTTTATACTGCTTTAAATCACAATGGCCCGGTCGGTATACGCTATCCAAAATGTGGTTCTGTGAAATTTGACAAAGATGGACAAGCAAACTTATTGCCAATTGGATCGTGGGGAATAGAAAAAAAAGGGACAGATTTAGTAATCCTTGCAGTTGGGCCTATGGTTTATACTGTTATGGAAGTAGCCTCTAGTCTTGATAAAAAAGGTATCTCGATTGAAGTTGTTAATTGCAGGTTTATAAAACCGATGGATTACAAATATTTAAAAACAATTATTTCTAGGACTATAGCTAAAGTTATTACTGTTGAAGAGGGTGTAATTCAAGGTGGCTTTGGCGAAGGCGTTAGTTCCTTTTTGCTTGAAAATGGATATCAAGGAGAATTGAGCAGGCTTGGACTTCCAGATTCGTTCGTTCAGCATGGCAGTCGGGCTCAAATTTTAAATCAGTTATCTCTAGATGAATCAGGTATTAAAGATAGAGTGGTGAAATTTTTTAATGAGGTCAAAGAGCCACAATAGGAAAACTATTTCATGAGAACCTCCAATGATAAAAATATTCTATCTAGTTGGCGTACTCTCGTTGATAATTCTAAAACCAGAATTGCATCCTTTGATACACTTAGTGGTCACCCTTTAGATGTCTGCTATTTTCCTGAAGATATAGATCAAGAATATCTTAAAAAATCTGGCGTTCCAGGTCAATTCCCATTCACAAGAGGAATTCATCCCAACTTGTATCGAGGAAAGTTGTGGACCATGAGGCAGTTCGCTGGATTTGGGACACCTGAAGAAACCAATAGAAGATTTAAATTATTATTAGAAAAAGGGCAAACTGGGTTATCAGTTGCTTATGATATGCCTACGTTAATGGGTTATGACCCTGACCACTCTTTATCCTTAGGCGAAGTCGGGAAGTGTGGTGTAAGTGTTTTTCACATTGAGGATATGGAATCATTATTTAGTGGAATTAATTTGGGTGAAGTTTCTGTTTCTCAGACAATCAATGGGCCTGCAATTATTTTATTAGCTTTTTATATTGCAGTCGCTGAAAAACAAGGCATAAGTGCCAAAAACTTAAAAGGCACTCTTCAAAATGATATTTTAAAAGAATTCATTGCTCAAAAAGAGTGGATTTTTCCACCTAATCATTCAATGCGAATTACAACTGACATGTTAAGTTATTGTACCCGTGAAATGCCGTTATATAATACAATTTCAGTAAGTGGCTATCACATTCGAGAAGCAGGCTCAACCGCTGCTCAGGAACTCGCGTTTACATTATCTGATGGTTTTACATATGTTGAGCATGGATTAAGCGCTGGTTTAGATGTTGATAGCTTTGCACCAAGGATTTCTTTCTTTTTCAATTCTCATTCAGACTTTTTTGAAGAAATTGCAAAATATCGTGCTGCTAGAAGAATTTGGGCTAAAAAATTAAAAAATAAATATGGTGCAAAAAATGAAAAATCTATGATGTTAAGATTTCATACTCAGACTGCAGGCTGTAGCCTGACCGCTCAACAACCTGAAATAAATATTGCTAGGACGAGTTTTCAAGCGATGGCTGCAGTTTTAGGTGGAACTCAAAGTCTTCATACAAATTCAATGGATGAGACACTTGCTCTTCCATCAGAGAAAGCAGCAGAAATAGCTTTAAGAACACAGCAATTAATTGCCTATGAAACAGGCGTCGCTAATGTTGTTGATCCACTGGGAGGTTCTTGGTTCATTGAAAAGCTAACCGATGAGTTGGAAAATAAAGCAGAAGAATACTTTAAGGAAATAGAGAATATGGGAGGTGTGATACCTGCAATTGAAAATGGTTACCAGCAAAGAGAAATTGCAAAATCTGCTTCAGAGTATCAAAGCAATGTTGATAAGAATAAAAGAATTGTAGTCGGTGTAAACGAGTTTATAAATGAAAATGAAGATATAGATATCCCGATTCTAGAAATTGATACTAGAACAGAAAAAAATCAGATGGATAAATTAAATCAAATTAAAAACAAAAGAGATAGCTCTTTAGTTTGTAATTTGCTTCAGAGTATTACAAAAGCATGTAAAAATAGAGATAACCTTGTCCCTCCTATTATTGATGCTGCAAAAAATTATTGTACTATGGGCGAAATCGTTGAAGCAATGAAAGTTGAATTTGGAGAATGGACAGAGAATTCAGTTTTTTAAAAATAAATAAAAGATTTTAAGAGTCAGGAAATATAATGGAAAGAAAAATTGTTCATGTCGTAGGAACAGGTACAATAGGAGAACCTTTAATTGGTTTATTATGTGATTATCAAGGACAATTAGGTATAGATGAAGTAACATTTCATAAGAACTCAGCCTTGAAGATTGATAAATCTAAGGTTGTAGATTTATTAAAAAGGGGCGCCAGACTTGCTGTAGATGAAGGTAAAGAGAGCCAATTCAAAAAACTCAAAATTGATTCTGATTTAAGAACTGAGGATGCTATAGAAAGATCTTCTGTTGTAATTGATTGTACTCCAAGTGGAATCGGTCATGATAATAAGGCTAAATATTACCAAAATTTCTCAAATCAAGTTAAAGGCTTTATTGCTCAAGGAAGTGAAGATGGTTTTGGCAAAAAGTATGCACGAGGAATAAACGATAAAGCTCTAAAATCTAATGATAAATTTTTACAGGTTGTTAGTTGCAATACTCACAATATTTCATGTTTGACTAAAACAATAGCATTTGCAGATGATGATTCTAATAATTTAGTTAGAGCAGATTTTTTATGTATTAGGCGTGCGAATGATCTGAGCCAAGAAAGTGGTTTTATCCCAGCTCCACAAGTTGGCGTTCATAATGATGAAAAATTTGGAACGCACCATGCAAAAGATGCTTCAGGTTTATTTGAAACCATTGGGGAAAATTTAAATTTATTTTCCTCAATTATGAGAGTAAATAGCCAGTACATGCATATCTTGCATTTTAAGATTATCATTAATGGCTCAATGCATATCGATGATTTAAAAGACAAATTGATTAAAAACCCATTGGTTGCAATGACCACAAAAAACATGACGAGTTCTGTCTTTTCATTTGGCCGAGACCATGGGCATTACGGTCGCATTTTGAATCAAACAGTTATTGTTGAACAGTCTTTGAACATTAGAAATGGGAATGAAATCACAGGGTTTTGCTTTACACCTCAAGACGGCAATTCGATATTAAGCAGTATTTCAGCCACAGAATGGTTCTTGTATCCCCATTCTTACGAGGACAAGATTCAATGTTTATCCGATCTCTTTTTTAATAATATTTAAATAGTTCTTCTATGAGGTGTTTATTTGGTTAGTGCACAATTACCTAGCCCTGATGTTTTTCAAGAAAAAGATTTTTTAGTTTTTAATAATTGTTTCAAAAATGTTTTTAAAGGAAAAGAAAATTTAAAAATACTATTATCTGTCTCAGGTGGAAGTGATTCTGTTCTTCTTCTATTTTTAATGCTAAGATTTTTTGAAAGAAATAAGGACAATATAAAAATAGTTCATATTAATCATAATCTTCGAAACAATAGTATTGAAGATCAAAAATTTGTTTTGGAACTAGGGAGAAATTTAAAAGTAGATACCTTTATCAGGCAATTAGACCCAAGTAAGAAGACCAAAAAAGAAAGTATTGAATCATGGGCCCGGCAAGGTCGATATCGTATATTAAATGAACTCGTTTTAGAAACAAACAGTGATATTATCGTTACGGGGCATCACAAGAATGACCAAGTAGAAACGATATTAAAAAACCTATCTGAACAAACTGGTTTATATGGATTGGGTGGGATGAAAATTGAATATAAAAATATTGTTAGGCCTCTTCTCTCATTTTCAAAAAACGAATTAAATAAAATGATTGATAAATATTGTATCCCATATAAAGATGATTCATCAAATGAGAATATAAATCTAAAACGTAATTTTATTCGAAAACAAATCTTAAAGCCTTGGGAAAACCATGACAATGAAATAATCCAATCTATTGCAACTGCTGGTTCTAACTTTCAAGAATATCAAAATGCTTTACTATTTTTTATAAATAATTTCATTTCGAAGCATATATCTAAAATTAAAAAAGATTACTTTACAATTAGTAAAAACGAATTTAATAAAATACCGTTAATTGCTAGAGTGCTTGTTTTTCAAGTCCTTACAAGTTCTTTAGGCAGGTTAAGAAAACATGATTTTGTAAATATTAAAACCTTTACGAATAGCAAAAAAATTGGGAATATTTATAAATCAAGATTTGGATGGTCACTATTAAATGATCGGGACCAATTTTTGCTTAAAATAAGTGATACGGATATAAAAATAAATAAAACACGCATTTTTGAAGGGAAAAAAGTTAATTTAAATGAATATGAATATATTTTTAGAAGAGCTAATAAAAGTTTAAAGTTCTCGAATAATCCAAATATTGAGTTAATAGAATTAGATAAGATAAAGAATAGAAATTTGTACTTAAGATTTTGGAAAAGTGGTGATAGTTTTAGCCCCCTTGGTATGGTAGGCAATCAAAAAGTGAGTGATTATTTAATTAATAGAAAAATAAATCAGTTTGAAAAATGGGAACAAGTTGTTTTGGTAGCAGAAGAGAAAATTATCTGGTTGTGCGGACATAGAATAGACAGTTCGGTGAAGGTTAGTAATTCATCTAAAAACATTATAGAGATAAAAAGGGTGGCGAAGCCTGATGCTTTATGATAAATCAAGATAAAAAATTTAAAGAGTTTATTTCTAAAGAAAATATTGCAAAAAGAGTAAAAGAAATTGCAATAGAGATATCAGAAAAATTTCAAGGAGACATACCTGTTTTTGTTAGCGTGCTGAATGGCGCTTTTATTTTTACAGCAGATATATTAAGAGAATTAGATATTGATTGTGAGATTGATTTTATTAAAATTTCTAGTTACGAGGGTATGGATTCAACCGGTAAGGTAAAAATGTCTAAAAATTTGAGTATTGATATTAAGAATAGACGTGTTATTATTATCGAAGATATTATTGATTCAGGATTATCTATAAAATTTTTATATAAATACTTAAAAAAATATAAACCAAAGGATGTCACAATAGTTACACTCTTAGCAAAAATGAGTAATTTTAAGCTAAATTTTTATATTGATATTATAGGGTTTGAAATATCATCAGAGTTCGTAGTAGGATACGGTCTTGATTTTAATCAAAAATTCAGAAACTTAAATTCAATTTGCAAGTTGCAATCATCTTCAAGATGACACTAAGGAAGAATTATGGAAAAAAATAAAAAAGTAGAAAACAATAAAAAGAAAAATCAAAAATTGGAATTCCAATGGAAAAAAGCGGGTAAGACTAGTTTTATATGGATTACAATTATTCTAGTTACTGTATACTTCTCTAGCGTACTATCCGAAAACAGGAATAATGAAGTTGAAGTTGAATTTACAGAATACAAGAGTTATTTGAGTCAAGGTGCAATTAAAAGCGCAATTATAATTAACAAGACATTTTATGGTGAATTTAAAACTAATCAAACTATTGACACTCCATTAGGGGTCCGTGATAATATCACAAAGTTTAGATTATCATTGCCTTTTATTGATAGGGAGATAATAGAAACTTGGGATAGTGCAGGCATTGAATATACTTTTCAAGAAAAAAGCATTGATTGGACGGGATATTTTCTAAACATGCTTCCTTGGATTATATTAATTGGTTTTTGGTTTTTTATGTTGAAAAGAATGCAGGGTGGCGCAGGTGGTATGGGCAATATTTTTAAGTTTGGCAAAAGTAAGGCCTCACTTTGGACTTCTGATCAACCGAGGGTAACTTTTAAAGATGTTGCTGGTTGTGATGAGGCTAAGGAAGAATTAAAAGAAGTTATTGACTATTTGAATAGCCCTAAAAGGTTCCAAAAACTCGGTGCAAAAGTGCCGAAAGGTGCATTACTTGTTGGCCAGCCGGGTACAGGGAAAACTTTAATGGCAAGAGCTGTCGCTGGTGAAGCGGGTGTCCCTTTTTATAGCTTAAGTGGAGCTGATTTTGTTGAAATGTTTGTTGGTGTCGGTGCTTCAAGGGTCAGGGATCTTTTTGAGCAAGCAAAAAAAAGCACGCCTTGTATAATCTTCATTGATGAATTAGATGCGGTTGGCAGACAAAGAGGAGCCGGTATTGGTGGCGGACATGACGAACGGGAGCAGACCCTAAATGCTTTACTCGTTGAAATGGATGGGTTTGATAATAATAATAATATTATTGTAATAGCTGCTACTAATAGACCAGATGTTCTTGATTCCGCGTTATTAAGGCCGGGGAGGTTTGACCGTCAAATTATTGTGGATGTACCAGATATCAAAGGCCGTCTAGGTATCTTACTGGTGCACACCAAGAAAGTAGTCTTAAATAAAAGAAAGATTGATCTAAAAGCTATTGCGAAAGGAACACCTGGAATGGTGGGAGCTGATTTAGCAAATATTGTTAATGAAGCTGCGTTGCTTGCTGCTAGAAATAAAAAGAGATCTATTGATATGGATGATTTTGAAGAAGCAAAAGATAAAGTAATGATGGGCGTTCAAAGAAGAAGTATGGTATTAACAGATGAGGAAAAAGAAACTACAGCCTATCATGAGGCTGGACACGCGATCGTAGCAATTAAGACGGAAGGTGCTGATCCAGTGCACAAAGTAACTATAATTCCAAGGGGAAGAGCACTCGGAGTTACAATGCAATTGCCGATGGATGAAAAGCATGGATATTCAAAGCCATATGTTGACGGTAGGCTTGCAATCTTAATGGGGGGCAGAGCAGCTGAGATGCTTATTTTTGATAAAATGACTACTGGAGCGGGTAATGATATTGAGCAAGCTACTCAAATTTCCAGGAAAATGGTCACAGAGTGGGGAATGAGTGAGTCTTTAGGTCCAATGACTTTTGGAAAAAACAATGATGAGGTTTTTTTGGGTAGAGATATCCAATCGCAAAGAGATTACAGCGAAGAAACAGCAAGAATGATTGATGAAGAAATAGCTAAAATAATCCGGAATGCTCAAAAAAAAGCTGAAGTCATTCTTGATTCTAATAAGGAATTATTACATAGTATGGCAGGCTCACTATTAAAGCATGAAACGATTGATTCAAAGGATATTCAGAAAATCTTAGATGGGAAAAAAATTATTAGAAGAAAGCCTAGTTTAAAAAATTTAAAACGTACTAATGGGAAAATTAAAAAAGCTAGCTCATCGAATTCACCAAAGATAAAAGCTGATGGTAAGTTATAGACTGAGCTTTTAAATTTAACCAGTTTTTAGAAAGAGGTTCACGATATAAACAATATCCAATTTAGACACTGGTTAAAAAAACCATCTAATACTCTTGTTATGGGAGTTTTAAATATCACTCCCGATTCTTTTAGCGATGGTGGATTATACTATAGGCCTGAAATCGCAATTAAACATGCTATCGATATGGTCAATAACGGTGCAAATATTATTGATATAGGGGGTGAGTCTACGAGACCAGGATCTGACCCTGTTTCTGTCGATGAAGAACTAAAAAGAATCATACCCGTCATAGAAGAAATAAAGAAAAGAAATGATGATATATTAGTTTCTGTTGATACATACAAATCTATCGTTGCTAAAAAAGCAATAGAAGTTGGTGCGGATATAGTTAATGATATTAGTGGACTTACCTTTGATTCTGAAATGACGACTGTATTATCAAATAGTAATACACCAGTAATCATTATGCATATTAATGGTAGACCTAAGACCATGCAAAAAAATATTTCATATATAAATTTAATTGATGATATAAAACAGTTCTTCTTCGATCAAATCAGTTTAGCTCATCAGTCAGGAATTGAAAAAAACAATATTATTCTCGACCCAGGCATTGGATTTGGTAAAACTTTTGGCCATAATTTTTTGATTATCCGAAGATTGAAAGAGTTTAAAGATTTCGGGTGTCCATTATTAATTGGGCCTAGTAATAAAGCATTTATCGGGGATGCTCTAGACTTGCCACTAAACGAAAGAGTTGAAGGTACAATCGCTACAATTGTAGCTGGAATACTGAATGGTGCAAATATTGTTAGAGTGCATAATGTTAGAGAAGTTAAAAGAGCTGTTATAATAACTGAAAATATTCTGAGGGCAGAATGATTGACCTTTTTACAATCGGTTTCATTAAAATAACTCTTATTGATATTATTGACATCCTTTTAGTGACTTGGATATTCTATAAGGTATACCAGTATTTTAAAGAAACTAGGGCAGGGCAAATGCTCATAGGTCTTATTATTCTTTTGATTGCATCTTTTTTATTCAATGCATTTGGAATCAGTGCTACATCCTGGTTAATAAACCAATTTCAAACAATTTGGGTTGTAGCCTTTGTTATTTTGTTTCAACCTGAAATACGTAGGTTGTTGATTTATGTTGGTCAAACTAGATTTTTCAGGACAATTTTTAGAGTAGGGACTTCTCGATCTCTTGAAGCTATTGTTGAATCATCTTTACTGCTTAGTAAAAATAAAGTTGGAGCATTAATTGTTGTTCAGCGTGAAACGGGCTTACGTATTTATAAAGAGACAGGTACACAAATAAAAGGAGAGGTAACATCTGGATTGCTTTTATCAATTTTTAATCCAGGGTCTCCTCTGCATGATGGGGCAGTCATTTTGCAAAATACTTTAGTAGAAGCAGCTGGATGTATCTTACCACTCACGGAAAGTGAAATGATTACTCCTGATATGGGGACGAGGCACAGAGCAGCCTTGGGCTTAACCGAAGAAACAGACGCAATTGTCATCGTGATTTCTGAAGAACGTGGTGCAATTGCAACCGCTGAAAATGGAAGATTTGTAAAATTAGATATGGATGAAATGTCATTGCGACGCTACTTAAATGAAAGATTATTTATATCTTCTGGAGATTGATTTTCTAGACAGATAAATAATTCTGATGCAGTAGATTATATTATGGAAATATCTGAAATAAGAGAGGTTTTTACAAAATCAAGTCAAAAATACTCTTCTTTAAGGGGGTATCTTTGATTTATCTTCTTTAAATGGTAACCTTGAAAAACTTAAAAACAAGACTTCAGTACCTTCCTTTTGGGATAATAACTTAAAAGCATCAGCTCTCTTAAAAAAAATTTCTAAAATTGAAAAAGAAATTAATGTTTGGAGTGAAATTGATGAAAAAAAAAGTGATATAGAGGTTCTGTTTGAATTTCATGCTGAAGGTGAAATTTCTTCAAAAGAAATAGATTTTGAAGTAAATCTTTACAAAAAGACCGTTGAGGATTTAGAGTTGAAAATGATTTTAGGAAGAGAAGAAGACTCTCAAGATGCAATCATGACAATTCATCCTGGTGCGGGTGGAACTGAAAGCCAAGATTGGGTTCAAATGTTATATAGAATGTATGGAAGATGGGCTGAAAAAAAAGGATTTGAATTTTCAATATTAGACTTTCAAGCTGGAGATGAGGCTGGAATTAAAGATGTTACATTTGAAGTCAAGGGAGATTACGCTTATGGTTTAGCGAAAGCAGAATTTGGAATACATAGGATGGTTAGAATATCACCTTTTGATTCTAATAGTCGCAGGCATACTTCCTTTGCTTCTGTTTATGTGTATCCAGCCGTCGATGACTCTATTGAAATTGATATAGATCCTACTGATCTTCGAATTGATACTTATAGAGCAAGTGGAGCTGGGGGTCAACACGTAAACAAAACTGATTCCGCAGTTCGAATAACTCATTTACCTTCTGGTGTAGTTGCTCAATGTCAAAATGAGCGATCTCAACACAAAAACAAAAATCAAGCTATGAAACTCCTGAAGGCAAGACTATATCAACTTGAAATAGAAAAAGAAAAAGAAAAGAAGAAAGATCTCGAAGATAAAAAAAAAGATATTGCATGGGGGAGCCAAATCCGTTCCTATGTTTTTCATCCATATAATCTAGTTAAGGATCACAGAACTAAGGAAGAAACTGGCAATATACAAGGTACAATGGATGGAGACTTAGATGTCTTTATAAAATCGTACTTGCTAGGCCAAATGAATAAAGAATTATTATAAACTTAGCGGAGAATAAAATTATGACTGAAAAAAATAAAAGTATAAACCAAATCATTGATTTTCGTAAAGAAAAATTAAATAAGCTTAGAGATTTAGGTGTAGATCCTTATCCTCATAAATTTTCACCAGCACATAAAAGTGTAGAAATTCTTAACAATTTTAATAAATTCAAGAATGAAACTGTTTGTATAGCTGGGCGAATTATGGCTTTACGGAAAATGGGAAGATCTTCATTTATTCATGTTATGGATGACCAAGGAAGAATTCAAATTTTTATAAAAAAAGATAATGTTGGTGAAAATATTTATGATGCTTTTAATTTGATGGACATAGGTGATTTCATTGGAATAAGTGGTATCGTTTTTAAAACAAAAGTTGGGGAGATTTCAATATCTGCTGAAAAATTTGATGTATTAGCTAAGAGTCTGCGACCGTTACCAATCGTCAAAGAGAAAGAGGGTGAAGTCTATGATGCTTTTAAGGATAAAGAACTTCGGTATAGAAACCGTCATTTAGATTTGATTGTGAATGCGGAGACTAAGTCAACATTTATAAAACGTACGCAGATTATTAATGAAATAAGAACTACTCTAAATGCTAAACAGTTTCTAGAGGTTGAGACACCTGTCCTTCAACCAATCTATGGAGGAGCGAACGCAAGACCTTTCACTACTCATCATAATGCTCTTAATCAAAAACTTTTTTTAAGAATCGCAGATGAGCTTTACTTGAAAAGGCTTATAATTGGTGGATTCGAAAAGGTTTATGAAATGTCAAAGGATTTTAGAAATGAGGGGATGGATAAGAATCATAATCCAGAATTCACAATGTTAGAGTTTTATTGGGCTTATGCGGATTATGAAGATTGCATGGAGCTCGTTGAAGAAATAATTCGGAATGCTGCTAAATGCATTGGCGAATTAAAAATAAATTGGGGAAAACTAAAAATAGACCTTACTGAAAAATTTGAGAAAAAATCTTTTTATGATTTACTTGAAGAGGCTACCGGTGTTGATTTAACAAAAACTGATAAGTCTGAAATGTTAAGAGTTTGTAAAAACCACAATGTAGATGTAGAAAATAATAGTAATGTTGGTCAAATGCTCGATGGTTTGATGAGTACTCTAGTTGAGCCTAGCCTCATAGCGCCAACATTCGTCATTGATTATCCTAAATCAATATCACCTTTAGCAAAATTAAAAAGAGATGGTAGTAAAAATATCGTAGAAAGATTTGAATTGTTCATTGGAGGAGCGGAGTTTGCGAACTCTTTCTCAGAACTAAATGATCCGATTGATCAAAGAGCTAGACTAGAAGAACAATCGAAATTAAGAGACCAGGGAGATGAAGAGGCTCAGCCAATAGATGAGGATTTTCTTAGGGCTATGGAAGTTGGTATGCCGCCTACAGGCGGTGTCGGAATTGGTATAGACAGATTAATAATGCTGTTAACAGATAATCATTGGATAAGGGATGTAATACTGTTTCCGACTATGAGACCGGAAAAACATTAAAAATGAAATTATATCTGCAGTTCACGCTGCGGTATTTTAGGAATAGAAACAGTAGTAGCTTTTCATCCAATGCAATAACTTTGGCAATTCTAGGCTTGGCTATAGGTGTCTTTTCACTTATTCTTACTCTGAGTATTATTAAAGGTTTTGAAGAAGTTCTAGCAAATAAAATCTCTAATATAGATGGCCAAATTCGCATTAAGAATATTTTTGGTAACCCTATTAACGAATCGGACCGTTTAGATTCTACTCTACTTGCTTCAAACTTGAAAATTGAAGTTAAACCTTTTGTTAGAGGTACGCTTATCGTACATCGAAATAATAATACTGAAGGTGTATTAGTCGAAGGTATAGAATCATTTAGCAATCCTCAACTTTTAAATTTAAAAGACAGATTTATAGCGGATGATGATATCATCATAGGTAGTTCGTTAAGTGATAAACTAAAGTTATATACTTCAGATGTTTTGGTAGCGGTACCGTTGATTGGATTCAATGGAAAACTCATCAACTTAAAATATAATAAATATCAAGTTGGGGGCATCTTTAAATCAGGCATGGAAGAATATGATAAGAACCTTGCATATATAAATTTAAATAATGCTCAAAAACTATTTTCTATGCAGGGAAAGGTAAGTGGTTACATAGTAAATTCGACTGAAGAAATAAAATATTTAGTAGAAACAATTAATGAACATGTTAAATACCCGTTTTATGTAGAAACTTGGAAAGAAAGGCATAGAATTATATTTGATTGGGTAAATACTCAAAAAATACCAATTATTATTATATTTAGTTTAATTGCACTTGTAGGTATTACAAATATAATGGCTACAATATCCTTAATGATCAATGAGAAACAATTACAAGTTGGTTTATTAAGCTCTCAAGGATTGCAAAACCATCAAATTAGGAAAATATTTTTACTACAGTCTGGGTTAATAGGGTTTGGGGGTAGCTTTATTGGTTCATTTGCAGCGCTGTCATTCATTTACATTCAAAATAATTATAAAATAATAACACTGCCAGAAAAAGTATACTTTATGGATAGTCTACCGGTTGCTTTTGACCATAGCGCAGCTATTATTGTTATTATGTTTAGTTTTTTAATATCAATTATTTCTGGTTTGTTCCCGACAAAGTCTATTTTTAAACATGGTTTGACTCGACTTTTAGCTCAGCAATGAATATTCATTTTTATATTGCTAAAAGGTTTCTCTCATCAATAAATGAGACAGGTAAATTCACAAGTCTTATATCAATTATAGGAATTTGTATTGGCTCTTTTGCTCTAGTTATTTCGATCTCCGTATTAAACGGTTTTGAAAATAAGCTAGATGAAAAAATAAGTAATTTTGATGGACATCTTAAAATCTTAGATTTAAATCAGAACTATGATTTGACAGAACTTAAATCGATTGAATCTATTATAGATTTGTCATTTAGTCTACAGCGCAAAGGTATTATTAAAAATAATTCTAGTGAATCACTTGTTACTTTTAAGCAAATAGATTTTGATAAATTAAAGTCTTTTTATAATATCCCACTCGTAGGTGATCTTTCTGATGGCAATAAAATTCTTATTGGAAATGATATCGCTTCTAGGCTCGGGTTGGCAATTGGAGACGAAGTTATTATTTCTTCTCCATTAGATCAGAGTTCAATTTTAGGTTTCCCTTCGGCAGCTAAAACTCATATTGGTGGCATATTTTATAGTAAAATTTTAGACTATGACAACAAATTTGTTTTTATCTCAAATACAATAGGAAATAAAATATTCCATAACAATTCAAATCTTCCATCACTAGATGTAAAAATAAGTGACGTTTCTAAGCTTGAAATGGTCAAAGAAAAAATTACAAATATTGTTGGTAAAGGAAATAAAGTTTTTTCATGGAAAGAAAAAAATGCCGTGTTAGTAAGTGCAATTGAAATGGAAAAGCTAGGTTCTATAATAGTTTTAAGCCTAATAATTGTAGTCGCTTGTTTTAGCGTGATATCGACTATTTCTCTAATAACTATGAAAAAAATTAAAGATATCGGTACTTTAAGATTAATAGGTATGAATTTAATTGATGTTAAGAAAATAATAATTTTTCAGACTATGATAATTGGATCAAAAGGTCTCTTTCTAGGTGTGTTTTTTGGAATTTCTTCAATTTTTTTGCAAAATCATTATGAATTCATTACCCTGCCGAGTGAAATTTATGCCATGGAAGTACTACCAATGGTCATAACATATCAAGATATATTAGTAGTATTAATTGTTAACATATTTTTTATTATGAGTACAGGCGCAATTGGTGCAAAAAAGTTTTTAAAAACTGACCCATTGGAGATGCTTAAATGGGTAAAATAATTATTGAATCAAAAGGTTTAGTTAAATCATATCAGAACGGGAAAAATCGATTAATAGTTTTAGATAATATTAATATTAAAATTCGAGAAAATAATATTATTACCATAATAGGAGAGTCTGGCTCCGGTAAATCAACTTTGTTAAATGTGTTGAGCTCTCTGGATGTTTTCGACAAAGGAGACCTAGTCATTGAGGGAAATAATATTAAAAATTTTTCAGAACAGCAATTATCCTTAGTTAGAAATTCTAGTATTGGTTTCATCTTTCAATTTCACCACTTATTGCCTGATTTTAATGTGCGTGAAAATATTTTAATGCCTACATGGATAAGTAAAGGTTATGGAATAGATGAAAAAGTAGATGAATTATTAGATGGTTTTGGATTAATTAAATTAAGTCATAAATACCCAAATGAAATTTCTGGTGGTGAAAAACAAAGAGTCGCAATTCTTCGAGCCATTATTAACAACCCTAAGGTTCTCTTTGCTGATGAACCTTCTGGTAATTTAGATGAAAAAAACTCACTAAAATTAATTGACCTTTTTGAGTCAATTAATAGAGATTACGGCACGTCTATTGTATTGACTACTCACAATCCGCATATTGCAAATATGGGTAATGAGAACTATGAATTAAAATCAAAAACCTTATTTAAGAGATAAAATGAAGAAGAATTTTTCAAAAAAATTACAAACAATATTAAAACTTGCAAAAGAAGAAGCTATTCGTTTAGGCCACTCATATGTTGGCTCTGAGCATTTGTTGATAGGATTATTAAAAATTAAAGCGGGTTTCTCATTCAAGATTTTTGAACTTTATGATGTTAACGTCAAATCAGTTGTAAAAATGATTGAAGATTTAATTAGTAGTTCTAAGAGCACAATAGCACTTGGGCATCTGCCCTTAAGTATCAGAGCTGAGAGAGTTTTAAAAAACGCATATCTTGAAGCTTCATCTCGAAATAATAATATGGCAGATGATGAGCATTTGTTGCTAGCTATGTTGAGAGAAAAAGAAGGTATTCTTTACGAGGTTCTTCATTCTCTCGACCTTGATTTTGATACTGTTTGCGAATTAATAGATGGTGATAACAATGACAATGAAGATTCTTACAGTGTAGGGGGTGTGAAGAGTGAAGAAAAAACACCTACATTGGATCATTTTTCTAGAGATATAACTAGACTAGCCAAAAAGGGTAAACTTGATCCCGTTATCGGTCGTGAAAAAGAAATCGAAAGAGTAGTTCAAGTATTAGCAAGAAGAAAAAAAAATAATCCTGTGCTTATTGGTGAGCCGGGAGTTGGAAAAACAGCAATAATTGAAGGATTAGCGCAAAGAATTGTAAGGAAAACCGTTCCAAGATTACTACACAATAAAAGAATATTATCTCTCGACTTAGCTGCTCTAGTTTCGGGTACAAAGTATCGAGGCCAATTTGAAGAGCGTCTAAAAAGTATTATGAATGAGTTAGAATCTCGCAAAAATTTAATTGTTTTTATTGATGAGCTTCATACTCTAGTAGGAGCCGGCGGAGCATCTGGATCATTAGATGCATCAAATATGTTCAAGCCATCGTTGGCGAGGGGTGATTTACACTGTATTGGTGCAACTACATTAAACGAATATCGGCAACACATAGAAAAAGATGGGGCTTTAGAAAGGCGTTTTCAAAAAATTATTATTAACGCTCCTTCGGTAAATGAATCTATTGAGATACTAATGGGCTTGAAAGGTAGATATGAAGACCATCATAATGTAAAATATTCAAATGATGCTATTGAAGCTTGTGTTCGATTATCTGAAAGATATATTACTGATAGGTTTTTGCCTGATAAAGCCATTGATATTTTAGATGAAGTCGGCGCTAGAGCGCAAATGTTTAATGACGAAGTGCCAAAAAATATTATTTCAATAGAACAACAAGTTGAATCATTAAGGTCTAAAAAAGAGATCAAAGTAACAAAACAAAAATTTGAAGAAGCTGCGGTTATTCGCGACAAAGAACGAAAGTTATTAGAGAAGCTTAGTAAAGCTCAAAAAACTTGGAACCAAAAAACAAAAGTAAATGCGCATAGTATTTCTTCTGATCATGTTGCTGATGTAGTTTCTCTCATTACAGGAATACCTGTAAATAAAGTGGCTGAAACCGAAAGTAATAAACTTTTGAACCTGCCTCAAAGTCTTAGTCAATTTATAATTGGTCAAAACAAAGCGATTCAAAGTATTACAAAAGCAATTCGGAGAGCTAGAACAGGATTAAAAGACCCTTCAAAGCCAATTGGTGTTTTCCTTTTTCTCGGTCCAACTGGAGTTGGTAAAACAGAACTTGCAAAAGTTCTAGCAAGTTATTTATTTAACCATAAAGCATCTTTGGTCAAAATTGACATGTCTGAGTTCAGTGAAAAATTCTCATTATCAAGACTTCTTGGTTCTCCTCCTGGGTATGTTGGCCATGAGGAGGGCGGAGAGTTAACTGAAAAAATAAGAAGAAACCCTTATTCCGTGGTTTTATTTGATGAAGTAGAAAAAGCGCATCCAGACCTTTTTAACATTATGTTGCAAATTTTTGACGATGGAGTTTTGACAGACGGTCTTGGTCGGAAGGTTGATTTTAGTAATACTATAATAATTATGACATCTAACTTAGGCTCCAGAGAGCTAGCGGCTAATAATCTAGGTTTTAGTGATAACCTTACATTTGATAATCAAAAATCAATAGAATCAAAGATAATGAAATCTGTAGATAATACATTTTCACCAGAATTAATTAACAGGATAGATGAAAAAATAGTATTTCATTCACTTGGTGAAAATGATATTTTTGAAATTATTGATTTGCAGCTTGATAATTTATCTGAAAACCTTTCGAAAATAGGATTAAAAATTAAAGTTTCTGTAGCTGCAAAAAGATTATTAGCAGAAAGAGGCTATCAACCTAAGTATGGAGCAAGGCCATTAAAGCGTGAAATTCAAATATCTCTTGAAGATCACCTTTCTGAAGTTTTGTTGAAGCGAAATTTTCAAATTGGCACTCTGATAAAAATTGACGCAATTAAAGGTGAGTTTAAGTTTTCATATATTGAAAAAAAGCCTTCAGTAAAAAA
>Ga0114997_10001353_pt1 | contig 20386 bp, 16 predicted proteins | sample ArcticOcean_MG_C_2_FD_87045 | JGI IMG/M metagenome (GOLD analysis project Ga0114997, IMG submission 87045) | Marine microbial communities from western Arctic Ocean - ArcticOcean_MG_CB4_136 | ecosystem: Environmental > Aquatic > Marine > Oceanic | place: Arctic Ocean: Canada Basin | collected...
ATTATTCAATCAGATAAAACTGGAGATGTTACCCTTGCCGAAAATGTTAAAGAATATATTAAAACAAAATATAATAAACCAGGAGATGTTTTTCTAGGGATAATTCATAGGATAGATAGACCAGTTGGTGGTGTAGTTGTTTTTGCTAGGACATCTAAGGCTCTTGCAAGAATGAATGCCTTTTTTAGAGATAAGGAAGTTAAAAAAGAATATTGGGCTATTGTTGAGGAAAAGCCACCTTTTGAAGAGGGAGAATTGACAAATTGGCTCAAAAAAAACCAAGAAAAAAATAAGTCTAGAGCTTATGATACTGAAGTTAAGCAAAGTAAAAAAGCGATTTTAAACTACACATTAATTGGCAGAAGTAGAAACTATTATTATTTGAAGATAATTCCACTTACAGGTCGCCATCATCAAATAAGAGTACAACTAAGTCATTTGGGATGCGCAATAAAAGGAGATGTAAAATATGGCGCTAAAAGAACGAATAAAGATGGAAGTATTCATTTACTTGCTAGATCAATTTCTTTTATGCATCCAGTTAAAAAAGAACAAATAACTATTGTTGCAAACCCGCCAGTTGATCCTTTGTGGAACGAGTTTTTAAATTTGAGCAACTAATTATTCTCCTGCTATAAAACTAATTTCAATATTGGCATCTTTGGGAAGTCTTGCTACTTCTACGGTTTCTCTAGATGGATATGGCTCTTTAAAAAAGCTTCCATAGATTTCATTTACTTTTTTGAAGTCGTTCATGTCTTTCAAAAAAATACTGCATTTCAATATGTTATCTCTTTTCAGGTTTCCAGCATCTAGAAGAGCATCAATGTTTTTTAATATTTGGATAGTTTCTTTTTCAATTGAACTGGTATTTAAAATACCTGTTTTAGGATCTATTGCAATTTGTCCACTTGCTATAGTTAATCCATTGTATTTAATTGCTTGACTATACGGCCCTACAGGTGATGGTGCATTTGGAATTTCTATTATTGATTTCATATTTAAATTTAAGGAATATTATTGTCGTACCAAGTTCTTCTCCTTTGCAATTTAAGGTCTTGAAGTATGGAAGACTTAACACTTATATTTAGATTATAACTTCTCATGAATCCAATAGGAATCCAGTTGAAACTCATTTGCCAACAATGTAGATCTCTAGCAATATTTATGGAAGTAAAACTAAACTTCTTGTTGACAAAATCGTAATTTGTCATATAAGAAACCTTCCAGTTTTGAGTAATACTAATGTCTCCTCTTAATCCAATGCTTTGGGTGATGAAAGAGGTGTCTATTGATGGAGAAATAGTCCTTCGGTAATCAATTTTATAATCTATTCCAATAGTCCAAGGAATATTAAAATCTATATACATATCTGGGTTGGCATTGATCATTTCTAATTCTTCATTGCTTCCTTTATCACTTTTATATTGTTTTTCGGTCTTTTTTGGTGATTTTAAACTAGTTCCTAAGGCGAAATTTGCAGATTTTAGAGTACCTAAACTATTATTTTTAGAAAACTGATACTGATTTATTCTTTGTCCATTTTCATATTGATAAGGGTCTAATTGTCCTCCAAATCTTAAATTGACTTTTTTCCAAAGATTAGTTCTTCCTATTATTCTAATATTGTCTAGCTGAAAAGAATCTTTAATAAGGTCATACCCAGTAGTCAGACTAAGATTTTCTAATATTTTTGATTTTATAAATGGTTCTTTTTGTGTGGTATCGCTTAAATTTTTTCTTTTTAACTCCAAAGAGTTGATTAAACTAAAGCCAATTCTTCCAGACTCTGATGAATTAACTGTTCCGTAAATATTATTTGAGAACGGAGAGTAAGATTGAGTATTTCCCAAAGAATCTGACTGATAAGTTTGCCAAGGATGTGTATTTGGTCGATAACTAAAATTAATATTAGGAGTTACAGTATGTCTAATTTTAGTTTCGTTTTTACCTCTAAGAAATTTCGCGAAACTATAGAAGCCATAAATTTTAGTAGTTGCAGAAGCGCTTATGCTTTGAGAATAAATCTGAGAAAATCCTTTTACTGTGTCGTTAATTATTTCATTTTCAGAATTGTTCCAGTTTTTATTAATTTGATCCATATACCATAAGGAAGAAAGCTTGTAGGAAGGGTTGATAGTTACGTTTTTTCCAAAAAGCTTGATTGAGCTTGAGGCACTTATGTTGTGTCTCATTCCATTTTTCGATTTTGAAAGTAAACTTTCAAAATCATTATTTAAAAGATTTTCAGAGTTCAAACTCAATTGATTCTTGGTATTCATTTGATAATTAATATTGGTTTGATTTATTATTTCATGTATGAAGTTTTTATTGATACTACTTTTTCTCAACATTCTAAATGGATAAAATCTATTTATATTGTATGCAATTTCAGGAAGAGTAAAAGTCATTAAACCAGAATTACTATTTTGACTGTGTCTTAAATTTGCACTAAGATTTGAGGATATTGTGCCTTTAAATTTTTTACTCCAAGCAACATTCGAATTAAAGGTGTTGGTTAAGTAGTTTTGAGCTGAAATGTTGTTGTAATCATTTCTAAAATTGGTAGTGGTTCCAGCATTTATTAATGCTCTAAAAGTAGTTCCTGGATTAAGCTTTGCATCATTTTGATGGTTCCATTTAATAAAAAAATCTTTGCTTTTATTGTAGTCTTCAAAACCTTTTTCCCCTTGAATAGTATTTCTGTAATTCAAAGAGAACTGTCCACTGTACTTATATCTAACTTTATAGCTTGTTGAATTACTTATTCCCCAAGAACCTAAACTGTAAATATCGCCAGTAATTGATGTGCTAAGTTTTCCTCCTTTAAATTGGTGGTAATATCCGCCACCTAGTAAATAAAACCCTAAGGCTCTCGACTCTCCATAATTTGGAATAATAAGGCCATTGGAGCTTTTGTTTTTCTTGTTGGGTAAAAAAGCAAATGGTAAACCAAGTGGAGTTGGAATATCTGCAATATGTAAGTTTACAGGTCCAGATACAATTTTATCATTGGGCTTAATAACTGCTTTTCTTAGTTTGAAATAAAAATGGGGATGGTCTAAATCACATGTGGTATAAAGAGCATTCTTAATGTGAACGTCTCCATTGTTTTGTCTTTTAACTTTTTCTCCGTGAATAAAACTTTCTCCTTCTTGAAGAAGCACTTCGTAGGTTATTCCCTTTTTAGTCTTAAAATTATATTTTAATGAGTCAGATGTTGTGGAGGTTGATCCATCCGATAAAACAGGTTTGCCAATTTTTTGGTTGTTACTATCTAAGCAATATTTTGCATTTACAATTTTACTTTCAAAATCAAATTTAATGTAGCATGCATCTAGAATAATTTCTCCATAATCAATATGGGCTTCTGAGTAAAGGTAGGTTTGTTTATTCTTCATATCCAAAATAATAGAATCTTTTGCGTTCCAGTTAAGAGCATCCTCTAATTGGCTTGATTTTTGGTCATTCTTTATTTGACCGACTGCTAAAGTGCTGTTTATTAACACCAAAAAGAGTATAAAAACAAAGGAATGACCTTTTATTAATTCAATTAGCAGCTTAAATTTGTTTTGAATTTCAAACATGTATAAATAGATTCACTTAAGAAGAATTGTTTTTATTAACGAATAAAACGAAATAAAATTATGCAAATATAATGGTACTTATTTTAAGAAAATATTTTCCCTTGATTCTTTTATTGTTTTGTTTCATTAAGACAAACTCTCAAACAGGATTAGGGATAAATACTGTTGTAATTGACCCTGGCCATGGAGGGAAAGACCCTGGGGCCGTAAGCCCAAATAAGAATTATGAGAAGACAGTTGTTTTAAAAGTCAGTTTACTTTTAGGGGAATTAATAAAAAAAGAATATCCGGATGTAAAGGTCCTATTTACTAGAGACGATGATCGATTCATAGGGCTGGCTAAAAGAGCTAAGGTAGCCAACGAAATTGGAGCTGATTTATTCATTTCAATTCATGCTAATGCTATTGAAGCTCCATCTGCTAATGGTTTTGAAACATGGGTTTTAGGATTGCACAAATCAAAAGCAGCTTTAGAAGTTGCAAAGTTTGAAAACTCTTCTATTTTAATGGAGGAAAACAACGAGCAAACTTATTCTGAATTTGACCCAAATGATCCAGATGCTTACATAGCATTATCTATGCGGCAAAATGCATTTTTAGACCAAAGTTTAATTTTAGCTAATTCCATTCAAAAAGATTGTAAGTTGAAATTAGGACTAAGAGATAGGGGAGTTAAACAAGCTGGTTTTATGGTTCTCTACCGTGCAACTATGCCAGCTGTTTTAGTTGAACTAGGGTTTCTGTCCAATCCTAAAGATGAAAAGTTGCTTATTTCAAAAAGTGGGCAGTTGAAATTGGCAAATCATATTTTTGAAGGTTTTAAGAATTATAAAAATAAGTACGACAATGTTGATGAGTCTTTAACAAATTATAAGAAAGAAAAGAGTGTTCCAAAAAAAGAGATTTCTATTGATACAGGTTTGGTATACAAGGTTCAAATAGCTACTTCAAGTGTTAAAATTCCAACACTTCCTGAAAACTTTAATGGATTAAAAGACGTAGAAGTGTATATTAGTGGAAATTATTATAAATATACTTTTGGCTTTAGTTCAAATACCACAACTGCTAATGAGCAACTAAGCCAAGCTAAAAAATCTGGATATGAATCTGCTTTTGTGGTTTCTTTCCAAGACGGTAAAAGACTTAATTGGGAAAAGCCGTAAAATATTGCTAAATGAAACTTAAAAAAGAATTTTTAATTGGAATAGTTACTTTAGTTGGAATTAGTGTTCTTGTTGTAGGATCGTTTTTTTTAAAAGGTCAAGAGATTTGGAAGTCTAGGTTTGTATACTACAGCGTGTTTTCTAATTCAGAAGGACTTTCTACTGGTAGACCTGTAAATTTAAATGGGCTACAAGTTGGAATAATTACCAACATTAATTTTCAAAAGAACAATTTAAATAATATAGTTGTAGAGTTTGAATTGACAGATCCTAATGTTAAAAAGCTCAAGAATGGTTCTCTAGTTTTGTTAAACTCGGATTTACTATCCGGTTCTTATTTGGAAATTTCTTGGGGAGATTCTTTAGATTATTACAATTCTAAAGACACCATTCCTTCTTCAGTTTCTTTGGCACTAGAGGATCAGATAAATGAGCGTTTAATTCCTCTTGAAAAGAAAACCAATGAATTAATTAGTACCGCAGATTCTGCCATTAAAACTATTGAAGCAATATTTAGTAGGAATACAGATAATTTAGACGAATCTTTTGACGGGATTAAAAATTCTATTAAAAATTTGGAGAAGGTTTCCCTACAAATTAGCAGTTTGATAAGAAGTGAAAAAGAGAATATTACCCAAATAGTATCCAATATTAAATCACTTACTTCCAATCTTAAAGAAAGCAATGATGCTATCAATAAAATATTGGATAATACAGCCCAACTTTCAGACTCTCTTTTAGCTTCAGATATTAAAGGAACTATCAATAATGCAAAACAATCATTAGAAGAAGTGAATATGATTCTTTACGATATTAAAAATGGAGATGGAACACTTACTCGTTTAATCAATGACTCTACTATTTACTTATCTGTTACACAAATGATAGACGAGGCTAGTAGACTTGTAGAAAATATTAAAACAGAACCCAAACGATATGTTCAATTCAGTATATTTGGTAAGACAGATAAAAGTATTTTAGATTCTAGAGATGAAAAGCTCTTAAAAAAGTTTGCAGTTGATTCTCTAAATTTTTAATAAATAACATTTTTTATATTTCTATGATTAGCCAATTGCTATTTTTTATTGTTCTGGTTGTCGGATTTGGTTTTTTTAGTTTTAACATTTCTAAAATCAGAAAAAACATATCATTGGGTAAACCTCTGGATAGATCTGATAAAAAGGCTGAAAGAATTAAAACGACATTATTAGTAGCGCTTGGTCAAAAAAAAATGTTTCAGCGAATTGTTCCAGCTTTATTACATCTTTTTATTTACGTAGCGTTCTTATTTACTTCCACTGAACTAATAGAAATTATTGCCGATGGAATTTCTGGAAGTCACAGGTTTTTCTTGTCAAAATTGGGTTGGGTTTATGTCTTGTTGATTAGTACTATTGAAGTGCTCTCAGCACTGGCATTTATCTCCACATTGTATTTTTTAGTAAGAAGAAATTTGCTCCAAGTACCAAGATTTAAAATGTCTGAAATGACAGGATGGCCTAAACTAGATGGAAATATTATTCTTTATTTAGAAATTGTCCTCTTAGTTTGTGTCTTCACTATGAATGGTGCAGATGAAGCGCTTTTTTTACAAGGTAAATCACACGTTGCAGGAAGTGGCTCTTTCGGTTTTTTAATTTCCTCATTTACTGCGCCTTACTTTTTTAATTATTTTGATGTTGAGACATTAATTGTTTTAGAGAGAGTAGGCTGGTGGGGTCATATATTGGTTGTTTTTGGGTTTTTAAATTATTTGCCTTATTCTAAACACTTTCATATTGTAATGGCATTTCCCAATACGTATTTTAGTAACTTGAATAGCAAAGGAGCATTGAATAACTTAAGTTCTGTTAAAGAAGAAGTGGTTAAAATGTTTGATCCTAGTTTTGATCCTTATGCAACTCCCGCAGAAGGGGAACAATCTGTCCCAGATAGATTTGGAGCTAAAGATGTTGAAGATTTAACTTGGAAAAGCTTAATGGATGCCTACACTTGTACTGAATGTGGTCGCTGTACTTCTGCATGTCCGGCAAGTCAAACAGGTAAATTGTTAAGTCCTAGAAAAATAATTATGGATACTAGAGATAGGCTGGAAGAAGTTGGTGCAAATAAAAGAATTAATGGTCCAGATTTTAAGGACAATAAATCTTTACTTGGTGATTATATTACCGAAGAGGAAATATGGGCTTGTACTTCTTGTAATGCTTGCGTACAGGAATGTCCAGTGAGTATTGATCCACTTTCCATAATTATAGATTTAAGACGATACCTTGTAATGGAAGAATCTAAAGTTCCATCAGAATTAGCAGGTATGCTAACTAATATTGAAAACAACGGTGCTCCTTGGCAGTTTGCTCAGGCAGATAGAAAAAATTGGGTAGATGAGTAAAGAAATAACAAAACTTCGAGTTCCGACAGTTGCTGAAATGATTGCAAACAATGAACGACCAGATATATTATTTTGGGTAGGTTGTGCTGGTAGTTTTGATGACAGAGCAAAAAAAATATCTAAAGCAATAGTTAAGATTTTAAATTATTGTAATATTAAATTTGCCATTCTTGGTCCTGAAGAATCCTGTTCTGGTGATCCAGCAAAAAGAGCAGGAAATGAGTTTGCTTTTATGATGCAAGCTATTCAAAATATTGAATTGTTAAAAGGATATGAAATTCAAAAGATTGTTACAGGATGCCCACATTGTTTTAACACTTTGAAAAATGAATATCCTGAACTTGGAGCTGATTTTGAAGTTGTTCACCACACTCAGCTAATAAATCAACTTATTAGAGAAGGCAGGTTGTTGTTAAAAGGAGGCGGGAAGTTTAATGGAAAAAAAATCACTTTTCACGACCCTTGTTACTTGGGAAGAGCCAACGATGTATATGAAGCTCCTAGAGAAGTTTTAGAGAAATTAGATGCAGAACTAGTCGAAATGAAAAGGTCTAAAGCAAAAGGTCTTTGCTGTGGAGCTGGAGGTGCACAGATGTTTAAAGAAGCTGAAAAAGGGAGTAAGGAAATTAATATCGAAAGAACAGAGGATGCAATTGAAGTAAATGCAGATTATATTGCAACTGGTTGTCCGTTTTGTAATACTATGATGACAGATGGAATTAAACATTTTGAAAAAGAAGAGAAAGTAAAGGTTTTAGATATTGCAGAACTTATTGCAAATGCAGCAGATTTATGATTTTTGACAACCTACATCCTCAAGCTAAAATTTGGCTTTATTTATCCCCAACTAAAATTGATAATGATATCCAAAATAATATTTCATCATTGTTTAAAGATTTTGTTGATAATTGGAAGTCTCATGGTCTTTCTGTAAATGGTCAGTTATCTTTTATTAAAGACAATTTATTAATAGTAGGGGCCGATTATTTTCCAAATGGAATGTGTGGAAGGGCTGTGGATGCTCAGGTAAGATTTGTAAATAATATTAATGAACAGTTTAATTTAGATTTACTTAATAGGACAAATATTGCATTCTTAAAAGAAGATTCTATAATAGTACATAATTATAGTAATTTAGATGCTTTAGTGATGAATGGCTCTGTTAATGAAAACACCATTTATTGCAATACTTTAAGTGATAAAAACTCAGATGAAATTTACCTTCCTTTTGGAGAATCGCCCTTTGCTTCTAGTTTTTTCTCTTGATAACTTCTTTTAAGTATAATTTTAAAATTGTCCAAATAAATATCTTCTTTCCCCAGAAATGGAAGAGTTTTTCCATCGGGTTTCGAATTGAATTTTATTTTTTCAATTCTGTTTTCTTTCATCTGTAGTTTCATAGATTCACAGGAAATAATATTTATTTCATTGATTAAAGAATCTTTTTCATCATTGGTGTAATAAATAGCTTCTCCACTTTTATTAACATCTAAAATATTTAATTCATTATTTTTAAAGTAACCCTTAATTTGTTCCCCTTTAATTTGATCGTAATGAATACTATCTTTTCTAGTAATTATCATAGAATTATTAGTAACAGTCATATTGAATATGTCTCCCTCGAACGTCTTGAATTCTATTTTTTCACCAGTTACCTGGTTTTCATCTAGCCAAATAATGGGGTCTTTAATACATTTCAAAGTAGAATCTGTAGTGTTGTAGTAAATTGAGTCACAATCTCCATTTATTAAATTTCCTCCAATTACAACATTGTTATAACAAATGATTACCTCCTTTATAGAGTCTTGGTACTTTATAAATTGATCTGCATAAATATTTATTGTGTCTGAACTATCCAGTTGGGTAAATATTGAATTGTCCCATACTTTTATTGAATCTGTTATTTCATTATATATTCCGTAGTCTCCTTGAATGAGTATTTTTGCACTATCATCTTTAATTTTTACATTTCCTTCTGCATAAGATTCCCCAGAGATTTCGTTGTAAAAAACACTATCTGCAAATAATTTTTGGTTTTTACTTTTTAAGACAACTTCACCTTTGAAAGCAGCATTGTTATTTTGACTATCAAACCATCCTTTGTTGGAATATATTGAACTGTTATTGGTTATGATTTCTGTATTACCTATGATATCAGATCTTTGGTTATTGGTGTGGTAGATTAAAGTATCGCTAATAATCTTGTAGTCTTTATGAGTTAGAACTACATTTTCTTTAAAAAAAACGCTTTGAATTTGTGTTTTGAAAGCACCTTTTTTACTTTCTATTTTGTAACCTTTTTCTAGATCTCTTACCGTAGCTCCATTGTTGTAATATGCTATTTTTGTTTGTTTATCATAAATTAATGATGGGGTATTTAAATTGATTTTATTGGACTTAACAGAAACATTTCCATATATATATGCTTTTTGAATTTCCCCGTAATAATGAATACTGTCCCCATATATTTTTAAGCTATCATTCTCGTTAATCTCAACGTTGCTGTATGCTATAAATGAGTTGTTTGATCTTTCATAAATTGCACTGTCACATTTCATAACTGAGAACTCGTGATTAAATACTACTTCATTCCAAAGGATTAATAATTTTCTTTTATTTAGTGTAATTCCTTTGCTTTCTTTTGAGGAGAAATTTATTTTTTTTTGTTGACTGAGGATCTCAACAGTTGAGAATAGAAAGAGTATAGTTAGTATTGTTAAAACAGTTCTCATTTAATTATAAACGATTCTTCCATTACAATAGTATTTATTATCTAATTATAGTTTCTGTTCGATTAGGGCCAACAGAGACTATACTTATGGGAACTTCTAATTCCGTTTCTAGATATTCTATATAACTAGAAAGCTCAATAGGGAAATCTTCTTCTTTTTTACATTTTGTAATATCCTGATTCCACCCTGCAACTTTCTTGAAAACAGGCCTTGTGTTCTCATTTAGTTCAAATGGGAAATAATCTATTTTCTCATCTTTTTGAAGGTAGTGTGTACAAACATATATGTCTTTAAAAGTGTCTAAAACATCTGCCTTCATCATAGAAAGTTCAGTTACTCCATTAATCATAATAGCATACTTTAGTGCTGGTAAATCAATCCAACCACATCTTCTTTCTCTGCCCGTAGTAGCTCCAAATTCATGGCCTAATTTTCTGATTTCTTCCCCAACTTCATTGTCTAGTTCAGATGGGAAAGGCCCACTACCAACTCTTGTACAGTAAGCTTTAAAAATGCCAACTACTTTTTTTATTTTATTGGGAGGAATTCCAAGACCTGTACATGTTCCAGCAGTAATGGTATTGCTTGAAGTTACAAATGGGTATGTTCCAAAATCTATATCCAGAAGGCTTCCTTGTGCACCTTCTGCAAGAATATTTTTGCCATTTTTGGAAGCATTGTTTAAATAATGTTCGCTATCAATGTGCTCGAATTTTTTTAAATATTCAATACTTTCTAAAAATTCATTTTCAATAGCTTCTAGATCTTTTAAAAGGTTCGTATTTTTAAGTAAATTGAAGTGCTTTTCCTTAAGCTTTTGATACTTTTCCTTAAAATTAGGACTTTTAATATCTCCAATTCTTAACCCATTTCTACCAGTCTTATCCATGTAAGTAGGGCCTATTCCTTTTAAAGTCGACCCTATTTTCTGTTTTCCTTTTGCTATTTCGGAAGCTTGATCCAAAAGTTTGTGAGTAGGAAGTATTAAATGTGCTTTTTTAGAGATCAATAATTTTGACTGAACATCTACATTTAATTCTTCAAGTTGTTTAATTTCATTTAAAAGAATAACAGGATCAATTACTACCCCATTACCAATAACGTTAACAACATTATCTCTGAAAATTCCAGACGGAATTGTATGTAGAACGTGTTTTATACCTTCAAATTCTAACGTGTGACCGGCATTGGGCCCCCCTTGGAATCTAGCAATAATATCATATTGTGGAGTTAAAACATCCACGATTTTCCCTTTTCCCTCGTCTCCCCATTGTAGACCTAGTAGTACATCAACTCCCATATTATTGTTTATTAATAAAATCTTTAAGATTTTCTATTTGATTTTCGACCTTAAAAATAGTATTTAATTTCGTTGTTATTAGTAAAGTTTCAATTACTGAATTAATATTACATAGAAATGTATCTCCTCCAATGTTTCTTGAGTTAGTAAGTATTTTGAGTAAGTTATTAAATCCCGAACTATTAATATATTCTAACTCTTTAAGATTTAATACAATATTTGAGCATTTTTCAGAAATATTAGAATTAATCTGTTCGAACATATTCTTCCCATCTTCTTCTATAATTAATTTACCCTTAATATCTGCCCACAAATAATTGGAATCTTTAAGAATTTTAATTTCTAACATTTAAGATTTTTTTTTGCCGTAAAAATATAACTTGTGGTCATTTATATCAACATTATATATTTCCTCAATAGTTTTTCTTATGTTTTGAATTCTTGGGTCACAAAATTCTATAACTTCACCGTTTTCTAATATTAAATGATCGTGTTGTTTGAACTGAAAGGATTTTTCAAAATGAGAACTATTTTGACCAAATTGATGTTTTTTTATCAGATCACAATCCATTAATAATTCAATGGTATTGTATAAAGTTGCTCTACTAACACGATAGTTCTTATTCTTCATGTTTTTGTAAAGATCCTCGATGTCAAAGTGCCCCTTAATTCCGTAAATTTCAGCAAGGATTGCAAATCTTTCAGGAGTCTTTCTATGGCCTTTTTGGCTAAGATAGTCGGAGAATACTTGTCTTACGTTTTCTTGTATATCTGATAAGTTTTCCAACGATTTAATTTATTTCTTATTAGCAAAAATAGAATTTTATTCTATTCTTACCACTTTTTCTATTCCGTTAATATTTCTTAATTTTTTAATGATCTTTTCAAGCTGTGTTTTGTCGTATACATAAAGCATTATTTTTCCCTCAAATACACCATCGTTAGTGTCAAAATTGAGGGACTTCATATTTGTTTTTTCATCTTCTGAAATAATAGTAGTCAATTCTTTTACAACACCCAAAATATCTATTCCCGTAAATTCAAGACCAGTAATAAATGCATCACCTAGTTTTATCTTCCATTTTGCCGATAAAATTCTGTAAGAATAGTTAGATCTTAATTCCTTTGCATTGGGACAATTATTTCTATGAATTTTAATTCCGTCGTTGATGGTGATAAATCCAAATACTGAGTCGCCTGGTAGTGGGTTGCAGCACGGTGCTAACTTATAATCCAAATTTGGATCCGCCCCATCGCCAATAAGAATAGAGTCATCTCCCTTTTTTACCTTTTTAACTAAGGATTCAAACGTTTCTTTAATACTTTTTGTAATGGAAGAGCTTATATAAAGTTCACCACCCTTTTGGTTGATCTTTTTAATCTTTCCTAAGTCTACATTGTTATTTGCTATTTGATAATAAAACTCTGTATGCTCCTCAAAATCGTAGTGCTTTAAAATAAGTTTTAAATTATTTTCGGAAATATTAATTTTTAAGTTTTTTAATTTTCTATTTAAAATCTCTTTTCCATTTATTGCAATTTCTTTTCTTTCTTCTTTTAAGCATTGTTTTATTTTATACTTAGCTTTTGAAGTAATTACAAATTCCAACCATCCTTCTTTTGGTATTTGACTTCTAGAAGTAAGAATTTCAATTTGATCTCCACTTTTTAAGACATAACTTAAAGGAACTAATTTGCTATTTACTTTTGCGCCTATGCACTTTGCACCAACATCAGAATGGACTGAAAAAGCAAAATCTAAAGCTGTAGATTTTAATGGAAGTGGAAAAAGATCTCCTTTAGGTGTAAAGACATATATTTCATCACTGTAGAGATTGTTTTTAAATTCGTCTAGAAATTCAGTAGTATTTCTACTCCTATTTTCCATTATTTCTCTAATATCAGAAATCCATTTATCTAGTCTTGTGTCGTTTTCTGTTTTCTCTTTATACTTCCAGTGCGCTGCTAATCCTTTTTCTGCAACTTCATCCATTCGCTCAGTTCTTATCTGAACTTCTACCCATTTACCAGTCGGGCTCATTACCGTAGTATGCAATGATTCGTATCCGTTTTGCTTCGGATAAGAAATCCAGTCTCTTAATCTCTCAGGATTGGGAATATAAAAATCAGTAACAATGCTGTAGATTTTCCAACAATCTGCCTTTTCGTCTTTTGAATCTAAAATAATTCGCAAAGCAAAAACATCAAATATTTCTTCAAAATCAACTCCCTTTTCTTGGGTCTTTCTATAAATTGAAGGAATTCCTTTGGTTCTTGCTTTTAATTGATATTTAAATCCTTGTTTGTCCAATTCTTTTTTAATTGGCAAAGAAAATTTTTGAATAAACCTTTCTCTTACGGCTTTGGTTTTTTGAAGTTTTTTTGTGATGGATGAATATTCCTTTGGATAAGTGAATTTGAAAGATAAATCTTCAAGTTCAGTTTTTATTGAGAATAAACCTAGTCGATGCGCGAGTGGAGCATATAAATAAGATGTTTCTGAAGCGATTTTTAACTTTTTACTCTCTTTCATTGAATCGAGAGTTCTCATATTATGGAGCCGGTCTGCTAACTTTATTAAAATCACTCTAACATCGTCAGGAATAGTTAGAAACATTTTTTTGAAATTCTCCGCTTGAGAAGAACTTGAGAAATCAAATTCACCAGAGATTTTAGTTAATCCATCTATTATAGACTTTACTTTATGGCCAAATATTTTTTCAATATCGTTTAAGGTAATAGTGGTGTCTTCTACTGTGTCGTGCATAAGAGCACAAACTATAGAAATTGTTCCCAAACCGATTTCATCACCACAAATTCTAGCTACTGCAAGTGGATGAAATATGTAAGGTTCTCCAGATTTTCTTCTGTCATTTCTATGTGCATTAACAGCAAGATTGAAAGCCTTTCTTATGATTTTTGTTTCTTCTTTTGATCTTCTAGATTTTATAGAACGAAGAACACCTCTGTAGGCATTCAAAATCATTTTATTTTCTAAGACCTCATCCATAGTGGCCTATTTAGGGGCTGAAACTTTAGAAATTAGTTCTCCAAAACCAATATTGTATTGGTTGTTTTTTGCTCGGCCATTAAAAATTACAGAATCTCCGTTTTGAATAAACTTTCTCTCAGTGCCATCCGGCATTTTTACTGGCTTTGTCCCTTTCCAGCTAATCTCAAGCATAGAGCCAAAAGAACCTTCTTTTGGACCAGAAATTGTTCCCGATGCTAACATGTCTCCACAGTTTATATTGCAACCGTTTACAGTATGGTGTGCCAATTGCTGATTCATATTCCAGTACATATACTTGTAATTACTTTTGGTAACAACTTTTTCTTGTCCATTTGGAATTTTTATAGAAACACTTAATTCTATATCTAAATGTTTGTCCTCAGAATACTCTAAATAGGGTAGTATTTTTGGGTTTTGAATAGGTCCTTTTGTTCTGAAAGGTTCTAGAGCATCTAAAGTAACAATCCAACAGGACATAGAACTGGCGAAATTTTTAGCTAAAAATGGTCCTAAAGGAACATACTCCCATTTTTGAATATCTCTAGCAGACCAGTCGTTAAACAAACACATTCCAAAAATGAAGTCATCTGCCTCATAACTAGAGATGGTGTCACCTAAAGGCTTTCCTTGGAAAGTGATAAAACCCATTTCCAGTTCAAAATCTAATAATTTAGAAGGCCCAAATATCGGGTTTTCTTGATTGTCTAATTTTTGTTGGCCCTTTGGTCTAACAACATCTTGCCCAGATGGAATAATAGAAGATGCTCTTCCGTGGTATGCTACTGGAATATGTTTCCAGTTTGGGAGAAGCGCATTATCTGGATCTCTAAACATACTTCCCACATTAAATGCATGCTGCTCGCTTGAATAAAAATCGGTATAATCTCCAATTTTAACTGGCAAATGCATGGAAGATTCACTTTGTAAGTCTAATACTTTGGTAATAGCTTCTTTGTTTTGAGATAATTCAGTGTTTTCTATATTTAGTAGTTCTGAAATTTTATCTCTTAGCTCTCGAATTTCTAATTTTCCATGGCCCATCATTCTATTTAAAAACTCATTGGAGAAACAATGTTCACAAAATGATAAAGATTTTAAATAGCCTAATTCAAATAAGGTAGATAAATCTAGAATTTGATCGCCAATAGCTACTCCAACTCTTTTTGATTTAGAATTGGTAGAATATATTCCAAATGGAAGATTCTGAATAGGGAAATCACTATTTTCTGAAACTTTAACCCACGACTTTAAGTTAGGATTGTTTGCTTTAATTTCTTTATTTACCATTTAAAAAGTGGTTTAGAACCCATTAAATCATTTACTTGATTTTTAATTTTCAATAGTTCTGATTCGTTATTATAATTTACAATACTTGAATCTATTAAGTTAGCGATTATTTTAATTTCATCTTTATCAACTCCTCTAGTGGTAATAGCAGCAGTTCCTATTCTTATGCCACTTGTTACAAATGGTGATTGTGTATCAAAAGGAACCATATTTTTATTTAATGTAATATCGGCTAACCCTAAAGATTCTTCTGCCTCTTTTCCAGTTACATTTTTATTTCTTAAATCTATTAGTAAACAATGATTGTCTGTGCCATTAGAAATAATTTTATAGCCTTTATTAATCAGTTCTTCACCCATGACTTGGGCATTTTTAACTACATTTTTAATGTAGGTTTTATATTTACCTTGCTGTGCTTCTCTAAAAGCAATTGCTTTTGCTGCAATTATATGTTCTAGTGGACCACCTTGAGTTCCTGGAAAAACAGCAGAGTCAATTAAAGAAGATAATTTCTTAAGTTTACCCGATTTGAATTTTAGTCCCCAAGGGTTTTCAATATCTGTTCCTATCATGATAACTCCACCTCTAGGACCTCTTAATGTTTTGTGTGTGGTGGAAGTTACAATATGACAATAGGGAAGAGGATTATTCAATATTCCTCCAGCTATTAAGCCAGATGGATGAGAAACATCTGCCAAAAGCAGTGCGTTAATTTCATCGGCGATTGAACGTAATGTTTTGTAATCCCAATCTCTAGAATAAGCAGAAGCTCCACAAATAATCATTTTAGGCTTTACTTTTAGCGCTTGGTCTCTTACTTTATTGTAGTCAATGGTGCCAGTATTTTCTTCAACTCCATAAAAATTAGCATCGTATAATTTCCCGGAAAAATTAACTGGCGAACCATGGGTTAAATGCCCCCCATGAGACAAATCAAAACCTAGTATTTTATCTCCTGGATTAAGACATGCTAGAAATACTGCAGCATTTGCTTGAGATCCAGAATGTGGTTGAACATTTGCCCAAGATGCTCCAAAGAGTTCTTTAAGTCTGTCAATAGCTAACTGTTCAATCTCATCTACAACCTTACAACCACCATAGTATCTTTTATTTGGAAGGCCTTCAGCATACTTGTTGGTTAAAATGGATCCAGCAGCATTCATTACCGATTCACTAGCGTAATTTTCGGAAGCAATTAACTCAATTCCTTCGGTTTGTCTTATTAATTCTTTTTGAATTAAAGATTCTATTTTTGGGTCTTTGAACATTAAATTATGTTTTTTACACAAATTTATGATTATGAGTAAATAATTCTCTTATTGAAGGCTAAAAAAATCAACAAAAAAACAATTGGGTATAATGAGGATTGGACAAAATGACTAAGTTCAAGTGAAACATAGTAAAAATTAAATTTATTTTCAACACTTAAAAGATTTCCAGTTAGGTAAATAATTAGACTAGATATTAATATTATAAGTCCGCCAAATGAGTAAAATCTTAAAAACTTTTTTTTGCTATACTCTTCAAAATTTAGTTTAGAAAACAAGAGTCCTAAGAAAAAAAAAATAGATGCAAAAAATAGAGACATTATCCATTTTAGTTGGATTAAAGAACTTAATTGTAAGTTTTTAATAATCTTCAAAATTGAAGAATCGGTGTAGTTAAAAACATTTAATCCACTTTCAATATTTTCTAAATATTCTATATAGAGGTTGGTATTTATAAAGAAATAATCCCTAAAAAATTCAAAAAAAAGTACAATGATTATTAAACCAAAATTTCTAATTTTCATTATCTTCTTTTATTATTGAAAACTTAATTATCCATAAATACCACAATCCTAGCATTGCCGCGTATATAACTAATTGAAAGGTTATGTTGTGATTAAAATTTAAAATATATGGATTAACGGCTGAAATATATGTTAGAACAGCAATTCTCAAAACATTTAAAAAATGAAGTACAATTACTCCCAAAGGGATAAATAATAATTTTTGTTTGACTCCACCTCTAAATGACAAAATAAAAATTGAAAATAATCCAAAAATCTTTATACCATTACATGGTTCTCCAATCCAAACACCATGACTGTATGGATAGTCCAATATTTTAGCAACTACCATGTCTCCTTGAATTTCAATTGAGGTTTTAAAATTAAAATTTGACAAAATTAAATTCGATTGTAGAGTAAGTAGTTTTGAAAACTCAGTTAGAAAGTCAAAGTTAGTGTCTATTAAATTATCTAACATATATAGGTAATGATAAAAAAAGTACCAAATAATTATAAGTGGAGTAAAAGTGAAAATAAATTTAAATTCAGGCTTTTTTAAATCCAAGAAAAAATTATTTGTTTTTGGAGAGAAATTTGTAGCCAAAAATAACACTTAGAAAAGTGAAAATACTTATGCCCCCATCAATCGGGATACAAGGTGGTGGCCAGCAATGAGTACCTCCAGGGTTTCCAGGTTGGGAGAAGTACTGTTGAGCGATTAATATAAATATTAATATTAATATTCTTTTTTTCATCAATATACAAAACTATGGTTTTATTTAATTTTATACTACTACTTTACGTTAAAATACGATATTTGCATTTTAATTATTGATAAAATTGGAAAATAAAAAAACTTCAAACATATTATCTACTAATGATTTTATCTGGCTTTTAAACTCCATTCTCAAAAATTGGTATTTATTTATTATAATTATTCCGTTAGCTGCTCTTATAGGGCTGATTTATAATCACAGGCAAAAAGTATACCACAATACGAAAATTGAAATTCTATTAAAATCAAATGATGTTTATGATTATCAAGAGAATTTGCAAAGTAGTTTAGGATTTTACAATTATTATGGGGACATATCCAACCAAAGAAGAATTATTGGGTCTTATGATATGATGCAAAATGTTTTAAAAAAGTTGGATTTATCATGTTCCTACTTTATTGTTGGCCGGTTAAATACTAAAGAGTTTTTTAATGAGCTCCCTTTTAAAGTAAATGTAAATGTTTTAAATTCAACTCTTTTTGAAATCCCAATTGATTTTAAAATTTTAAATAGAACTCAATATGAGTTAAGTTATATTTTAAATGAAAAAAAGTTCAATGAAATACATTATTTTGATTCTACTCAAACAACAAATAATTATTCAGTTAATACGCGCTTAAATACTTTTTTAGATTCTAAAAGAGCAGAAAATTTTTCAGAAATTAGTTACAGAATTATTTTTCATAATGATAGCTACTGGGTAAATAATATAATTTCAAATTTGTCTATTGAGAATATTGAATACACTTCTCTTTTGGTGGTTAATCTACTGGACGAAGTGCCAGAGAGATCTAGAATGATATTAGATACTCTAGCCTATGAATACATTGAATATACTCTGGAAAATCAATTTAGGATTAATGATAATACTACAACTTATATAAACATACAACTTAAAAATGTTATAAATGTTATTGACTCTATACAATTTGAGTTGCAAAATTTTAGAGATAAAAAAGGGATTTTAGATGTTGACAAAGAGTCTGATAAATATTTTCAGAATCTTATGACGCATCAAACAAATAAAAGAAAATTAAGACTAAAAGTTAAATCTTTAGGAAGTTTAATTACCTATTTAACCAAATTAAAAGACTCAAATATTTCTCCTCCCTCGTTATATATTCTTAATGATGATGAATACCTAAAAAACTCTATTGATGATTTTTATGAAAATCAACTAAAGAAATTAGAAATGAACCATGGCTTCAAAAAGGGACATCAAGAATTAAATATTATCAACGAAAAAATAATAAACCAAAGAAAAGATTTGTTGATTTATATTCAAAACACAATTATTGCTCTTGAGTCACAAATAAAAGTTGAACTTGGGGAAATATCTTACTATGAATCATTAGTAAAGAAAATACCAATTTCAGAACGCGACATGGCATCTATTCAAAGAAAACTTAACATTAATGAGAAGTTATATGATTTTCTTTTGGAGAAAAGAGCAACTACTTCAATTGCTAAGTCTGGAATAGTACCTCAAACTAAAGTAATTGAAAAAGCAAGGACTGTTGGAAAGGTTGGAGGCAAAAGTAACCAGACTATAATTATTTTCATTGTAATAGGTTTTTCAATTTCGTTATTACTCTCTATTATAAAAAGGTTGTTCTTTGAAAAGGTTCAACAGGTAAATGAATTAGCTGAATCTACAACTGTGCCAGTTTTAGGTGGAATACCTTTTTTGAAAAATTTTAGTACAATTATGGATATCAAAATTAGATCTAAAGATAATTTTGTAGAATCTCTTAGATCAATAAGAACTTCTATGAATTTTCTATTAACTGATAGTAATAAGTCAAAAAATTTCAAATCTTTTTTAATCACATCAATACATCCTGGTGAGGGAAAAACATTTTCCTCAATAAATTTGGCAAGAATTTTTGCAAGTTCTGGAAAAAAAGTTCTTGTTGTAGATTTTGATATGCATAAACCAAAAGTTCACAAAGTTTTGAATTTGAAAAATAATATTGGGAACTCTACAAACCTCTCTGAAAAGTCCAGTTTTAAAGACTCTCTAAATGAAATTGAAAAAGATTTATTTGTAATCAGTAGTGGTCCTGTTCCTCCAAATCCGTCAGAATTAGCTCTATCAGAAAATGTAAATGAACTTTTCAATTATGCTAAAAATAATTTTGATTATTTATTTATTGATACACCACCTGTAGGATTAATTACAGATGCTTTAGTACTGTCTTCTTTAGTAGATCATTCTATTTTTGTGATGAATGTGAAATTTGCGAACAAGAAAGGTCTTAAATTTATCGAGGAAATAATTCAAAAATCAAAGATAAAGAGCAATGCAATTATTTTAAACGGAATTAGAAAAAACAGACTTAAATATTACTATGGAAAGTATGGATAC
>Ga0114997_10001354_pt1 | contig 20386 bp, 15 predicted proteins | sample ArcticOcean_MG_C_2_FD_87045 | JGI IMG/M metagenome (GOLD analysis project Ga0114997, IMG submission 87045) | Marine microbial communities from western Arctic Ocean - ArcticOcean_MG_CB4_136 | ecosystem: Environmental > Aquatic > Marine > Oceanic | place: Arctic Ocean: Canada Basin | collected...
GTGCACTTGGCGCGTTCTCGACTCGGAGACTCGTCGGCAGCCCCAGTCTGCAGTGCGGGCCCGGGTCGCTGGGTGTACACAGTCACTTAGCAAGGACATTGGCTCCTCTGATTAGTTGTTTGTGTGTGTTTTCTGATAGGCCTCATTCTACCTCCTCCACCTCTTCTTTTACCCCATTTTCATCAGTTGAGGGCATATGGCCTTTCTCCTCTAGGGGAAGTTCCACTCCGACTGTTTTATGGATCTGCTCGAGAAGATTTGATTCCAGGTAGGGGTGCAGAGCAATGTTTCCTTGGCGCATTTGCTGAAGCAAATCGAAGGCGTCGTGTGCATTTCCATGTTTAAAATGATATTCAACAAGAATTGCATACGCATCGCCAATCCGAATTGCCTAAATATCAATGATGAAATATATAGGAAGCTCAATCGGGTAGGGGGGAAGACACACAAATACCCACTGTTGTGACGTCTCGCCTGCTCAAGATGGTAGTGCACATATCAACCATCTTTTGAGGATCAGACTTTTCACACCTTCGGGCTTGGACAAAATCAGTAACGATAGCAATTCGTGATTCAAGAGCGTCAATGCGGCATTCCCGATCAATCATTTCTTTTGCTTTCTCGAGTTGTTGTTTTGACTCTTTCAGTGCGTCCAAGGCCTTCTCGTAGTCGCGAAACTCATCTATTTCCATCTGCGCATATGCGTCATAGAACGCAGCAAGAGGTTCATGTGCACGCGCTTTAGTGTAGAACTCAACAATTCGTTTGGTCAGCTCGGCCGCATCAGTCGAGCCTGATTGCCAGTCCAGTGACTGGAGATAATTTGATGCGAGTATGTATATGTCACGATTCCGACTCACAGAAGCGTAATATATGATATTTTTGGTGTCTCCGCTTTTCAATAAACATCTTAGAGCGCGAGAACGATCACCGGCCTGGGTAAACTTTTTGCATGCAAGTTGATAGGAGTTTTGCTTCTTACACACACGTGCAAGATCAAGAATCACTTCTACACGCTCGTCCTGGTTTATTGCTGGCGTCCTGGTTTTATTACTGCTACTTTCATCATGATCTCCGTATCTTTCTATCTTCGGGGGAGTCATTGCATCGGCAAGCTCTTCTGTAACTGTGACATGGTGTTCGCAGCAGAGCATGATTGCCTGCTTATATCTCCCACCCCTGATGTACAGCCTGACAGCCTGCTCGTACTGACCGTGCTCAACAAAGAATTCAGCGCAGCGCGCTACCACAGTGGGTGGGGCCGAATTGTCTAATTCTCTAGAGATAGTGGAAAGAACTTCAAACATTTCCGTGCGTCCGGCACTACCTACTTTAAAGCAGAGGTCGAGTGCTTTTGCAAGCTCACCACCTTTCTGGTACAGGTGGACAGCTTTCTCAAACTCACCTTTTCGCTCAAAGTAGAGAGCACAATCAACTTGAAGGCTCGGACAAGCCTCTATGGAGAATTGCAGAAGGTTCATGTCTAGCTGATATTGACGTGCCAGACGAATCGCGTGGTTATAGCAACCAGACTTAGCAAAATACTGTATTGCCTTTTTGATTTCACCGCAACCCTCCAAGTGGCGAGCTAGATGATATGCCCCAGCTGCTGAAAATGATTGATCAATAATTTCTACTGCGTGATTTGTCTCGTTTGAGAAGCACGCCACGCGCACAAGCGAGTAATAGTCACCAACTGATTCATAGCAATGCTGTGCTGAATCAATGTGCCCCAAGGACTCACAGTAGCCAGCCCACCACCTCATTAGCTCGGCGTCCTTAGCCCGCATGATGTACCGTTCCAATGCCGCTTGCTCACCTCTAGTGACTAACATACGAGGAACCTCACGTCGATGGGTGTTGGCTAGCTCGAAGTGTCTAGCAGCGTTGTCGTACGACCCCAGTGCCTCAAGGTGCAGTGCGTAGCGATGGTGAGTTGAACGAAGGTGAATACGGTCTGAGTACGATGCCAGATCAAGGGCAAGTTCCCATTCGCCAGCTGCTTGGTACAATTCATTTAATAGATCGAAGCGTCGACACTCACGGTACAGCCGTGCAGCATCATTGCGAAGCCCCAACTGAACCGCAACCTAAGGACAACTGCAGGCTTATGACATGCACACAAATCATTGCCCCAAAACGTTTCTCTCGCAGACACAAACCGATGCGACTCGAGCTTCTAGTTCGATAATCTCAGTCTTAGCGATCCGGACGGCAGCAGCGCCCCGCGCATGTCCCATGTGACCCAGGCAGACTTCTGCGACGTCCAACCGCTTCGTCTGCACGCACATGTGTGCCATGTTTTCCCAGACCGCAGGGGAATCAATACAGCGAACAGCTCGATGTGCTTCGTCCATGTTGCCAATCGTCAGATGGAAAGAGAAATCAAGTAAAGCAGAACGTGTTTTATTGTCAGCGTCATCAAGACCAACAAAGTCGCGCATCACGCGGCTACAAAGCCCGACACACCCCAAGTTGGATGTGTCATTATGTCTATTGTCACTGTTGGCAAGACAACTGTCAAAATCTGCATTAGCACCCCTGGCACTGCAGCGGGTAAAGAACAGCTGAGGTACTTGGACCCCTAGAAGAGCTTCTAGGGGTGGCTCTAGGAGGAAAGCATCCTGAAGCAGCATGCCATACTCAGCTGTTACAAATAAGGTCATAACTTGCACGCCTGAGCTAGAGTTCTCTCGAGCGTTCTGTGTGAGATCGCCTGCCATGCCATGCTGGGCCTCTTTTGGTTCAAGTGAAGCTGAGACCATGCTCCGAGGCAATAAACGCGGTTGACTTAGTTTCTTGACTCCATAATCCCCAAGTACAATCGGCGCTTTTCGTGTTAGCTGTGTCTCACAAGTCAGCAATTTGGGTTCAAGCGGATCCCAAAAATGAGAAATTGGGAAATGCTGGAGCTCGAAAAAATCATAAGAGTCAATAATATCTCTTTCTGAGTCATATACGTGTAAACGTGAGTCAGGCTCTCGAATCTTAATAGATTTGCCATATACCTAATGTTATATCATGTAGAAAATATCAAGGCGACAAATAGAGTTTGCTCTAATCCACTCGCCAACGCACATGATCAGCAATGATAGAAACACGTGTACCATCAGCATTACAGCGAATAGAACGAATGGCATTACCTCTTGATGTCTCCTGAGTGGGTGCGGCTTGGTGGCCTTGTGATGTTTTGCAACATATTAGCTTAGACTGAGCAGAAATTGAAATGGAAGGGACAAGATTCTGTGCATGTGCCCAGAGATTAAAATGACCTGGAGAGCCAAGTTGCTTCGGCTCACGACGGGTCACTTTGAATAATTTGATAAGACCTGCATCTGTCGCAACAGCAAGGAACTGACCGTTGACATCAAGGTGAGTAGGAGAACCCTCGCCTTCAGAAAACGTCATTTTCTGGCGCACAATACCATTTAGGTTGCAAAGCTCGACTACATTATTCGATGCACGATATATAGTCTCATCACGGAGAGCCATGGCGCGTGCTGTAGACGAAAATATTGCAATTGGCAGGGGTTTGCTGTCTCCCATGTCATAAGACCATTCAAATACCTGAGCCTTTTGGCCGTTCCAGACCAAAACCTATGAATTCTCCATAGGCAAGTATAAGCAAGACAGGAGAGGCGGGATGGAAGGAAAGCTTCAAATGACGCCGTGTCTTTCGTGTCTAGAAGATACAGCAAGACCTCGGATGGAGATATCGGCAGCCAACAATGCACTAGCCCCACTTTGCCTTTCGACTCTGACACTGTCAGTTGAGAGCTGAATGGCCCCAACATCACAGCAAAGAAGTCGGTGAAGCACGGTCTCGGAAAGAAGGGAGGCTTGACCATTAGGAGATGCAGCCACAAGTAGGCCTTGGCCAGGTCCCCATGCAAGCAAATCAATGGATGAACTACCTCCACATGCCCTTGATGACGGCATCGCTTCCCAGTCAATTGCCTAAATTAGCATGACTGAGAATTTACCACAAAAGTGTATACATTTACGGTGGTCCCTGTGTTCTTTCCAATTTCGCAGCACATGTGCTGGTACTTACCCACAAAACGCCACATAGCAATGCGGCCATCTTGTGTACCCGCAGCAAGAAATCTTTGCAATGGATTAAAGGCTACTGAGGACACGCGCGAACCGAGCCCCAGGCCTGCTGAAGATAGTGTCACTATATATGTTTCGTCACTCAGAAGATTCCAGAGTCTTATCAATGCCTATTAGCACAAGATAGCTTGGCTTCTTTGAATTTAGACACTGATAGGCCAGAGCGCTCTGAAACCTCCCCAGTAGCAGCAGCGATAATTCCCGGTCCCGCCCAACAGACGTGCTTTATACCACGCTCTGGTGAGCCACCAGCAACTGCAACTTTCATTTTCATTATGGGAACCACTTTGCAGTCACTACGTATTTCAAGTTGGACCAGGATAAGTGTGCGTGTCAAAATAACAAGACGTGATTTCTTTTCGAAAAAAAGCATATGGTCGATTTGTGTGCTGAGTGTCTGCACTTCACTTACTTGCCCCAAGTCGTCTATGTAATGCACAGAGCCCCGGCGCGTTCCAAAAAATACTGAAGACGATGGTCCTTGTGCAAGTGCATCTGTCCGGACCTATCAATACATGCTACGGAGTTATGCACTGCCGATTCACACAGAACAGTGCCGGGCCCAGACTCAATGGTGTAAACACCTATATAGCAAATATGAAACCCAATTGACACACGACAGTAGCCTGCGCTGGCTTTGCGCGGCGCAGGTAACCCCCGATCCAATGGAAATACCTTTAAAGAGAGAAAGCCCCCCACGGTTATCCGCCTGATCAACATCCCCTCAGGATTAAAGAGGTAGTAGTATTGGAGTTTTACCTTCCATATTAAGATCGCGCCAGAGTTATTCGCAGAAACGAGTCGTGTCGCCGAGGGGTTCCACATAATTGTAAGAATAGGTGCTTGCCCATTCGAATCGGAAAATATACAAGTGCTTGATAGCGTATCAGCCAGGTCACGGGCAACGACCTTGGATGATGACAAAGGTGAGAGATCCCATGCAGAGATGCAGCCATCTTCCCATCCGGCAGCAATTACTTTGGCTGTCGGGTGCCAAGCAATCGCCGTCGCATCGCTCTTGCGAAGGATTCGACATCGCTCCATAGACACACCCTCTTCCAGGTAGAATGAAATACAGTGGTCATTTGTTGAGAATGCGCAGATGGGCTCTACAACGCACCATGCTGCTGAGATCACTTTTGCACTCCCGGACAACAAGCATGGAAAATCAAGGAAAAGCGACATAACCGCCGCGACAAGAGTTTCCGGTATAAACGTCCAGCCACCCACGGGGGGCCGGTAATTACCCTATCTATAGTAGCTTAGAGTGTGTGATGTTGCTGGCCGTAGCTCGGCACCCGGGCAACCTCGCGCAACAAGCTTGGTCACGAAGAAAGGCAATAATAGGCGAACGACACCATGCAATAAGCGCCGCGGAAGCAAATAAGCTGCCTCACGCCGAGGAAACGGGCAAAAACCATGAAAAAGGCCACGCGATCGCCTTTCTTGACACCATTTCGAGCCGATCGGGCAACCGCAATGTCGGATATCGCCGTCCGTATAGTCGACGGCCCGAGACACTCAACTGCAGCAGCGGCTTATAAGATGTCGGTCTATGCGTGGACCACGTTCTCACCGTAAACGCGCTTCGGGCGAATTTTGCGCCGAAAGTGCAGCACTTTTTCTATATGCCTTCCCAGCCAAAGATAAGACCAGCTTGGTACTTCGCTGACCGAGATGTTGCGCAGGTCTGTCGCGATAGAGGCGATTTGACCGTGCCCACTGTGTCCGAGGTTCACTGGCACACGCTCGCCGATGCCCACGAAGCAGCCCGCGGTAGGCGCCCATACTGCCCCAACGATTTTGTCGGGTCGCCGGGCACCCAGGGCCGCGTGCCTACGCAATTGCCTGTTCCGTGTGCTCCACGCCGCCGGTACATAGTCTTTTGTATCATCTATGAGTTATCTATGATCGGTATCTTTTAAACCGTGCGCGAGTAGCTGCAACATGGACCCGTCGGAGATTTATGGAAACGATATTCGTTGTCTCAAGTCAGCACGTACAAAACTCATTGGAGATCTGCTTGGAGACTTGCGACGTGATCAATGGATCACTATCTTGGCGTTGTCGTCGAAAGAAGAGTGGGTAACTATTTACACAGGACTGGCGAAACAACTAGACCTAACTTGGGTCGCCTCGCTGTCGCCAGCACCACTTTGTAGTCAGATGTATCGAGTTGAGTACTGTAGTATAATGAATTCTTCGTTTTATGCGCAAAAGAGCCCTGGAGCGAATGTTCTTAGCCCGCGAGATATTATGTGGCTAAGTGACCCTGGCGAACCCCATGTTTTGAGCACCAGTTCGCGAGAGGTAGTGCTTGGATGGCCAAAAATCGAAGGCTGTCGAAGGGAGCTCTACACTAGTGCGGTTTTCCAGGTGGAAGTAAGGGAGGGACCAGCTTGGCAACCAGCTCGAGTGCAACAGCAAAAGTTACGACTGGCAAGTTCTGAGAGGTATCAACAACGGATATTCGACGAACAGGAGACAAGTAGCTGGAATGACATGACGGCATTCTTTCCTCTTAAGGCTGTTGACGGTGTGGGTGGTGTTCGAGTGATAGACTTACGGCCCGCAACATGGTACTACATGCGCTTACGTGTGTCCTGTTGTGGGAAATCTGCTGCATTTGGTCCTCCCGTGCTAGTTTCTACCAGATGTGGAATTCCTGACATGCCGACACCAAAGCCAAGGATTATCCAAGAGCAGACTTATGCCAATGGCAAGAAGGATGTGCCCAATTTTGAACCCTTGGTGGCTCTACCTGCGACTGCGCGGAGTCTATGTAGCCTCATGGACCACACAATGGAAGAAAGATCAACATTAAAACCTAGTGATCGTTTGCGCATTTCTTGGTCGCAGCCTTCAAACAATGGATACCCTATCCAACGATACATTCTACAGCAACGAGAATTAGTCCTCGATCCACCATGTGCTCATAATGCGCCAAACAAAAAGGTGCTCGCACTCAAAACAAGACACACTCACCATGGTCTCCCGTTGAACTCGGGGCTGTTGCAAAGATGGACACCGTGGCATGTAGTGCATGCAAGTATGCTTCCAGAGTGTCTAATTCGCGCACCAGCACAGTGCCCAGCATCTGTCATTTTGGCACGACAGACTTTGGGCCTTGGCAAATTCAAAAACTCCCACGCTGCCTATGGCCGGACACCGGTCTTTACTGCTATGGAGTTTCGTGTTGCCGCTGTAAATGTACTTGGTGCATCAAAGTTTTCGCAGGTTTCGCGTATCTCAGAACGCGAATACCCTCACTTCTTTACTAACACAGCTCAGCGCAGCCACGGTATTTTACAAACCTTCAGCCCGAAACCAAATCCGCACCCGCGCAAAAGTAAAATGGCAAATCACGAAGCTGAGTTGAACGAGGTCACCTTGGCCCTAGGATTTCCGGTTTCAGATATCGTCATTCAACACGCCCACAAATCCATGTATGATAAAGCCACGCAACATTCTTATCTTCAACACTTTGGATGAAGGGAGCTCGCCAGTAGAAAGGAAAGGAAGAGACAAGAAAGGGGAATGTGAATCGCTAATTTTGTCTACAGTCTGACACAATACCAATTTGGGCAGCTCAACACTTGGCAGTATGCCAGAGAGGCGAAGGCAAGTCGCAATGGGGGAGACACCATTCGCACTCATATCCTCACAGTACTAGACTCGCAGTAAACTTGGAAATATAGTTGACCGAGGGGCGGAGGGCGGGTAGCCAACAAATCATTTGCGTAGTGTTGCAAGCTCGGCGCGGATAACAGCACAACGAATGCGGATTCCCGGGTTCAGCGATGTAGTCTACAGAAAGTAGTACTGTCGTATACGGGCAGTGGCCATGTATGCAGAATGGCGTATATGCACAATGCAGGAATTGTATAGCAAATTATCTCTCGCCTGTCTTATTATTTGTGACACAGAGTGCTGTCTACCAATACACTCGCCTGTCTACAAGCAAAGCTTGGGGAATAAGACGCTGCGAGTGTATTCCCAAATAAGAATGATAAGGCTTCTTGTAGATTGAAACACCACAGTAACTTGTCACTAGCAGATAGGGCTGCGATGGGCTCTATCTTATAGCGGATCTAGCTGTCATAGTTTGAGTCTTGGGCTCTAATGTACCAAGGCAATTATATACGTAGATGGCACAGCAAATTACTGCACGCATGGGGTCTTTGTGAGCAGCAATGAGGTGCATCAGATAATGCTAGAATGATCTGCGAGGGGAAACAGTCCTGCATATGGTCACACTGTGGTCGGAACGGTACACGCATGCGGTCCTAATTTACAAGCCAAGCCCCCATTTTGGCTTTTATTGGCGCTGCTGTCATTGATGTGCGCTCAGCCTTTATTCAAGCCACGTCCCCGTCGGGAAACGGGGAGGAATCAGATTTTGACGCCCCATCTGGGGGCATAAACTGGCCCGGGGTATAACCATGGTATAGCCTTTAGGCACAGCCCACATATAAGTAGCCGCTCATAATACTGGTGTTCATTTAAGTTACCCGCCACTTACATCCTTTCCCACCTTCAAAGTTTTAGACACACCCCCAGCTCGTGGCAAAGGCCCGGGGGGGGCGGGCCCGGGGGCCGGGGCTAAACGGCCACGGTCACGGTCGGTGGGATTCGAGGATTTCAGTGGCCCAGCCCCGGGCGACCCGCAAACGTCGCGACACTCAGGCTGGGGTTTTGTGTCGTGTCGCGTTTCTCAGGCCGGGCTGGTACTCCACTCAGGCTGAGCTTGACGGCTGCCTTGGCGCATCCGTCTCACTGGCACCGTGACGCTACTGGTACTCAGCGAGGGCCCGGGCCGGCCCTCAGGCCAATTAATCAGCATAAGGGCGATTCTCTTGTTTTCAAGTTAGTCTCAGGAGGGTATTGCAAACCCCACATGTGCTGTATACATCATGATTCCGAAGGGCAGGTTCTATTTGGATCAAGCAGGGACTCGGAAATCCCAAAACTCGGGCCCCCTCTCCCTGAGAAGAGACACTGCAAGAGAACCCAACTGCTACTCTTAAAGTTGCCCGTGATTGGGCGATCAACAAGTGGCCCGGGAATGCCAGTGGTAGCGCCACCGTGACACGGCGCAGGCGTCACGGTTTGACGTGTCGCACACCCGGGCCGTGACGCGATAAGTTTCGGCGCAACCCAAGCAGGTGGACATCTCCCCCTCGGCCCACATCGCCGTTTGCCTACGCAATGCCGATGGCTTAAATACCGTCACGTGCCAGTGACCAAAGCGTGACTGGCCGGCGAACTTCAATGCACAACTTGAACTTGAACGTCGTCACATAGTGTCTGAATTCAACTCAATCACGCAAGTGACATCAGCGATTATACAACCCTCGCCATACTCACGCGCCTGTGCCTGTGCCATGCCCGTTAACAAAGTTTAACTTACCACCAGGCCATAGATAAAAATGCTATGACGAATTTATATTTAGATATATATCTGCTGTGTCAAACGCGCTTCCGGGACGAGCATGGAGCTTGAAGGGGACGGAATATCGGATGTCTTACTAAGCTGGCTCCACACAAAGGATGAACTAGGTTATGGGCCGTCTTTGAGAATGCCGGACACAATAGTCTATAAATTCGGTCAGCCTGTCCATTGGTACTTTACGAGTGTAAGCGGTAAGCTTAAAAAAAAAAATAAACAGAATCTAGCCAATGTACGCATTGAGGAAGTTTTTAATAAAAGGAACAGTGAACTTGTTGCGTACTACATGAGTGAGGTGGCTGTGCAAGGTCGCGCGGAGAAAGTTACGGCAATTGAATACTTTGATCGCAGAGGTTTGCACGAATTTCTCTACAATAGATGGAAAGAGAATGATGGTATTCTGCAACATTTTGTTGAGCCAAAGGGAGTCCACAACGCAATCATTAGAGCGATATGGTCACCAAAGGTTTGCCTCTTGGAAAGACGGGTAAATTCTAAGCAGCTCTACGATCAGAGATATGGTTTGTACGAGCGTGCGGTGACATATGATGGACCAGAACATTTTAGTATAGCCTCGCCACTGCGCGGGACTGCCTTGCCAAGTCAAATTCAGCGACTTTGTGAGAACCTTGTCGCACATGTCACTGAAGTTTCCTTTCAAAAGTGCTGTGTTGCACGTATGGTTGCTAACTTCAAAGTGGATTCGAGAGGGCGCATATGGTTTCTTTGGAGTGATTCTATTAGACTCGAGAGGAATTGTGGAAAGTCTCAGGGTCTGCCACGAATATGTACACCGGTTGACATCAACCGAACAATTCAACTACCCGCCGACATTACGCTTATAGATAAACCAAATCACTCTCAAGGTGAATTGAAACCCCTCAACTGCATGCAATGCATAAGTTGTGGGAAATCAGCAACTTCAGACCAGTTTCATCAGGTGCGATACCAAACTATAATTTCCCATTTTGAGAGAGCCGTTGCTGCAATTGTGGATAAAAGCCAAACATCGAACTACTATTCTGAACCCTTGATCATAGAAGCGACGGGGGGCGTGGGGTTTGGTAAGGCAAAAGATTGCGCGGAGATCCCACTTGGGGGTGCAGGTATTGTAATTCCTCCCATAATAAAACAGATTCATCCAAAATTATCATCAGCAATATACAAACGATACCGGCGAGACCCACTTTTCATGTACAAAAGTACAGCTGTCTGCGAAAATTGTTACCTTGTCTACGCAGAATTTGTAAGTGCACCCAGCCCACGAACCTACAATAAACTTGACTATACTACAAAAGCAAAGACAATGACAAGCACAGAAGAGGTCCTTCAGAAATACTCATCCACTGCTAACGTTGGTCCTATAACCCACAACAGACAAACAGCTAAGCCTCTGATGCCATCGATACCGGCTCCAATATACAGTGCTCCAAGAGTAAATACCTCGCGATCTTATGGTAGTAAAAACTATAGTCAGGGACTGTCGGTCGGTGCAATCATTCATCAACGAGGTGGGTTCAGCAATTGTCCACATACGCAGAAAATAACAATTTGTATGTGCGCAGAAGAATCTTTTTTCAAAGATGTTAGTAATGCACACTTGCAGACCGGACATCCTCTCGCCCATCTTGCCACCTCATTTCGTTCAATCCAGCAACACCCCCCAGAAGGGAGTGTTTATCAAAGCTCAACTGCATATACCCCAGGCCCATACAGTAGTCAGCCAGGCTTGAATAAAGTTTTTGCAACAAAAAATGTCAGAGATGAGAAAGGCAATAAAAGAATGCAAAGGGACGTTTTATTAAAGTCTTCATCAAAACACCACCGTGAATTCCTCTTATCAACGTGCGTATTAGGGTCCTTAGCACGTGCGTATCATACTTGTGATAGGCTGCGCGAAGTAGAGACGCACGCTAGCACCCCGAACGTACTGAGGACATGGGCACACCAAGCTGCCAAAAGTACTGAGAACAATAGAAACCACCATAATCCACTTTCACCTGCTTCAAGGTGACATTAAGGCCAAGCATGTAGAAGCAAAGTCCCGAGTGATCAAAGAAGATTAAATATCTCCCTGCCAGTGGTGTGCGCTCAAGCTGGTGCCCAGTACTAGGCAGCAATAGTTTTCCTCCTTGTGAAATCTCTGACACGTACTATAGACTCAGGCTTGGAACTGCTTTAAGCCACCCGAGGCCACGTACTATAGACTCAGGCTTAGAACTGATTTAAGCCACCCGAGGCACCAACTTAGATCGATCCACAAGTTTGTACTAGCAGCTACTAGTGGCGCGCTGCCCCCGAAAACTTAAATTGCCTCCTACAGACCGTGACGTCCAAAATGGCACCGAAGTCACGGCCTGTTTTCCCCACTAGTATCATGATCGTAAAATATCATGGTCTACTAGTACCGTGACTTTCAATTAAACTCGAAATTTCGAGTTTCCGACTCGGAGGCTCTTACTAGTAGCACAAGTGTCCTGGGCCTAGGGCAGACAGGGTATACTCGCGGTTGTAACCATGTGCGGGGGGCATGGTCCCGAAATCTGCCCGGATCATGATTGCTTGAGGCTCAAGTTGTGTACTAAAACCGGCGACTTTTGTAAACGGAAAGTAAGTACAATGGGTGGGAGTGGAGGTCACAATTCAGCCCCAGGCCACCGTGACGCTTTATTCATCTCTACCATCATCGCTGATGCCCTCAGGTCCAACTTATTTATTTATTATTTGACCGTCTTAGAACGCTATCATGACCGGGGAGTAAGCGAATAGACGCCGCCCGAAGGCTGGGGACTGGGTCCTTGGGTGTAGGGGATGCGCCTCAGTCGCCTCCGACGCGGCAATTTAATTATTATTGCCGTCTTATTAAATTAAATTACGCTATCGAGGACGGAGGACACTCCCATGGGGAGGTCCACAACACAGCGCTTAGCGCTTTTCGCCCCGGGCCCTAGGCTTCCCAAGGCGCGATCTTTTTAGAAAAGAATGCCTTGTGGGCACCGGCGTCGTCAGGTACGGGGTATAAAGTAAAAAAGTCGGTCGCCCTTCCCGGGCCTCCCGATATAACTCGAAAAGTCGGTCCTTACTCTCACTTACTTTATGGGGGTATGATTTTCCGATCGCACTACTTCCGCACATCGCCCTCCGAAAAAATGACCCCCTGTCGACCCTGGGGTCCCCCACTTAGGCTCTCCGGGTCGCCCTTAGGAGTGAACCTGGATGCCGCTAGCCGCCACGGCGATTAACGGCAGGCATGTAACGAGCGGGTGATTTGCATCTTCTATTTGGAACCAAGGTTATAAAACTGGTACCGTCATGCTTGCGACTTTGATTAAAACGCAATGGGACCAAAACACGATGAGACCAGCATCACAAGTCCCTAACGACAATATCGGAGAGTAAGACGGGGAGTGAGAGACCATCCACTTGCAAACCTATGGCCCCAAGTGCTTAAATCCCGTATCCATCGCAATTCACAAGCACCATGAGACGCATCTTGATGTTGACTCACGTGACAGAGTTTCCCTGATGACATTCTCGGAGACCACGCGATTTACTGATTCTCTGTTGTGTATAGGATCATACCGCGACCCCTGCTGGCTGATTCAGGTGGTGACTCGTTTGGTGTCACCCCCGTGCTAGACACAGGATACAATATGCAATATACCAGCCCCACACGGATACTCCCCCTGTCTATCGCAGGCAACTCATAAATTTCTGTTGTAAATCTACGTTGTAGGATCTAGCAGCAGCTGCTCTTGGAGTCCCCATTTGCAGGAGCTTCTCTGAAGCTGATGGTCTCTGGAAGGAATTCAGCCTCCATTGATCCTTTAGATAAAGCCAGCTGAGCAGCCATTCGAAAGGCAGCTTCGACCTCGGTAGCCGCTTTCGCCGAAGTCTCAAAAAACGGCAATGTTGATATTGAAGTTCTCGCGCACCAAGTCTGTGCTCTTTGTGTTGAGACTAGACGATCATTCTTTCGATCAAGCTTGTTTGCAATGACTATGAACGGGAAGTTTTGGGTGTCAGAGGGCGATGCTTGAGTTAGAAACTCAATGCGCCACGAATCAAGATTTTCAAAAGACTTGGGTTGCGTGATGTCATACACCAGCATGCAGACATCCGCACCGCGGTAGAACCCCACACCTAAAGACTGGAAGCGTTCCTGACCTATGTGAAGATTAATAGTCATTACACAATATATTTATGCTTTGTCATACCAGCGGTATCCCATATCTGTAAGGTTACCAAGGTTTCATCGATCGTGACCTGAAGAATATCTATAGCAACCTCTATCTTGCTTTTGCACTGCAAGGTTGCCTCTTTAGTCAGAAAATCAGCTCCGATTGTTGCCTTGTAGGACGTCGAGAATCGCCTGTTGACAAACTGATTCATTAAAGCAGTCTACAGAACAATTATTTTCTTGATGAAATACGGTGTGGAGGATATTTACCTTGCCGACACCCGAGTCACCCAGGATTACTACCTTAAGCAACATCCCTCTGATGCTGAAAAGTCTCCCGCCGACTCGGTTGCACCCGGCTCTGAAGGCTTGGGAGGCGGGGACAACTCACCTCAGGCTACGAGCTTGTAACCTAGGATTTATCCTTTTCTCAGGCTCCCTGCCTCGACGCTCACGTTCTAACCTGCAAGCCGTATACCACTTGTACCAGGTAACCACCAAGCTCAGGCTCGGAAAGGGGGCCGGGGTAAGACAGTTTTTTAGGTTTTTTCCCACGTATCAATATGGGCGCGACTCCTACTTTCGAGCCTTCGGGGGGGCCTTCCCGGATCCTAGGGACGACAAATTTTACGGGGGTCGGGTTTGGGGCGCGGGGCGCCGCTAAGCATCATGATGGCTAGTAAAACCCGCCGTGAAAGTTGATTAAAGTGGAAGTTTTCAAAATTACGCCATTCCCCCACTGCAGTGTCTCCACCAGCCGTGTTGGAACTCTAACTCAAGACCACAGTATCCGTTGGAACCGTGACCTATAGTAAAGTCGAACGTTTCTGAATTGGGGCCGTCACAGCAAACCGTATGCCCGACTATAGCAAAAAAAGCTAGGGATATTAACGCGCTAGAGGCTATTACGGCCTTACGACACGATGCGGCATCACGTTTTTGACGCAGCAGCACATTCGTTTGCGCTGCTGACTGTTCGCCTGCTGTTCATACGTCGCCGACTGCCTCTCAATCAATTCTTGTGGCTTGGGGCTGCGCGGAAGCCACAAAACGTTTTACCGCCAATAGAGATTTTGGTGAAAAAAGAAAACCCACACTAAAATCGGACTTGCTCCGACGGCGTGCGCGGCCAAAACGCACCCGTAGGCAGCCCCGAGGGTCACCGAAGGCCGTCAGAGGGTCATTGAAGGCAGCGCGCCACGAAAAAGCGCCGCAGCACAACATCCGCGCCGCAGCCACTTTCAGCTTGGAGAGCACAATGCCCCAGCCCATCGCACACGCGACGCGGGCATGCCCCAGCCCAAAAGACGGTGCGACCGGGTCGGTGGGCATGCCCCGGGCGCCGCAGACAACTTCACCCGCTCGAAACGCTGGATATAGTCGACACCGCGTTGACCGAACTGAGAGCTTCTAGGTCGCCCGTGCGAGAAACTACGGGGCCGGGGACCGGCGTGGGGTTATATCTGACGATATCAGACACTGCGATGGCCCGAACGGTCCCAATAGGCGGCATCGAAAAGGTTACGAAGGCCCAATGTCAACAGCACCCCCCATTTTCGCAGCGCGACGCAGCCAGCACTGCACCAAACTTTGCACAGGGGTTTGTTGGGACCCAAAACCTTTAAGTTTCGAGTTGCCCCCAAGTTGACTGGAATGCGGCGGCGCTAGAGTCGATTTGGGGTACTGTCTCATCCCCCGTGGCTCGGAGGCGGACAGAAACCCGACTTCGCTGCGCGCCCCCGGACACCCCAACATCGCCACCATCCTTTAGAGAAGTAAAGACCCGTTTAGTAAATTTAACTTTAATTTAATTCGGTTGACCCTACCGGAGTTCTACTCACACAAGCTCCTGAGCTAAACCCATTTAGCCTCGTCGTTGCTATTTTGCGCCGATCCTAACCTTGCCGTGGGCAGCCCCATTGTGCCCAAAATAGCAGGGGAACAACTTACCAATGAACGTAGCGTGACCTTGACGACCAGCGAAGTGGCCCGCCCGGGAAATTGGCCCGGAGAAAGCGCACAGCGGCCGCACGAACGCCAATCGCGGTCACATAAGAAATTCACAATATCTTGACTACCCACGGTGTTACCCTGCAATTTCCCTCTCAGGCTATGGGCGGCACCCTCCGGCTTAGGCGCGTCACGGTACATCACTGCGCCCGTAAGGGCCGCTGGCAAACTCGAGGCGTCGCGCCTCACGTGAGGCTTTTATCCAAGAAGAAGTCATGTGTCATTGGACTTTATTGGACTTTCGTGTCCGGTGTAATTCCCCCGAAGGCTGCCGAGCCAACATTCCGTCCAATCGTGACGCACACCCGTCCTTTTGTGAAACAATTCAAGGGCCAGCAGGTTTTTCTTAAATACCCTTGTAGGCCCGGGCTGGGCTGGGCGCTGTACTGATCGACACGTATACGTCTGCCGAGGAGCCCTGGGCAATTTGCCGCTACCTCCTTCCCACCCCCCCCCCCTTCGCGGCTCGTCGGAGCCGCAATGGCCGCATAGGCACACTGGCAAACGCAGCCGCCGCCAACGCGGCCCAGTTGGCCTGCTGCTGGCACGTCGACGACTGCTGGCACTTCGTATCAACATAACGAGTTGTTTGAAGGATGCCAGCATTACAGTATTTGGAGTGTTGCAGTGCATTTTGATCATCCATGGATGTAATGAAGGTGTGCATGCGATGCAATGAACGATCCGCCAGCGGAATAATTAGTGAATCCTATGTGTAGTGAGTTTAGGACCCTAGACGGCTCATAGACCTTCATAGGCGTCTCTGAGAATCTCGAACATGGTTATGTCGCCTGAGGCAGCGCGGCGATTTGACTCATAGATCCGCCTCAGCTTAGAGAACGTCGCAAGGTTCATGTTCCTTTTTGGCTCGAGTTCTCCCTTGGACGTAGTGTTACCATCGAAGGAGCAAGGGACGCTGCCGGCATAGGCCCGAAGCATCTCTATGCGCTGGTCAATTGAGACACAGATACTGCGGGCACAGTTGGCGTGTATAGCGCATTGGATAATTTTTAGCTGTGAGGGAACATCCACACCAGTAGTTTTGCCAGTGAGCGCAATGCGAGCTGGCATTAGGAGATTCTTTTTAGAGCGACCAAGCCTGCCACCAAGCCCTTCAAGCCACTCCAGGACAGAGGCTGGATTAGCATCAGCTGCCAACACTGCGTCATAGCAGAATGGAGGTGCCTCACGTGCATCGTATGAATCAATAAGTGCTTTAGAGAATGATACGAAGTCATCATCAAGTACCTTGGTGACTGTCTTTGCAAGCACTGAAGCCTCCTCATTACACTCCCGAGTTTTTACTGTCTCCAACAGTGGATAAGTGAGAGTGGATCGAGTCAGGTCAACCATGTCAGTAACAAGCTCTGCCTTAGGTTGGGTTGAAGTTGCTGCGATTCTAATGAAAGCGTTCACCGCTGCAGAGACAAAAGAATTTGTATCCACATCGTCCAGAAGATCACCAGCCCTGAAGTGTTCCCTTACGAGCGGAAGCAGCCTATTGAACGACATTGCGCGGAGATGTTGGCCATTGAGCCACCGGAGCTTAGCGTCATCAAACATTGCAGGCGAAGCGGTCACACGCGACAAGTCGAAGGATTTAATGAGTTCTTCGCGAGAATAAACCTCTTTGTCGGTGCCGTCATTCCAGCCCAGGAGAGCAAGATAATTTATCATTGCATCGGGAAGATAACCACGTTCGCGGAACTGGCCGCAGGATGTGGCCCCGTGTCGTTTACTCAACTTTGATTTGTCACTACCAAGAATGAGTGACGCGTGTGCATAGGATGGTTCCTTGAAGCCAAGAGCTTCAAGCACGAGTAGCTGTCGGACCGTGTTTGTCAAGTGTTCCTCTGCACGTACAACTGTTGTGACGCCCATGAGCGCATCATCTACAGCGACGCAGAAGTTGTATACAGGCACGCCATTTGACCGGAGTAGGATAAAATCGCCAATTGTCGCCTGTACGTCCCATTGAACATGCCCTCGCACCCTGTCATCAACACGCACAATCTTGCCCTTTGGTGTACGAAATCGATACGTATGTGGCGTATTCAATCCAAGAAGACGCTGGACCTCGTCGGCATCAGCATCCCGCCAGGTCCCATCGTATGCAACCTGTGACCCTGCCATCTTGGCTGCTATGCGCTTCATCTCTAGTTCCTCTTCCGTACAAAAGCACGGGTACGCATGACCGGCGCGTAGGAGAGTGTCGGTCGCCTCCTTGTAGATCTGTGAGCGTTCACTTTGCCGGTATGAACCACATGGTCCGCCAACCCCAGGCCCTTCGTCCCAGTCAAGCCCAAGCCACTCAAGGTCTGCCAGCATACTCTCTTCGCTCTCTCTTGATGAACGCGCTAGATCTGTATCTTCAATGCGCAAGAGGAATTTCCCGTTTTGCTCCTGTCGTGCAACAAGCCAGTTGTACCTGCCGTAACAAGTGCTACTCACAGTGCTAAACGTGACACTGAGCAACGCGCAGCGCGGTCCGCGCGCCACCGACATGTAGTGAACCGGTTGGAGATGGCGCAAACCGCATTCGCGGGCTCCCATCCCCTTCGTAAGTGTTCAGTTCCTTCATCATTTTCCCCCCGATGCTCATAGTTGGACAGCGTGTCGCAAGTCTCCAGCCCCTTATCCTCGATATTCCCGTTAGGAGCATGAGGTCGATCACACGCATCTTCAACCCTCGACTCGCAAATATCTGTTACCAGGCTGTTTTGTTATGCTCCTTACAAGTTATAGCATGAGCGCCCCTTTCAAGTTGCCACGGTGGGTATAGTGGGGTCGTCGGAACTAGTTGCAACCAGGCTCACTCTAAGAGCGGGGCAGGGCCTAGAGGTTCTCGCAGCAGACCGCGTCGGGGGTCGTCGAGTCTCGTGGTGTAGGATGCGTCGAAATCAGTCCGAGTCTGCGAAGGCCGGCAGGGGGTGCATGACGGCGGCCCTCGCGAAGAATTAGGCAGTGTAGTCGGAGCCCGGGGACGTCCGCGGTTTGATGTCACAACACTAGCTTCCACTTGGAACCAGGATACAGATGAATTTAATGTAAAGGTGGTGATGTTGGAGGTCCGGGGACGATCACAAGGGGATTTCAGTGTCATATCGCGCGAAGGACGGAAATACGCAGCTTCGCGTTCTCTCCCTCGTACTATGGTATATTGTGTTGCGTGGAGAAGAAGTATAGTATTTTCTTGAAGTGCTCGGACTGACTCACTCACATCTCTGAGGCACATATAGGTCACTATGTGGCTACCCCTCGTGAGTCTTATTTGCAATAAAGTTCACGAACAATTGTCGGCGGGATTGGCTTGATTTCAGTGGCCAGCTCTGATTCTATGCGATATAGATTGAATCGATCATCGAAGGTGATCAAATTTATAGCGAGCCCTAGGTGACCAAATCGACCAGCACGGCCAATTCGATGAAGATATGTCTCCGATGTCTTTGGAAAATCGAAATTGATAACCACGTTAACGGACTGAATGTCAATACCGCGGGTAAACAAGTCAGAGGACACGAGATGGCGAGTAGATCCATTGCGGAATTCATGAAATACACGGTTTCGGTGAGACTGTTGCATCTTTGCGTGAATATAGAAGCACGAATAGCCCAATTCTGTTATCTTTTTAGCAAGTAACTCAACTCGGTTGACAGAATTACAAAATATTACCGACTGATTTATCTCCAATTTAGTAAAAAGCGTGTGTAGACAATGCACTTTCTGACGCTCCTCTACGAAAGCATAAAACTGGGTTATGCCTTTTAGAGTAAGATCATCCATTAAATTGATTTCATAAGGGTGGTGGATAAATTTATTCTTAAACTTTTTGACACTGACAGGAAATGTTGCAGAGAAGAGGCAAATTTGACGTTCGGGGGAGCAGTGTAGTACGAGCTTTTCTAATAAAGGTTCAAACTCTGGAGATAAGAGCTTGTCTGCCTCGTCCATAATAAGGGTATGACACTGGGTAAGAATTGCCACACCCTTTTCTGATAGGTCAAGAATGCGCCCAGGGGTACCCACAAGAACATGGACTGGCTTGTACAGGCGCATAATGTCGTCCTTGAGTGATGTGCCGCCCGTTGATACCATGCATTCAACTTTCATGTGCTTTCCTAGCTCGCGGACAACTGCTGATGTCTGGAGCGCCAACTCTCTGGTCGGAATGAGAATGAGCACCTGAATGTGCTTTTTGGCGGGGTCAGTCTTTTCAAGGCAGGGAATGATAAATGCTGCTGTTTTGCCGGTGCCATTCTTAGCGCGCGCAAGAACATTTCGGTTCTGCAGAATTATGGGGATTGCGCGCTCTTGAACGGGAGAAGGCCGCTCAAAGCCCTTCTCAAAGATACCCATTAGCAGTTCGCGCTTCAGGAAATAGTCTTCGAATTCCTGCCCTCGCGTCAATGTGACATCCTCAGTCTGGTATCTGTTGTCCTTTGCTGGCAAATTGAGATTTTTGCGCCAGGATTCTTCGTCTGGCGATAGCGATCCATGCGAAGAACTAAGCGCCGTCATTCCTAATTAGAGAAACAAGACGACGACGATATATAATAATAATAGAATTCTAGGCCCAGTATTAATCACCTACGGTAGGTAGTAGCCTCAGTATTCAAGTCATACATGCTCTTGCA
>Ga0114997_10001356_pt1 | contig 20368 bp, 15 predicted proteins | sample ArcticOcean_MG_C_2_FD_87045 | JGI IMG/M metagenome (GOLD analysis project Ga0114997, IMG submission 87045) | Marine microbial communities from western Arctic Ocean - ArcticOcean_MG_CB4_136 | ecosystem: Environmental > Aquatic > Marine > Oceanic | place: Arctic Ocean: Canada Basin | collected...
AATGGTAAAAGAGGTAAAACCACAACTAGTATACAAAAAATGTTCTTTGAAATTGTTCGAGGAAAACACACTAAATTTAAAAAATGGCTAACAGAGGTATAATTAACTCTTTGATTATGTTGTACTCCTTATAACTTTTCAATCGAGCTAATTATACTCTAAGCAACATAAATCAATCACCTCTGTTTATCGGGAGCTGTAATATAGATGCCTATTTACGAATATGAATGTGAAAAATGTAATACAGTATTTGAGGCTATGCAATCGATTTCGTCTAAACCACTAAAAAAATGTAATAAGCCTAGTTGCAAAGGAAAGGTACATCGCTTAGTTTCTGCCTCTGGGTTTATTTTTAAAGGATCCGGTTGGTTCACGTCAGAATACCCATCAGATGCTAGAAAAAAAGGCTGGGAGTCTGAAAGTAAGGGTGCTAAAACTGATGCCAATAAGAATTCTACAGGTGAAACAACTGATGCCAATAAAAATTCTACGGGAGATAAATCGGGCGACATAGCTACCCCTGCTTCGCCGGCACCAGCCACTGGAGAAAAAGCAAAAGCTCAGACTATCTCCAAAAAACCGTCACAGAAAAATTCTTATTCTGGCAGCAAAAAACCTCGCACCAAAACCTCTACCTAAAACTTATGGCGGCTAGATGGCGGAATCTGAAAAATTTTATCAAAATATTTTCACCTCTCTGATTGATGGAATTTTTATTATTTCAGACGACCTTAAAATAATTATGGTGAATCAGGCTTCGGAAGAAATATTTCAACGCTCAAAAGGTTCTTTCGAAGGTTTATTTCTCGAAAAAATATTTCCCAATCAACCTAAAGTAATTGGGCATATACGTCAAGCTGTTGTAGATGGAACTCCATACCACCATATGGAAGCAATTGGATTTCGCAAATCAAACAATGGATATTTTCCCGTTAACCTCACTTTTTCGCCGATTATAAAGGGTTGTGATGAAAGATCTACTGGCGTCATTCTTATAAAGGATAATACTTTTACCAAAGAGCTCCTAGAAGATTCACAGCAAGTTGAATACTTAGCAACACTCAGCACTCTTTCTGCTGGCATGGCACATGAAATCCGGAACCCTCTAAGTGGCATTAGGGGATCAGCACAACTCCTTCTCAAGGATCTTCAGGATAGTGATCAACGTGAGTATATAGAAATCGTAATAGCAGAAGTCGATCGTATTAACCGACTGGTAACGAAGATGATGGATCTATCTCACCCTTCTTCTGAGAATTTTAATCAAACTAATATTCACCAAGTACTTGAGGAAATCCTTGCACTTGAAGGAGAATCTCTTAAAAAGAAAAAAGGTAAATTCATTCAAGTCTATGACCCTAGCCTTCCAACTATCGAAGCAAATAAAGATGGGCTCAAGCAAGTGTTCCTCAACTTAGTCAAAAATGCAGTCGAAGCTTCACCTAAAGGAGGACAAGTCACCATAACTACCGAGTTTAATAATAATTATACCTTGAGAAAAATAAATAACGCCTTACTTACAAGTAATATAGTTATAAAAATTACTGACTCAGGAGTTGGAATGAATGAGATAACTAAGAAAAATTTATTCACTCCTTTTTTTACCACCAAGAAGCGAGGCACTGGATTAGGAATGACGATCTCGCTTAAAATCATAGAAAGTCATAGCGGTAAAATTAAAGTAACCTCAGAAAAAAACATTGGCACAGTGGTACAAGTATTTTTACCCATAAATAGAAAGTGATAGAATCACCTGATGAATAAATCTCATAAAATTCTTATTGTCGATGACGAAGAAAGCATACGGCGTATATTCACAAAGGCTCTAGAGAAAAAAAACTATCTCGTCCACACTGCCTCGAATGCTGAAGACGCTCTTCTCAGAATTAATAAACACGAATACTTACTAGTTTTTTCAGATATCTTCATGAGTGGGATGAGTGGACTTGATTTATTTAAAGAAGCTAGAGAAATAGTTCCAAAAATAAAATTTGTAATCATGACAGCTCAAGACACAATGAATAATACTATTGAAGCTATGAAAATAGGTGCTTATGACTACATTAGCAAACCATTTGATTTTGAGACTGTTTATGCTCTAGCTCACAAAGCGCAGCTAAGCATAGAATCCCAGACTCCTCGAACGCAAAAAGGGCTAAAAGAAATAGACTCGTATTCCGTTGGGTCGATCATAGGGAAAAGTAAATCCATGCAAGATATTTTTAAAACTATCGGAAAGTCTGCTGCGTCTGATCTCGCAGTTCTCATTACCGGCGAAAGTGGAACCGGAAAAGAGATGGTCGCTGGAGCTATGCATCATTATTCTAAACGAACGGATCAACCATTTATATGTATCAATTGCGCTGCTATTTCAAGAGAACTACTCGAATCTGAATTGTTTGGCCATGAAAAAGGATCTTTCACTGGGGCAATCGATCAAAAAAAAGGTAAGTTTGAATTAGCGAAAGGAGGAACACTATTTTTAGATGAAATTGGTGATATGGAGCCCCAACTTCAAGCAAAAATTCTTCGTGTCCTGCAAAATAAAGACTTTTATCGTATTGGTGGGAAGCAACCTCTTGAGGCAAACGTAAGAATTATCTCCGCTACCAATCAAAATTTAGAGGAATTGATGGAGAAAAAACTCTTCCGCGAAGACTTATTCCATCGACTCAACGTCATTCATATTTTAATACCACCTCTTCGTGATAGAAAAGAAGATATAACTATTTTGGCAAACCATTTTTTAAGAAAATGCGAAACCGACTTAAACCGAGACGAGTTTTATCTTTCCCCAGAAACAGAAAAAATTCTTAATAGCTACTCCTGGCGAGGAAATATCCGTGAATTAGAAAATGTTATTAAACGTGCAGTGGTTCTAGCAAGAACAGGACCAATTCTTTCCGAGCACCTTCCAGATCACCTTCTCATAGCAGATCAAAATACCTTAGAAGCTGACGACCAACTTGAAAATCGCTTCAAGCTATTGATACAAGATTATCTCCTAAAAAATCAAGAGATCCAGCACGAAAATATCCACGAGAACCTAATTCAATTAATAGAAAAAAACCTATTTGAAGTTATGCTCAACAAATATGCTGGGAAACAAGTTTCTGTCGCAAAGGCACTCGGGATTAACCGTAATACTCTAAAACGAAAAATTGACGCTATGAAAATCGATATTAAAAAAAATAAGATTAACAACTGTCTGTAAGGAATCTATTTTTGAAAAATAGAATCATCAATTCCTATCAAACGCCATCTGGTCAAAGGGTAGAAGTTGTTAAACAATCTTTCTCTTCATTTCACAAACCACCCATTAAACGAGTCGCCTTTGTGTCCGGACTCCATGGAAATGAACTAGAAGGTATTTACCTTTGCAATCTTCTAACTAATTATTTAAAGAAATTACAAAATACGCAACCAGAAAAATTTCTTGGCGAAGTCCACATTTACCCATCGGTTAATCCACAGGCATCTGCTATTGGTGTTCGATTATGGCCATTTTTGTCTGTCGACTTAAATCGTCAATTTAAAAATACTAGTGGCAACTCCTTGGCAAGAAGTTCTGCTGAAACGCTGATAAAAGATCTTAAGGCCTCAGCGGATATTGTAGTTGATTGCCATGCTAGCAATTTGCATCTCAAAGAAGTACCTCAAATAAGAATTATAGAAGGTTTTCATAAAAAACTTATCCCACTTGCAGTCCAATGCAATGTTGATCTAATTTGGGTCCATCCACCATCTCCAGTTTTCGAATCAACATTAGGATACAACTTAAATAAGTCAAAAATACCAACTTTAGTCATTGAGACTGGAATAGCCTTACGAATTAATCAAGATTTTGTAAGCCAGCTTTTTAAAGGGATGTTAAATCTACTTTATCATCTCGGTGTTATTGTAACTGACAAAATTCAACCCAAAGTTAACTATCCAATAGTTATTCAACCTTCTCAAGTTGTTATACTTCAGTCTGATTTTCCAGGATTTTTTATTGCGAATACAGATGTGAAAAAGAATGTGTCTAAGGGAGATATTATCGGGAAAGTTCTAGATTCCATGAATGGTGAAATTTTACAAGAAATAACAGCACCTAGAAATGGGTTCCTTTTCACTTTGCGAGAGCACCCGCTTATTTACCCAGGAGACCTTTTAGCACGTATTGCCTTAAAAGAAATGGACTAGACAGTGAAAGAAACTATTCTCTCGATTCCCTCACCCTTTGGACCTTCAATCGACCTATTAAAATTTTCTTGGGAAGGAAACTCTCGCAACGAAACCATTTCTATTGTTTCTGGTTTGCACGGCAATCAATTAAATGGAATCTATCTCTGCTCTAGGCTCACACATTTTTTAGACTCCGTAGAAGCAGGAAAAGAACCCAATTATTATTTAAACGGACTAATAAATATCATTCCTGCAGTCAACATTCCCGCCATTCAAGAAGGTAACAGTTTGTGGTCATTCAACGATTTGGATACTAACCTTACTTTTCCAGGGAATAAGTATGGTGAAATTTCTGAGAGAATCGCAGCAACTGTTTACCAACATACAAAAAATTCACAGTTCGGTATTATTCTTAAAAGTGCTAATAGTCATTATGATGATGCCCCACATTTATCTTGTTTAAATCTAGACAGATTGACAAAAGACTTTGCAAGTAGTCTAGGACCAAAAATTTTACGAGGAACTAAAAACTCTACCATCCTCCATCTCTCTCTTCACAAACAATGGCTAGAAGAGATGTCAGCCGTAGTTTTATCTGCCGGAAAACCAAACCACCTAGACCAATCTCTTTGCGAAACTCTTTTTTCTGGTTTAGTAAATAGCCTTCTATGGACTGGAGTATTAGGGAATGACCTTAAAAAACCAACAAAATACCAATTACAATTTACCAAAGAAAATAACGAAGAGTTTATAGTTTCCCATTCAGGTGGTTTTTTCTTACCAGCGGTCAAACTCGGCGCTGAAATTGAGACAGGGCAAAAAATTGGTGATATAGTCGACTTATATTCTGGCATCGTACTCGAACCCTTCTTATCTCAATCAAGTGGGCACTTAATAACTCTTCGTGATTACCCTATAGTTTATGAGAAAGAATTATTAGCTATTCTATTGAATAAATCTAAATTATCTTTTTGGCCTTTTAAATAAACTCTTTTTTATTTAATCATTAATTAAATTATATCAATTTTTTTTTCACTAAAACAACCATTAGGTAATAGTGCACATGTCCTCCATCCGTCGCAATCTTTTAAAAAAATTTATTGTGAGTGTTGAAATAAACGTAATCAGGAGCTTATGAACTCGTTGAATTCATCAAACACCCTATTAATAAAGCAACCGAAAGATGGATACCGTTACTCCATCGAACCATTTTTAATTGCTGATTTTGCAAAGCTATACAGCGAGCACCGTCTGCTCGACATTGGAACTGGATGTGGAATCATCCCACTACTCATAACAATTCAAATAGACTTAAAAGAGATTGTAGGAATAGAAATCCAAAAATCTCTTTATGATTTAGCGGTGAGCAATATATCAAATAATGGTCTTTCTAATAGAGTAAGGCTAATTCATGGTGATTTCATTAAAACTACTATCGATGATGATAATCAATCTTTTGATATTATCGTTTCAAACCCTCCGTATCGAAAATTAAATACAGGCCGTATAAATCCAAAGCATGAGAAAGCTATAGCCCGGCACGAATTATCAATTACATTAGAAGCATTAATTAAAAAGGCGGATAAACTACTGAAACACGGAGGGACTTTTTGTATGGCTTACCCACCCACCCGGCTAAATGAAGTACAGAAAAAACTTTATTCTCATAAATTGTTTCCGTCAAGAATCCGTTTTATACATGGTTCGCCTGATGCAGAGGCTCGTATTTTTTTAATTGAGGCAGTCAAGCGGCATCAAGTAGACTGTATTATTGAACCCCCTTTATTCGTTTATAATGACGATGGTTTATATTCTAAGAAAATGGAAAAAATTTATGCTTCCTTTAATTATCATAGCTGGACCGACCACCTCAAAGAAGAGTGATACAGCGATCGAGTTAGCTGAAAAACTTAATACAGAAATTATTAGTGCTGACTCTATGCAAGTGTATAAGTACTTTGATATTGGCACCGCTAAAGTGTCTCCTGAAGGTAGGGCTCGAGTTCCTCATCACCTTATAGATATACTGGAACCTACTGAAAATTTTACTGCTTTTGATTTCAAAACACTTGCTTTAGCATTAATCAGAGATCTAGTGGGACGAAATAAAATTCCAATAATAACAGGAGGAACAGGACTCTACCTTAAAGTTCTTTGCGAAGACTATAACTGCGCAGTCCAAATCAACCCTGAAATTAAAAAGCAAGTCCAATCTGAGACTCTTAGCAAAGGACTCTTGGAGCTTTACAAAGAAGTCCAAGGAGTCGACCCGACTTCCGCTAAACAAATTCTTCCGACTGACAAACAACGCATTGAAAGAGCTGTCTCAGTTTACCGTCAAACGGGAATAGGTTTATCCGCATTCAATGATACATATTCTAAATCTAACTATGAGTTTCCGATCTATACATTCCTAATTAAGAGAGACCGGGAAAGTCTTTATACTGATATCAATCAACGTGTGGATAATATGATAAAAAATGGATGGATCGAAGAAGTTAAGGGAATTATCGATGGAGGATTTTCGAAAAATCTAAAACCCTTTCAGAGCATTGGTTATTCACAAATTGTGGATTTTTTAGACAAAAAAAAATCCCTAGAACAAACCATAGATTTAATTAAACGCGATACTAGGCATTATGCAAAGAGACAGATCACTTGGTTTAAAAAACTTTATGACTCTAAAACTATTGATGCTGATTCTCGAGATAGCCCTATTACACTAAGAAATAAAATTCTTTCTCTGATTCCTAAGACAGTAATTTCAGTTCTTCTTTTATTCCTATTTGCTTTTGAGTTTGCTCCAACTGCAGCAGCAAAAACCAACACCTACTCCTCTGCGTTATCTCAGTTTCAAAAAGAGAACTATATTCAGGCAGCGATTTTATTCCAAAAAATCCACTCCTCAAACCCTAACTCAAAAGATGGTAAAAGAGCCCTCTACCTTCTGGGCCACAGTTTGACTAAAGTCAAAAAATCAAGTGAGGCAATTGATGTATTCTTGTCCTCTCTTATCTCGTACCCAGAAATCGAAGATTATATTCGTTTTCATCTAGCCAAAGTATTAATGGATTCTAATAAAAATACCGAAGCATTGGAACAAATCAATATTCTCCATAAAAATTTTCCAGAAACTCTTCTCTTTACTCAAAGTAAAATTTTATTAGCAAAGGTTTTAGAGCAGAGCGATAAAATTGAAGATGCTCTTAGTGTACTTGCGGAAACAGAGAAACGCATATCAAGTTTTCCTAAGTCTTTTAATCTTAGATCTTACCTACCCGAAATAATCTATTTACAAGGTCAACTCTATCAAAAAATTAGAAAAATAAATGAGGCCTATAATCGATATCGTTTGTTGCATATTGACTTTCCCTCAAGTCCTCTTACAAGACAAGCAAAAGAACATATGAACGAGTTATCTAAAGTAGAGGGCATTATCATTATACCTCTCACAATAGATGAACACACACGACGCATCCGAAAGCTACTTAGCGACGTTAAATATCAACAAACTGTAACCGAGGTCACCGATCTATTAGCAATTGAATCTCCACTTCCTGGAAAATTCTATTTTTATTTAGCTCAAGCACAAAAGGGGCTCCGCAAACGAAATCTCGCCAACTCTGCTCTTAGGAAATTTATTAATCACTTCCCAGATCATTCTCGCGTTCAAGAGGCTCTATTTAATATTGGTAGAAACTTTTGGAATACTGGTTATTACCGTGATGGTCTCAAATACTTTGAAACTTCAATCGAGGAAAACCCCCATTCAAACTTGGCGAATCAAGCACGTTTCTTTATCGGGAAAATGCATGAGGAAAAAAAAAGATACTCCCAGGCGACTAGCTATTACGAAGCCTTAACCCATAATTCTAGATCAAGTGAATACGCTGAACGAGCTGCCTGGCAACTAGGATGGCTTAATTATACGAAAGGAGATTTTCAAAAATCATTTGACTACTTTGGTAAAAGTTCACAAAAATACCCATCAGGCTTATTCATTGAGAGTAGTATGTTTTGGGCTGCAAAGTCATTAGAAAAATTAAATCGAAAAGAATTAGCTACGCAACTTTTCAATGATCTTAACTTTAAATTTCCTTACACTTATTATGGAATTCGGTCTGGGGAGAAAGGGAATAAAAAAATAGTCTCGAAGCTAAATAATAACCAGGAGATATCAATTAATAATCCTACACTATCGTCTATCGCCAAATTTCACTATTCACGTAGTGTCGAACTAACTGCCACTGGATTTCATGAAGACGCTAGAAACGAAATTAGCACCCTTGAAAAGTCTGTACGTAAAAATTTTTCTGGAGTGATCTGGTTGACCTCATTGTACAATAATGCACACGCTTATTCCGATACTGTAAGAATACTACAATTGTACAAAAATTTTAAAACAAAAATTGGTGAGAAAGAATTAAGCTATAATTTCTGGAAAAATTTTTATCCACCGGCTTATGATAAAACTATTCGTAATATCTCAAAAAATTTAGGCGTGAACCCATACTTCGTACAAGGTCTTATTCGCCAAGAAAGTCTGTTCAATGCTAAGGTCCAATCTCGAGCTGGAGCAATCGGTCTGATGCAAATAATGCCCAAAACAGGTCGATCACTACACTCTAATTCAAATATGACCCGGCCATTTAAAACCGATATCCTGTTTGACCCAGAGACTAACATTCAACTAGGCATCCAATACATCCATCAACTAAAAAATAGATTCAAAAAAAATAAAACTCATGTTCTGATTTCATACAATGCAGGCCCTCATAATCTCAAAAAATGGCTGACACGATTCAAACATATTGATGACCCCGACGTATTTATAGAGTCCATTCCCTACCCAGAAACAAGAAAATATGTCAAAAAAGTCCTCCGGAATCATGGTATCTATAAAACTCTATACACTGACATACAACCTTAAGGTTTAAAAAATAGACCGTTCAAGGTATTCTTCGCATAGGATTATTTACTATTAATATAACTTTATGTAATCGAATAATAGTTTCATTAAAGTTAATAATGCAAAATATGAGTGAGTTCATTATAATAAATCTAACAATTAAACCGCCGTTCGATAATAAATAACTATTGATGATTAATTATGAAATCTAAAGTTTTACTGCGAAAAATTGATAGTTACCATCTCGATTCTATTGAAGTTTTCGTGCGTGAAAGTATAAATCTATTAGAAAATTCGTACCAGTTATTTAGTACTGGTAAAAAAGTTCTACTGAAACCCAATCTTTTGAGGGGTTTTGCTTCAGAGAAATGCGTTACGACCCACCCTATTTTAATTGAAGCGGTATGTCGTGTACTTAAGGACCTTGGAGTAAGTCAGATTGACCTAAGTGATAGTCCTGCTATCGGTAGTCTCCCATCGGTTGCTAGAAAAGCCGGATACAGCGATCTTTCAAAACGATATGGGGTTCGTATTGTGCCACTATCCAATCCAGTCCCCCTAATTTCAGAAGAAAATATTGCGCATCTTAAAATAGCCGGCAATATTCGTGAATATGACAGTATTATCAATTTACCCAAATTTAAATCACACTGCCAGATGACATTGACTTTATCAATAAAGAACCTTTTTGGGTTGGTTATAGGAAAACGTAAACCGGTGTTACATTGTCTAGTGAAAAACGATAAGTTAACTTTTGGTAAAATGCTTATCGATATTGCTAAGCACGTCGCTCCGTCTCTAACGATTATAGATGGCATTCATGCTATGCAAGGGAATGGACCAATCAACGGAACCCCTTACCCACTCAGACTTCTTGCTGCCGGAAAAGATATGACGGCACTCGACCGTGTGATGGCTGAAATTGTTAATGTTCCTTTTGATAAGCTCTATACTCTCGAAGCTGCCAAAATTAAAAATTATGGGCAATGGGATTTACGTAAAATAGATTGTGGAGAATTCTCTAATTTAGATACGTTAAAAGTATCTGATTTTAAGCTAGCTAAGTTTCCTGTGGATATAAGCTTTAATCCATTTCGGTTGGTTAAATCTGTTATAAAACAGTTTTACGTAGTGGGCGTTAAAGAAAAATTAACTGGTTAAGCTAAAATAAATTACTTTTAGGAAAAGCTATATGAATGACTCATCACCCCAAGCTGATAAAACCTCTGATAAAAATATATCCCGAGCCGATGTAAAAGATTTTTATTCAGAGGCAGCGGTTACAGCTCAAGATAATTTGTGCTGTCCTACTGAATATGATTTGAGTGACCTATCCCATATCCCTAAAGAAGTGACAGAAATTTCATACGGCTGTGGAAGCCCTGTTGGAAGGGCCGGACTTCGAGAAGGTGAAGTTATGGTTGATTTAGGTTCAGGGGGAGGTATCGATTGTTTTATTGCCGCAAAACATGTTGGGGAAACCGGTCAAGTTTTTGGTATAGATATGACCGATGAGATGCTTGATATTGCTAGAAAAAATGCGAGTCAAGTTGTTATAAATCTTGGTTATAACAATATTGAGTTTAAAAAAGGATTCCTCGAAGATATTCCAATTGAAGACACCTCCGTTGATCTCGTTACTTCAAATTGTGTGATTAATCTTTCTACAAATAAGAATGCTGTCTTTAAAGAGATTCACCGAATTTTAAAGCATAATGGACGCTTTTTAATCGCAGATATTATTTCAGAGATAGAAGTCCCTGAAGAAATGAGAATCAACAAAGAATTATGGGGGGAATGTATCTCGGGGGCACTTACCTTAAAAGAGTTCCTAGATCATGCAAGTAACAATAAATTTAACGGGCTACTAATTAAAAAAGATTACTTATGGAAAGAAGTAGCAAATATAAAATTCTACTCTTACACGATCGAAGGGTTTAAATACGAAACAAATAGAAACCTACCCGACACAAGGTCAGTTTTTGCAACCTATGCAGGACCTTTTGACTCGGTTATATTTCAAGAGACTACATTCCCAATTAGCATACCTATTAAAATCGATAAATTTACTGCAGAACTGCTTTCCTCCCATTCTTATAAAGGGCAATTCATAATTACTGACCCCGAAATAGAAAAACCTACAGAAATTAATACCGAGTCATCATGTTGTGACTAACGTGACCTGTCAATTTTTAAACTAATAACATGATCTTTAAGTACTAAAAATTGCTATTCTTTTTCAACATTTTTTAATTTATATCGTTGGTAAAAGATGGGTATTAATGAAAACAGCCCTAATAAAACTAAGGCTCCTAAAACCCCTGGAGAAGCAATATCAGAAATGGTTTCTATACGAGCGAGGTTACTACCAGCATTAGCATATATAAATGAACCTGGCATAATACCGATCATTGTACCGAAAAAATAGACTGAAAGCCTAACTTGCGTTACTCCTGAAACGAGATTAACTATAAAAAATGGAAACAATGGGACTAAACGTAAAAATAATATGTAACTAATAGGATTTCTTGAAAAACCTTCGTTGATAGATTTTATTTTAGATCTAAATTTATTTTCAACCCATTCACGAAAAACCAAACGAGCGAAAATAAATGCAACGGTAGCACCTAACGTAGCTCCTATGTTTACAACGAGCATGCCAGAAGTTGCCCCAAAAATGGCACCAGCTGCTAGGGTAAGAATCGTTGCACCAGGCAAAGATAAGGCAACAAACAAAAAATATACCCCAATAAACCCTAAGACAAATGACACCGGTTTTTCTTTATATAAAACATCCAACCTATCTCGATTTATTTTTAAATTTTCAAGAGATAAGTGTTGCTGAAGATCAAGCAAATAAAACAATAAAACACCTGACCCAAAAAAAACTAACAATATTATTTTTTTATTCATCTTCTAGTAAATAAATTTTTCTACATACAGCCACATGTTGCATATTATGCCTAAAGAAAAAGATCATTACTTTTATTGCCCAATAACGCCCTAACTCTTGCAAGACGATCAAAGTCTTCTAACTTAGTAAAAAGCTTTTCTGCCTTACTAAGGTGATTGACTCCTTTTTTAACTTCAAAAAATGTTTCAAGATATATCTGGCCTAACATATAATGCCCTTCAGCAAAATCAGGTTTAATTCTTACTGTTTCATGAAAAGAAGCACATGCGCTTTCATTTTTCCCACACTTTATCAAAACAAGACCTAATGAATATTGTATTTGCAATGAGTCAGGCTTAAGTGATATCGCATATTGTAGAGATTTTTCTGCATTATTAAATTCTTTCATTGCTAAGCAAGCAATCCCGATGTAGTAATGCGCGTCGGCTTCTTTTAAATCAATTAATACTGCGCAGTTTAGAACCTCTAAAGCAGTTTCATATTCTCCGCTCCTAATATAAGCAGCACCCAGAGCGATATATCCATGGATAAATTTTTCATTTAAACGTACTGCTTGCTTTAATGATCCTATCGCAAGATCACGCGTCTTAACACCAGACTCTTCTAAACTTCCATAAGCAACTCCCATATTATAATAAGCGTCTAGAAAGTCTCTTTTAAAGGAAATAGCTACTTTATAAGCATCCACTGCTGCTTGATATAAACCTAGTTGCTGAAGTCGTAGCCCCTCTTTTAGCCAGTTATCTGCTGAGTTATTCTTATCTACTATAACTTCTGCAGAATTATTAATCTGTTGAATTAGATTGGCTTGCTGAAACTCTTTTTGTTCTCGAAATAAATGCTCGGCTGTTTCTAAATACTTACCTGCACGTTTTGGGTTCCTCAGCTTTTGCAGATGTACTACGCCTAATTGATAATGGGCTTCTGCAAATTCTGGCCTGAGTTGGATACATTTCTTGAATGCCTGTCGTGCCTCTGAATTATGCCCATACTCTATAAATTCTAAACCAATCATATAAAACACTTGTGATAGAACGCTATTTTTTTTAATAGTATTCTTATCACCTGTCCCATCATTTTGTGCGGGATACCGGTTAAGTTTTTCAGAAGTAAATGTAAACCAGAACTCAGGTATTTCAAATTCTGGGGCCATTGGCACGGCATTATGAAATGCTGCCATAGCTTTTTTTTCCCGACCTACCAGGTAATAACTCATTCCAAGGCTATACTGGAGATATGGATAACTATTTTTTTGTTTTAAAATTTTTCGATAACATTCAATTTCTTCTTTATAATTACCCAAACAACCATATATATGCCCTAAAAGATGGTAAGCAGGGTACGCATCGGGGCACATTTTTAAAGTCCCATTAAGAGCCTCAATTGCTTCATCAAACTCGCATGAAAAAATATTAATAATGGCCTCACCAAGCAACTCAGTATCTTTCCAAGCATAAGGAAACAAATCAAAAATTACATCCATGACCCATTCGACTGGCGATTCAATTCCCTGAAGGGTTTTTAAACGAAATGCCATATCAGGATTTAACTCTCGAAGAGTATCTCCAATAGTAGATAAACCTTCGTCTACTATTTTATTTTTATTTGAAGAATATTTTTTGTATTTTTTATTCAAGAAATTACTCTATTATTATAATTTTCTTTTATTATAGTGTTTTGAGGCAGTTATTAAAAGACTGTGTTACATTTGGATTCTCAAATTTCACCATTATCATTAGAAATAACTTAACCTCTCACCATAAATTATTTATTCTTCACATAAGCCTATGAATAATTTTATTCCCCCTAATTCTCCTTTTTTAACTCTTGATACTCGTACCAAACGATGGGCAATCCCTTATCACCCTGAATGTATTAATGCACGTATTGATATTTTATTGAATAAAAACCCAGAAGCAATTCAGAATAAATCTATTCTGGATGTAGGGTCTCACACTGGAATTTTTTCTTTTGCAGCACTACAATTGGGAGCAAAAGATGTCTATGGAGTTGACGTAGAAGATTTAACTGTCAAACGTTGTGATAGTTTATTTTTAAAGGAAGGGGTATCTCCTAAAAAATATACGTTTAAGGTTGAAAATATAATAAATTTTTTAGAAAAAGTCGAAGAAAACTCTTTTGATACTATTTTTTGTTTTGGTGTTATGTATTACATAACAGAACCCTACCGACTACTTAAATTGATGGCTAGGGCCGCAAAGGATTCAATTCTTATTGATACTTTTACCGCTGCATATTCTGCCGTGCAAGGTAAAGAAGCTCAACATATTCATCCTCACCTAACGGACCATATTCTTCAATTACCTCTTATGATCGCGTGTCCTACTCAATCCGGGAAAAAGGATTATACTCTTCCCGATACTTTTAATCGTAATGGACGTAATTTAAGTCTCACGAACCTTCCTACTCAATCAATGCTTGAATTATGGTTTGAATCGTTAAATTTAAATTGGACACTACTTGACTGGTCAAACTACATTACCCGTAAGTGTTCATTTCATGACCTACTTACACCCGAGCAAAAAATTTCTTCCCATTGGGCTGATATCTACTCCAGTGGCATTCGCGTTTCTTATAAAATTGAAATATAACTATTTTATTAATCAAAATATAAAGTTTTAGTGCTATCAATTTTAAGCTGGCAGTAAACCCTCAAACATAAGACCTTCTAATTTGAGGACCACAATATTGAATTTAAAAATCACATTTAATATTCGTTGACTTAAGCTCGATTTTTTAGTTGCCCTCTACTTGGGAAGAGGGTTAAGGTTTATTCTGATATAATATAAATGATTAGATATTTGTAAAAGGAGTTTTGATATGAAAAAATTCTCATTTGAGGAATTCAATCGGAATCTGGATCTCGAACCGATTAAATTTTCTCTCACTCAACAAGAGGAAGGTGCCAACTGGTCATTTGATAAAGTTAAAACCATGGAGGTCTGGTACCGTAGATTTCTGTATCTATCATCTTTATATACTGACAAAGTGATAGTGCCTAGTAAAGATATTGATATATTTTGGCACACTCATATTCTAGATACAAAAAAGTATACATCTGATTGTGAAGTTTTATTTGGGTACTACTTTCATCACTTTCCCTATTTTGGGATGCGAGGTGAAAAAGATAGAAACAACCTAAAGAATGCATTTATGGAAACCGAGAAATTATTCATCGAAATTTTTGGCGAATCAACTATCAGTGCCGGAATAGCTGATTGTGGTGCCTTATGCAACGAACCTGCACCCAAGTGGGGTTATGCCGATCTAAATGAAGAGCGCCCATCATTAGAAAATTCGGCTATTGAGCATTAACCTTATCTTTCATTAATATGCTAACTAAAAAAATATTACTTCTTTATTTATAAATTATGGGTTTTCTTAAACGCACATTTTCTTTTATTTTATTATTGTTTATTGTTTTGGTAACAGGCCAATGTTCATCACAAAATAGTGCCGAATTAGTCTTGGCAGGAGATGAATACAGCAAAAAAGGCGACTATGGCAAGTCGTTTGATGCTTTTTTAAAGGCAACTGAATTAGACCCAAAAAATGTCGATGCGCTTTATAGGTTAGGTGGAATTTATAACTACCAAAAAAATTATAACAAAGCAGTTCATTCTTTTAAAAACGTAATAAAACTTGACCCTGCTCACTTTAATGCTCGTTATAGTTTAGGTTTCACATACGAACAACTGGGGAAGCTAGAATTAGCAAAAATAGAATTCGAACGCTACCATAGTTTAAAGAAAAGATTTGAATCTCTCATTACAAAAGACTAGGAAAAGTGTTGAGAGCTATCATTGCCCTTACGGTTGCCACTATATTTTTTATATCAGGGTGCAGCTCAAATTTCACCAAACAGCGTAAGCGTTCACCTCAATATTCGCAAAAAGATAAGGGAAAAAATGAACGCCGTATAACGCAAAATAAAAGATATAAAAATAAAACTCAAAAAAAAAAATATAAAAAACGTAGAAAAAGATACAAAAACTATAAAAAAAAATCACAACAAAAAAGAACCTATAACAAAAGTTTTACTCCACTATCAAAAAAACCAAATAAAGCCGTAAACCTGAATAAAACCTTAATTTTGCCAACTTTAATTCACTCAGTCGACGGAACCCTTATGGTTTTGATTGATCCATTAAGTAATAATCCTCAATCAACATTATCAAGTGATCCTCTAAAGGAAAAAAATTTTTACATCGACCATACTGAGGTAACCATAAAACAATATAAAAAAACACATCCAACTCATGATCAGTCACATATTACAGGAAAGGATGCTTGCCCGTCCTGTCCAGCCATGGGTATCGACTGGAAAAGTGCTGATAAGCACTGCCGTGCTGTGAAAAAATTCTTACCGACTGAATCTGAATGGAATTTAGCTGCGGGGAGTCTATTAAAAAAAGTTACTTTTTTGAGTGTTAAAAACAAAAGACCTATCGCAAATCTTTCTGGAGGTAAGGATGGATTTATTTCAGTAGCTCCTGTGGGATCATTTCCTTCAGGAGCTGGCCCCTATGGTACACTCGATATGATTGGAAACGTATGGGAATGGGTCGACACTCCTAAATTACCTACTCCAAAAAAATCAAATACCAAGAAAAATAAAACTCTTCGAGTTATTAAAGGAGGCGGCTGGTCGAGTCCGATAGTTTTTTCAACCGAAGGCTATCGTAACGTGGTAGATGGAGACATTAAAAACCCGACTTTTGGTTTCCGTTGTGTCAAACCGACAAATTAAAAAATTTAATGGAAGCTTATTATAACAGTAGAATTTTTTGGTAATAACTTTAGGAACAACCTGAAGTTGCTCCACAAGTTTGGCATTTCAAACAAGTACCATTCCGCACAAGAGTCAATTGCCCGCAGTCTGTGCATGGATCGCCTTCATAGCCCTTTAATCTTGCAATAGATGTCTTGGAAACCAATTTTCGCGTAGCCACAGCCTGTCCACCTTCAGTACCGTTAACCCTAGCTGGTGTTATTACTATAGGTTTAGTAGTGTACCCATTACTTCCATTCCCATTAATCTGAGGACTAGATGATGTTATAGAATTTTTCTGTTCTTTAATCTGTCCTTGGTTATTTTTTGATCCACTCTCATCGTCTTTATTTGTTCGTTCGCTATCATCCGGCTTGTCATTTTTACCAATAGCATCTGCTCGAAGGTCATCAGGTGTTACTTGAGCAAGATCGGTCCGGTCAAGATAGTTAATAGCTAAGTCTCTAAAAATATAATCAATAGTAGAAGTAGCCATAGTAATACGCTCATTACCAGTGACTATACCGTTTGGTTCAAAGCGTGTAAAAACGAATGCATCAACAAACTCCTCCAGAGGAACACCATGTTGAAGTCCTAAAGAAATCGCAATCGCAAAGCAATTCATAAGACTACGGTAGGCGGCTCCTTCTTTATGCATATCAATAAATATTTCACCTAGAGAACCATCTTTATACTGACCGGTTCGTAGGTAAACTTTATGTCCTCCAATAACCGCTTTTTGGGTATAACCAGCTCGCCGATGGGGTAGAGTCCTTCGTTTTCTCTCACGCACAATTTCAATAATTTTTTCGGCAATTTTAAGAGGTTGTTTTTCTTCGTCACTTCCCATTTCAAGCATTTTAAAATCTTCACTAACAACACTATTAAGTGGCTGGCTTAGTTTGGATCCATCTCTATAAACAGCAGTACCTTTAAGCATAAGTTTCCAGCAAAGCATGTGCGCCTTATCCATATCTTCAAGAGTTGCTTGATTAGGCATATTGATTGTCTTGGAAATAGCACCCGATAGAAAAGGTTGAGCAGCTGCCATCATATAAATATGGGCTTCAGGCTTAATAAACCTTTTTCCATATTTTCCACATGTATTAGCACAGTCAAAAATTGAATAATGTATTTTTTTGAGATGAGGTGCGTTCTCTAAAGTCATGGTTCCACAAATAATATTATTAGCTTCTTCAATATTTTGATCGGTGAAGCCAAGATGGCTAAGCATATTAAAGTCGAATGAATCGAGTTTTTCTCCACAAATCCCGAGAGTTTCCTTACAGAACTGTTCTCCTAGAACAAACTTATTAAAGGCAAATGTGATATCAAATACCTTGGGTAGCTCATCTTGAATTTTAGCGAGGGTTTCATCTGTAAACCCTTTTGCAGATAATGAGTCACGATTGATGTGAGGAGATCCTTCCAGGCTAGCTGTTCCAACGCAGTAATCTATAATTGATCTAATTTCGTCCGGTTTATAATTTAATCTTCGGAGAGCAGGAGGAACAGATTGATTGATGATTTTGAAATATCCCCCGCCTGCAAGTTTTTTATATTTTACCAGAGCGTAATCTGGCTCTATTCCAGTGGTATCGCAGTCCATTAATAAACCAATAGTTCCTGTAGGCGCAATACAGGTTGTCTGAGCATTACGATAACCATATTTTTCACCTAACGCCAAAGCATCGCCCCATGACTTTTTAGCTGCTATCATCAAGCTGTTGGGACAATACTCTGCATTCACTCCTTGGGGGGAAATAGCCAACCCCTCGTACTCACGCGAATCACTATTTAATATAGCCCTTTGATGATTTCGCATTACTCGCATCATATGCTTTCTGTTTTTTGCAAATTGTGCGAAAGGACCCATTTCAGAAGCTAATTCAGCAGAAGCTGCATAAGATGCACCTGTTAATAATGCTGTAATGGCACCTGTCATTGCACGGCTTCGATCTGAGTCATAGGGAACACCCATTAACATTAATAACGCACCCAAGTTAGCATAACCCAAACCCAAGGTACGATACTCGTAACTCTTACGAGCAATTTCGGCATTGGGAAATTGTGCCATTGCTACTGAAATTTCTAATGTTAATGTCCATAAGCGACAAGCATGACGAAAGTCATCAACTTCAAACACTCCCGTCTTAGCATCATAAAACTTCATAAGATTAATGGATGCTAAATTGCAAGCTGTATCATCCAAAAACATATATTCTGAGCAAGGGTTAGATGCACGAATACGACCCTCTTCAGGACAGGTATGCCACTCATTTATTGTTGTATCAAACTGTAACCCGGGATCAGCACTCGCCCAAGCAGCCGAATTAATAGAATCCCAAAGCTCACGAGCTTTTAACCGATGACTAACTTTCCCATCGGTTCGTTGACGAAGTTCCCAATCGCTATCACCCTCAACAGCTTGCAAAAAATCATTGGTCAAGCGAACAGAGTTATTACTATTTTGTCCGGAAACTGTCGCATATGCCTCAGAGTCCCAATTGGTGTCATACTCTTCAAACTCAAAATGCTTATTTCCTTGCTGAGCTAATTGAATTACACGATAGATATAATTTTCAGGAATACAATCTTCAAGAGCCCGTCGAACTGATTTTTTGAGTTTAGTATTTGTTTTAACATTAAAACGGTTTTCCTCCGTCAAATCTTCATCCCAGCACGCAAGAAAAACTTCCTTGAGTCGTCGCTTGAGTATGCGGCTACCAGTAGTCAATGAAGCTACTTTACGCTCTTCCTTAGCCTTCCAATTAATAAACTGTTCTATATCGGGATGGTCAATGTCGAGAGTTACCATTTTGGCAGCACGCCTCGTAGTTCCTCCAGATTTAATAGCTCCTGCTGCACGATCACCAATCTTAAGAAAGCTCATCAGACCTGATGATTTACCACCCCCTGAAAGAGCCTCTCCCGCACCGCGAAGATTCGAAAAATTAGACCCAGTACCTGATCCGAATTTAAACAACCTTGCTTCTTGTTGCCAGAGGTCCATAATTCCACCCTGTCCCACTAAGTCATCTTTGACAGAGAGAATAAAACAAGCATGTGGTTGAGGTCGCTCGTAAGCATTTTTTGATTTTTCAACCTGACCAGTCTCTGCGTTAAAAAAATAATGGCCTTGGGCAGGACCCTCAATACCATAGGCCCAATTTAGGCCTGTATTAAACCACTGTGGGGAATTAGGGGCAGCCATCTGACTCGCCAACATAAAGCACATTTCCTGATAATAACTACGGGCCTGATCTTCGTTCTCAAAATTTTTATTCTTCCAGCCCCAGTAAGTCCAACAACCCGCTAAGCGATTAAAAACTTGACGCGAATCTGTTTCACCAATGACCCGCTCTGATTCAGTCAGTCCTAGCAAGGCTTCGGAATCTTCTTCTGATGGGCAAAGCCATTCAGGGACACCATCTTCCTTTTTTTTCTTAAGTCGAGCAGGAACACCCGCTTTACGAAAATATTTCTGTGCCATAATGTCTACGGCTACTTGGGACCAACTAGAAGGGACTAATACTTGTTCTATCTTGGAAACAACAGAACCGTCTGTATTAGTAATTTTTGAAGT